>Ga0105242_10001561_pt1 | contig 18029 bp, 16 predicted proteins | sample KBSM24metaG_FD_81521 | JGI IMG/M metagenome (GOLD analysis project Ga0105242, IMG submission 81521) | Miscanthus rhizosphere microbial communities from Kellogg Biological Station, Michigan, USA - KBS M2-4 metaG | ecosystem: Host-associated > Plants > Roots > Rhizosphere > Soil | place... | reverse complement strand
GGCTCTTCTCCGCCGAGCCCGAGCGCAGAATCTTGAAATACTCCTCGAGCAGGCGTGGTGGCGCGCTGCGGGCGATCTCGTGGCGGTGCGTCTCGATCGCCTCGACGATAGGCGGATCGATGTCGAAATCGAGCCGCGCCGCCATCGCGACGGCGCGCATCATCCGCACCGGATCTTCCTGGAACCGCTCCTCCGGCACGCCGATGCAGCGCACGACGCGCTTCTGCAGGTCGTCGAGGCCGCCCGTGTAGTCGATGATCGAAAAGGTTTCGATGTCGTAGAAGAGCGCGTTGATCGTGAAGTCGCGCCGGAAGGCGTCCTGCTCGGGAGTGCCGAAGGTGTTGTCCCGGTGAATCAGGCGGTCGCGCGCATCCTCGAGCTCGGGCGCCGCCACGTCGCTCTCCGGCGGCGCCAGCGTCTGCAACGGGCTGTCGGCGGCTTCCTCGGCCGAGACCTGGCGCCGGAAGGTGGCCACCTCGATCGTCTTCTCGCCGAAGCGGACATGCGCCAGACGGAACCGCCGGCCGATGATCCAGCAGTTGCGGAAGAGCTTCTTGACCTCGTAGGGTTGCGCCGACGTTCCGATGTCGAAGTCCTTCGGCTTGCGTCCCAGCAGCAGGTCGCGCACGCTTCCGCCGACCAGATACGCCGTGTACTTGGATTGATTGAGCCGGTAGAGGACTTTCAGGGCTTCCGGATCGATGAGCTTGCGGGACAGCACGTGCTCGGGTCTCGGCACGATTTTGGGGTCGCCCATCGGCTTGGATTGTAGCAAAGCGGTAAGTGCTAGCATGCCCCGTATGCGCACGTATCTCGTGTCCGTGCTGCTGCTTGCGGTCATCGGCGCGGCGGCGGCCCCCCTGGAAGCGGCCGAATCGCCGGCGCTGGCACGCGCACGGACGCTCTACAACTCAGGCGACTACGAGGGCGCGATCGACGCCGCCGCGGTGGCGCGCCGCGAGACGCAGTGGGCCGACGCATCGGCCCTCGTCATCGCCCGCGCCCGCCTCGAACGCTATCGCCAGAACATGAACGCCATGGAGCTGGCCGACGCTCGGGAGGCCCTGCAGGCCGTCCGCGTGGCATCGCTCAGCCCGCGCGACCAGGTGGACCTGCTGATCGGGCTTGGCCAGGCGCTTTATCTTGGCGAGGTGTACGGCCCGGCCGCCGATCTGTTCGGCACCGCGCTCGAAAAGGGCATGCTGCTGATGCCGCGCGATCGAGCGATGCTGCTCGACTGGTGGGCGACGGCGCTCGATCGCGACGCGCAAACGCGCCCCTACGACCGGCGCTCGCCCCTCTATCAACGCATCGGCGAGCGCATGGACCTGGAGCTGCGCGAGGACCCGTCGAGCGGCGTCGCGAACTACTGGCAGGTCGTCGCGGCCCGCGGCGCCGGCGATCTCGACCGCGCGTGGAGCGCGGCGATCGCCGGGTGGGTCCGGTCCACGCTGAACCCGGTGACCATGGGACAGCTGCGCAGCGATCTCGATCGCGTGATGGAGCAGGCGCTCATCCCCGAGCGCGCGCGCTCGAGCCCGGCGCGCGAAGGGCTCGATCCGGTTGAGATGCTGCGGGCTGAATGGGCCCTGGTCAAGCAGAACTGGAAGTAGCGGTCGGATTTTTGCACGGCCCCCGCCGTGAGGTCCGCGATGAAACTGACTGAGCTGCTGCTCAACGAGCTCGAGAGCGAAGCCGAGAAGAGCCGTCGCGCGCTCGAGTGCGTTCCCGAGGGCAAGCACGACTGGAAGCCGCACGATCGCTCGATGATCTTCGGCTACCTGGCCGACATGGTGGCCAACATCCCCAATTGGGTGGCGATGATCGTCAACCAGGACGAGCTGGACGTGGCCCCGCCGGGCGGCTCGCAGCAGAGGCGCGAGCCGGACACGTCGAGCCCCGCGCTGATTGCCGGGCTCGACAAGGCCATGGGAGCGGCGCGCGAGGCGCTGAAGAAGACCGACGACGCGCACCTCGAGACGTCGTGGCGACTTCTCGCCGGCGGCCGGCCGGTAATGCAGATGTCGCGACACCTGATGATTCGCGACACCATCAATCACTGGGTGCACCACCGCGGACAGATGACGGTGTACCTGCGGTTGATGGGCGCGAAGGTGCCGGCGCTCTACGGCCCGTCGGCCGACGATCAGCGATTCTGAGGCCGGTCTAAAGACCGGCAGCCACGTACGTAGGGGCCGCCTGAAGGCGGCCCCTACGTCTGCCCGTTCTAATTCGCTGATCGCGAGATCTGGATTCCGAGCTTCCGCATCCGGAACTGCAGCGTCGAGCGCTTCATCCCCAGCCGCGCGGCGGCGCCGTTCGGGCCGGCAATCACCCACCGCGACTGTTCCAGCGCGGCAACGATCTGCGTGCGCTCCGCTTCGTCGAGCGTTCCGCGCAGCGTGGGCGTGGATGCGACCCGCACGCTCTCCGCGCGCCCGCCGTTGGGGCGCAGGTCCGCCATCGGCACCTTGAGCACGGGCCCGCGCGACACGATCACCGCTCGTTCGACGACGTTCTGCAGCTCGCGGATGTTGCCGGGCCAGTGGTAGTGGACCAGGGTTTCCATCACCTCGGAGGGGATGGTCTCGATCGCCCGGTTGTTGCGGCGGGCGAACTGCTGCACGAAGTGCCGCACCAGCACGGGAATGTCCTCGGGGCGCTCGCGCAGCGGGGGAATGCGCACCGGAAACACGTTGAGCCGGTAGTAGAGGTCGGACCGGAACGTCTGCTCCGCCACCATGTCGCCGAGGTCGCGATTGGTCGCGGCGATCAGCCGCGCGTCGGTGCGCAGCGTCCGTGAGCTGCCGAGGCGCTCGAACTCGCGCTCCTGCAGCACGCGCAGCAGCTTGGGCTGCAGCTCCAGCGGAATCTCGCCGACCTCGTCGAGGAACATCGTGCCGCGGTGCGCCAGCTCGAAGCGGCCGACACGCTGGCTGATGGCGCCGGTGAAGGCACCCCGCTCGTGCCCGAAGAGCTCGCTCTCGAGGAGGCCGGTGGGAATGGCGGCGCAGTTCATCTTCACGAAGGCGTTCGACTTGCGGCTGCTCAAGTTGTGCACCGCGCGCGCGATCAGCTCCTTGCCGGTGCCGGTTTCGCCGTAGATCAACACCGTGGAGTCGGTGGGCGCCACGGTCTCCACCTTACGGAGCACGCGCCGCAGCCCTTCGCTGTTGCCGACGATCTCCTCGAAGTTCAGCTCGCTGCGGATCTCGTCCTCGAGGTACACCTTCTCCTGCGTCAGCTTGTCCTTCAGATCGGCAATCTGCCCGTAGGCGAGCGCGTTCTCGACGGCAATCGCCACCTGCTTGGCCACGTCGCCGAGAAACGCCATGTCGTCGTCGGTGAAAGCGCCCTCGCGGTGGGTGCCCAGGCTCATGACGCCCAGCACGCGGTCGCGGCTGATGAGCGGGATCCGGCACAGCGATTTCGGGTTTTCGTCCTTGATCATCCCGTCGTGCTCGATCTCCTCGGGCGTCAGGTTCATCGCCTGTCCGCTGGCGAAGACGCGCGCCACTGTGTGTCCCGGAGTCGCGCTCATGCCCTCGCGGATCACGCCCTTGCCAGTGGGGAAGTCGAGCGCGTAGAGGCGCAGCTCGCCGGTGTCCGGATCGGGCAGCGACACGCCGGCGCCGTCGCAGTGCATCACGCGCCGGATGCTGGCCGACACTTCCCGCAGCAGATCCCGCAGATCCAGCGTGGACACGACGCGGTTGGTGAGATCGAGCAGCAGCCGCAGCCGCTCCTCGCTGCGCTGCGACTCCCGGAAGTTGTGCGCGTCGTCCATCGCCAACGCGATCTGCGCCGCCGCCAGCGCGAGAAAGCGCACGTCCTCGTCGCCGTAGGCCTCGGGCAGGCGGCTCGACACCACCAGGCTTCCGAGCCGGCGGTGCGCCGTGCTCAGCGGCAGCGCGCACATCGACTGCAGCCCCAGGATGCGCATTCGCTCCATGCTCGGGCGGCAGCGCGTTTCGCGGTCCACGAACGGCACGACGAACGGCTCCTGGTGCTCGTGCACCCACGACGCCACGCTCTCTTCGCGCTCGGCGCTGGTGAGCGGGCACATGCTGGCGTGCGGCACGTTCGAGCGCCAGTTCACCTTGGTGGCGGTTTCGTCGAACTGGGCGATGGCGTCGAACGGCACCACGCGACGCAGTTCCTCGGCGAGCAGACCGAACAGGTCTCCATCGACCGGTTGGGAACGAATCGCATCGGCGAGCCTGATCAACGACTCGTAGCGGGCTGCCGGCGACGCACCGGCAAGGGCAACCTGGGTGTCTGACATGGCTTCTTGATTCTCGCACCAATTCTGCCCAAATGTTGGCAGGTGCCAACCGTTGGGCATTGGCACCTGCCAGCCACAAGCAGACGACAACTCGCAACTGACTGCAAATAAGTGCTTTACATCGATAGAGTCCCTTGGCAATCCGCGTGCTCTTACCCGTGGCCGAAGGCAGGACACGCAGATGTTGAGAGTCACGGTGCAGGACACGGCGAAGACCTGGCGGCTGAAGCTCGAGGGAAAACTGGCGGGCGAGGCGGTCGTCGAGGCGGAGCGCGCGTGGATGGACGCGCCGGCGGCCAAACCGCTCGAGGTGGATCTGCGCGGTGTGAGCTGCGCGGACCCGGCGGGGCAGCGCCTCCTGTCGCGCATGCATCGCCGGGGCGCGACGCTCGTTGCGCAGGGCGTCGCCATGAAGGCGATGGTCAGCGAGATTCGCGACGGGCGCCTCGAGGCCGGCATCGTGGCGCGGTTCGTCGCGCTGCTCGTGCTGGCGCTGCTGCTGCCGGCGCGCTCGACCTTCGCTCAGGTTCCCGCCGCGACGCCGCTGCGTCTGACGCTGCAACAGGCGGTCACTCTCGGTTTGAAACAGGCGCCGGAGATTGCGATTGCCAACCTGACGCTCGCCGAGAGCCAGCAGGCACGCACCGCGGCGCGCGGCGCGCTGCTGCCGCAGGTCTCGTTCGGCGTCTCCGAGAAGGTCACGCGCGCGAGCCTCGAATCGGTCTTCGGCAAGAAGGTCCCCGGCTTTCCCGACCACACGGGGCCGTTCTGGTCGTTCGAGGCGGGCCCGACGGGGTCGATGCCGGTGTTCGATCTCACGCTCTGGAACCAGTGGCGCGCGGCGCGCGAGGGGGTCACCGCCGCCGCCGCGCACCAGACCACCGCGCGCGAGCTGAACGCGCAGCTGGTGGTCTCGCAGTACCTCGGCACGCTGCGGGCGTCGGCCGAGGTCGAGGCCGCGGCGTCGCGCCTCGAGCTGGCGAAGGCGCTCTTCGATCTCGCGAGCGACCTGCAGCGCAACGGCGTCGGCACCAGCCTCGACACGCTGCGCGCCAACGTCGAGTACCAGAACGAGCGGCAGCGGCACACCGAGGCGTCGGCGCAGCTGGCCATCTCGCTCCAAGGGCTGCGGCGGCTGCTCAGCCTCGACCCTGACCAGCCGATTGAGCTCGCCGATCGCGCGAGCTTCTTCGAGACGCCGGTGCTGACCGTCGAAAGCAGCCTCGAGCGCGCCTATCAGCAGCGGCCCGAACTGCAGGCGGTGGCGTCCGAGATCAAGGTCGCATCGCTGCTGAAGCAGTCGGCGCAGAGTGAACGGCTGCCCCGGCTGTCGCTGGCCGGCGGCTGGAGCTACCAGGGGCTGCGTCCCGCCACCTCGATTCCGGCCTACCAGTACGGCGCCTATCTGCAGGTGCCGCTCTTCACCGGCGGCCGCATCGGCGCCGAGGTGGCGACGCGGGACATCGAAGTGCGCAAGCTCACCGAGGCGCAGCGGCAGGTGCGTGATCAGATCGGCTACGACGTTCGCACCGCCTCCACGCGGCTCGACTCGGCGCGGACGGAAGCGGAGGCGGCGAACCTTGGCGTCACGCTGGCACGCGAAGGCGTCACCCAGGCCCAGGACCGCTTCCGCGCCGGCGTGGCCAACAACATCGAAGTGATCACGGCGCAGGACGAGCTGTCGCGCGCCAACGACAACCAGATCTCGGCGCTCTACCGCTACAACCAGGCCCGCGCCGATGTGGCGCGCGCCACCGGCCAGATGGAATCGCTCTACGCGAACTGAGGGAACCATGGACACCACCGTTGACACGCTTCAGCCCGCTGCCCGCTTCGACGCCGCGGCCCCCGACTCCAAGACGAGGACGACGAACGCCACCACCGGCACCAGCCGGAAGACGAGAACGCTGACCGTCGCCGGCCTCGGCGCGCTGCTGCTTGCCGCGGTTGGGACGTCGGCGTTCATCTACTACGACGGGCGCGTCTCGACCGACGACGCGCAGGTGGACGCGCACATCGCGCCCGTGGCGGCGAGGGTGTCCGGCAACATCGCCGAGGTGCTGGTCGACGACAACCAGGCCGTGAAAGCCGGGCAGGTGCTGCTGCGGATCGACCCGCGCGACTACGAGGCGCGCGTGGCGCAGGCAAGGGCGGCATTGGTCGCGGCCGAAAGCCAGTCGGCGGGCGCCAACGCCGGCGTCCCACTCACGAGCGCCACCACTGCCAATGCGGCGGCGGGAGCCGAGGCGCAGCTGGCGGCGGCGAATGCCGACCTGGCGAAGGCGAAGACCGATTTCGATCGCGCGTCGTCGTCCGAGCTGGCCTACGCCACTGCGGACGTCGAGTCCAAGCGCGCCACCGCGGACCGTGCCCGCGCCGATCTGGCGCGCATGGAACCGCTCGCCGCGAAGGACGAGATCACGAAGCAGCAGTTCGACGCCTACGTGGCGGCGTCGCGCGTGGCCGCCAGCGAGCAGCGCGCCTCGGAAGAAAAGCTGGTGAACGCGCAGAAGAGCGCCCAGGGCAGCGGATCCTCGGTGCAGGCCGCGCAGGCGCGTGCCGCCATCGCCCAGGCGGCGCTCGATCAGGCGCGCGCCAACCGCCGCCAGGTGGACATCAGCTCGGCGCAGGCGGGTACGGCGTCGGCCGCGATTCTCCAGGCACGTGCCAACCTGGATGCCGCGCTGCTGCAACTGAGCTACGCGACGATCGTCGCGCCGATCGACGGCGTGGTTACCCGCAAGGCGGTGCAGATCGGGCAGATCGTCCAGCCGGGCCAGTCGCTGCTGACCATCGTGCCGCTGCAGGACGTGTGGGTGACCGCGAACTTCAAGGAAACGCAGCTCGCCCAGGTGCATCCCGGACAGCGCGCCGAAGTGCACGTGGACATGTATGGGCAGTCGTTCGAGGGGCGCGTGCATTCGGTGGCGAGTGCGACCGGCTCGAAACTGAGCCTCCTGCCGCCGGAAAACGCGACGGGGAACTTCGTGAAGATCGTGCAGCGGATCCCCGTGAAGATCGTGCTCGACCAGGCGCCGTCCGGCGTCGTCTTCCGCCCCGGCATGAACGTCGACGCGACCATCTTCCTGAAGTAAGAGGTCATCGTGGAAGCCACGCTTACGCTGCCATCAGCCGCCACCCGGACCGCGATCAACCCGTGGTTCATTGCCGCCACCGTCATGCTGGCGACGTTCATGGAGGTGCTCGACACCAGCGTGGCCAACGTTGCGCTGCCGCACATCGCCGGCAACCTCTCGGCGAGCGTGGACGAGGCGACGTGGGTGCTGACGGCGTATCTCGTGGCCAACGCGATCGTGCTGCCGCTGAGCGGCTGGTTCTCGACCCTCTTCGGCCGCACGCGCTTCTACATGGCGTGCGTGGCAATCTTCACCGTAAGCTCGCTCCTCTGCGGCATCGCGCCGTCGCTGCCGCTGCTCATCCTCTTCCGCATCCTGCAGGGGCTCGGCGGCGGCGCGCTGCAGCCGATCTCGCAAGCCATCCTGGTGGAAAGCTTTCCGCGCGAGAAGCAGGGCGTCGCGACCGCGTTCTACGGCATGGGCGTGGTGGTGGCGCCGGTGATCGGCCCGACGCTCGGTGGCTGGATGACCGACAACTTCAGCTGGCGCTGGATCTTCCTGATCAACATCCCGTTCGGCATCCTCTCGATCCTGCTCACGACGATGCTGATCAAGGATCCGCCCGACTTCCTGCGCAAGACGTTCAAGACCGGTCTCAAGCTCGATTACATCGGCCTGGGCCTGCTGGCCACAGGGCTTGCCGCGCTCGAGATCATGCTCGACGAGGGGCAGCGCAGCGACTGGTTCAGCTCGCCCATGATCGTCGTGGCCGCGGTGCTCGCGGTGGTGGCGTTGGTGGCGGTCGTGGTGTGGGAACTTCGCCAGAGCGATCCGGTGGTCGACTTCCGGATCCTGAAGAACCGCAGCTTTGCCATCGCGGCGGTGACGATGTATGCCGTCGGCTTCATCCTCTACGGCAGCACCGCGCTGCTGCCGATTTTCCTGCAGACGATGCTCGGCTACACCGCGCTCCTCAGCGGGCTGGTGCTCTCGCCCGGTGGCGTGGCGATGATGATTGGGTTTGCGATCGTGGGGCGCATCCTCGGGAAAGTGCAGCCGCGGACGCTCATCGTCTTCGGCCTCCTCGTGTCCGCGCTCGGCACCTACCAGATGTCCGGGTTCAACCTGAACGTCGACTTCAACACCGCGATGTGGGCGCGCACGCTGCAGGCGTTCGGCATGGCGTTTCTGTTCGTGCCGATCAACGTGGCGGCGTTCGCCGGCATTCCGCGCGAGAAGCTCGGATACGCGACCGGGTTGATGAACCTGTTCCGCAACGTCGGCGGAAGCGCGGGCATCGCGATGATCACGACGATGATGGCGCGCCGGTCGCAGTTCCATCAGGGCAGCCTGGTCGGCCACGTGACGCCGCTCGATTCGGGCTACGCCGACATGCTGGCCGGCACGACGTCGACGCTGGTCGGGCAGGGCGCGAGCGCCGCGGACGCCGCCGGGCAGGCGCAGGGGCTCGTCTACGGCCTCGTGCAGCGGCAGGCGTCGATGATGGCGGTTACCGACACGTTCTTCGTGCTGTCGCTCATCTTCGTCGCGATGGTGCCGCTGGCCTTGCTGATCAAGCGGTCCGCGCCGCCCACCGGCCCCATCCACGTCGACTAGTTCTACACCTATAATCCGCGGCGTGTCCGCTCCCCCTCTTTCGCGCAAGGCCGTCGTGGCGGTCGTCATCGGCAACTGGCTCGAGTTCTACGACTTCCTCGCCTTCACCTTCTTCGCGGTGATGATCGGCCGCGCGTTCTTTCCCGGCGAGTCCGAGTTCGGCCGCCTGCTGAGCGCGCTCGCCACCTTCGGCGTCGGCTTCTTCACGCGGCCGCTCGGTGCGGCGGTGATCGGCACCTACGCGGACCGGGCCGGCCGCCGCGCGGCCATGACGCTGACCTTGATGTTGATGGCGGTGGGCTCGGCGATGATGGGTCTGGCGCCGACGTACGCTCAGGTCGGGATCGTCGCGCCGATCCTGCTCGTGGTGGCGCGGTTGATTCAGGGGTTCTCGTGTGGCGGTGAGGTGGGTCCCGCCACGGCGTACCTGCTGGAATCAGCGGCTCCCGAGAAACGTGTCGGGATGGCGGCGTGGCAGGCCTACAGTCAGCTCCTTGCGCTGCTGTCCGGCAGCCTTGCCGGCGTCGTGATCACCAATGTTCTGTCGGAGGAGCAGCTGTATGCGTGGGGGTGGCGGCTGCCGTTCCTGCTCGGGATCCTGATCGCACCGGTCGGCCTGTATATCCGTCGGCAGCTTCCCGAGACGATTCAACCGGGCGAGACCCACGGGTCGGCGCGCGCCATCCTCGGCGAGCTCGCCCGCCGCCATGCGCGCTCCGTCCTCTTCGGCGTCCTGGTGATCTGCGGCGGGACGGTGGCCACTTACGTGTTCACCTACATGACGACCTTCGCCATCACCACCCTGCATCTCTCGCCTGCCGTGGGCACGACGCTGACGATGATGGGATATGTGGCGCAGCTTGCCGGTGGCGTGGTGGGCGTGTGGGCGGATCGCTTCGGGCGGAAGACGCTGCTCATCGGAATGCGCCTGGTGTTTGCCGCCAGCATCTATCCGGCCTTTGTGATCCTGACGTCGCCGGAGTCGTCGATCGTGGCGCTGTTTGCGGTGTACATGGCCCTCAGCGCTGTGTTCGCGATGGGGCTCGTGCCGGTCTACGCGTTCCTGCTCGAAGCGTTTCCGAAGGCCGTGCGATCGAGCGGCCTGTCCATTCTCTACGCGTTGGGGACCACTATCTTTGGCGGCACGACGCAGTTCGTGGTGGCGTGGCTCATCGAGCGCACGGGCAGCCCGATGGTGCCGGCGTGGTACATGCTGGCCACGACAATCGCCGCGACCATCGGCGTGATCGGCCTGATGCCGCATCCCGATGTCGTTCGTGAGCAGACGGCTCCCGCTCCCGTCGGCGCCTGACGGCGAGAGCCGCTAGTTCAGATCGGCCTCGCTGAGCGTGAAGGACTCGGCCGAGTCGTCGGCGGCTGGTTTCGCGGGACCCGCCGGCACCGGCTTCTTCGCCGACGGCTTCTTCTGTGCGCGGGCCGCCGGCTTCGAATCGCTCGCCGCGCTGGCCGCCTTCGCAGCGCCCTTCTTTTTCGGCGGCGCGCTCTTGACCGCCGCCTTCTTCTGCGCCTTCTTGAGCGCCTTCTTCAGACGCGCCGCGGTGCGCTCCGCACGAGCCGCCGCCTTTTCGTAGGTCTTGCGGGCGTCGCCGGAGGCACGCTTCGCCTTGCGCAGGCTCTTCTCGGCCTTCTTGGCGTCACGCTTCGCCTGCTTCAGCTTCGCTCGCGCCTCTTTGGCGCGATCCGTCGCCGCCTTGGCGCCATCCGCGGCGAGCACGAGCTGGTTTTCGGCCGTCTTCATCTCGACGCGGGCACGAGCCGCGATGGTCTCGACGTCTTTCATGTACGTTCCTCAGCTGAACCGCAAAGATCGGACTGTAGCACTCCAACGCGTAACATCCATCTCAACTCGGTAAACCCATGCAAGGGAGCTTCCACCGATGACTGTCGAGCTTGTGCTGCACCGGATCGGCGTCGTTCGTTCCAGCGTGACCGACCGGAAGAATGCGCCGCGTCAGGGGTACGAAGGGGCGCCGGAGGCGTCAATCGAGGTCGACGCCGAGTTCGTGCGCGGTCTCGACGGCATCAAGGCGGGAGACGACGTCGTCCTGCTGACGTGGCTGCACCAGGGCCAACGTGACGTGCTCGAGGTGCGCCCACGCAAGGATCCACGCAATCCGCTGACGGGCGTTTTCGCCACGCGCTCGCCGGACCGGCCCAATCCGATCGGGCTGCACCGCGTGACGGTGACGCGCATCGAAGGCGCGCGGCTCGGCGTGCGTCCGCTCGAGGTCATCGACGGGACGCCCGTCGTGGACATCAAGCCGGTGCTCGACCAGTCGAACGATTCGTAGAGGCGGACCTTCAGGTCCGCCTGCCGTGGCTGCCGGTCTTTAGACCGGCCTACGCGAACGGGTTCTCGTCGGCGCTTGGACCGTAGATCGACGGCAGCGGGACGCCGAGGAATCGCAGGTACACCGAGAGCTGACCGCGGTGGTGATACCAGTGGTTCAGCATGATCGCGCGCATGAAGGCGGCGCGCGGCATGGCCACCAGCTCCCGCGGGCCCGCCATCAGACGCCAGGTCTCGGCGGCCGCCGCGTCGTTCATGCCGGCGAGGATCCCCTTCGCTTTGGCGAGGCTCTCGTCGAAGGCCTTCACGAGCGCGGGTGTCGTCGGCGGGGCCGGCGGATCCGTGAAGTCCGGCGCCTGCACCGGCGACGGCAGCGACGCGAGCGCGGCCACCGATCCAGGGACCATCGCCACGTGCATCGCGAGCTCGCCCAGCGTGCGCCCCTTCTCGTGGGGCCGCCACGACAGGCGGTTGTCCGGTACGCGCTCGAGCAGGCGTCGCGTGGTCTGCGCTTCCTGTTCGAGCTCCTGCAGGAGACCGCTCGCGATCGTCATCGCGCCACCTCGAGGCGCTGCCGCACGCGATTGAAGATGCTCTTCCAGCCCTGGCTGGCCGGCGCCCCGTAGCCGTCCGGGAACCGGCCGAACGCCGAATGCTTCAGCGTGATCAGCGTGCCGCCGTTCTCCTCCTTGAGGCGGTACTGCACGTTCGACGCGACGGCGAAGGACATCCACAGCGGCCCCGTGATCTCGAGCAGCGCCGGCGCCTTGATGGCCTGCACGTGGCCCCACAGGTGCCCGTTGCCGTTGCCGAGATCGCGGAACCAGCGCCCGCCGGGCCACGCCTCGAGCATCATCGGCATCGGCACGTCGTTCTGCCCGCGGTTTGCCGGTCCCAGCTCCTCGAGCAGCGCGGCGAACGCCTTGTCGAGCGGCGCCGCCACGCGGACCTCCTCGGTGATGTCGAGCGTCAACTGATCGAGTCCTGAAGCAACTGCAGTCATGGCTCCGTTCCTTTCGGCAGGTCTGAAGACCTGCAACTACGAACGCACTGATGCGTTCAGTCGCGCTCCGCCCGCTGTTTGATGCGCCCCAGCTGACCCTGCCAGTAGCGCTGGAACTGGCTGGCCCACTCGTGGAGCGGGCGGATGGCCTCGTGGTTGGTGCGATAGAGGGCTTGGCGTCCATCGCGGCGAACGTCCACCAGCCCGACGTCGCGCAGCACTCCGAGATGCTTCGAGACCGAGGGTTGCGGCAGCTTCAGCGCGATGACGATTTCGCCGACCGACCGCTCGCGGACGGCCAGATAGTCGAGGATGTCGCGCCGCCGGGGCTCCGCGATCGCGTTGAACGTGTCTGAGGTCGTGGCCGCGCGGGGCATGGGAGGGATCATATTCCCATAACGGAATATGTCAAGCACAGCCACACCGACACGTAGGGCGCGGCTTCAGCCGCGCCGATTGGCGGCCCTGAAGGGCCGCCCTACGACTTGGCGTCGCGCCAGTTGTCGGCGTAGCCGACGTCGACGTCGAGCGGCACGGCGAGCTTCACCGCGTTCTGCATCAGCTCCTTGACCATCGCCGATGCCTCGTCGGCCTGCTCCGTCGGTGCCTCGAACACGAGCTCGTCGTGCACGGTGAGGATCATGCGCGTGCGGGTGCCAGGTCTTGCCAGCGCGGTGTGGATATCGATCATGGCCCGCTTGAGCACGTCGGCCGCCGTGCCCTGAATCGGCATGTTGATGGTGGCGCGCTCGGCCGCCATGCGGATCTGGCCGTTGCGGCTGTTCAACTCGGGCACGAGGCGGCGCCGGCCGAACATCGTCTTCACGACGCCGCTCTTCCGCGACTCCTCGATCGTCGTGTCGATGTAGTCGCGCACCTTCGGGAAACCGGCGAAGTACGCGTCGATGAACGCCTGCGCCGCCTCCTTCGTGACGCCGATGTCCTTGGCCAGCGTGAACGCGGTCTTTCCGTAGAGCAGCGCGTAGTTGATGATCTTCGCGCGCCGGCGCAGTTCGTGTTTGCTCAGACCGCTCTCGGCGCCGAACACCTTGAGCGCCGTGCGATCGTGAATGTCCTCGCCGACGCGGAATGACTCGATGAGCGAGTCCTCGCCGGCCAGGTGCGCCAGCACGCGCAGCTCGATCTGCGAGTAGTCGGCCGAGATCAGCACGTGCCCGGGGGCGGCGATGAACGCGCTCCGGATCTGGCGCCCGATCTCGGTGCGGATCGGAATGTTCTGCAGGTTGGGATCGGAGCTGCTCAACCGGCCGGTCGCCGCCACCGCCTGGTTGAAGCTGGTGTGCACGCGACCCGTCTCCGGGTTCACGAGCAGCGGCAGCGCGTCCACGTAGGTGCCCTTCAACTTGTGCAGGCCGCGGAATTCGAGAATCAGCTTCGGCAGTTCGTGGCTGAGCGCGAGCTCTTCCAGCACTTCCACCGCGGTGGAGGCCGACCGCGTCCCGCCGGTCTTCTTGAGCACCGGCAGGTTCAGGCGCTCGAACAGCACCTCGCCCAGCTGCTTCGGCGAGCTGATGTTGAACTCGCCGCCGGCCAGCTCGTGAATCCGCGCGGTCAGCGCCAGCAGCTGGCTCTCGAGCTGCGCTCCCTGCTGCGCCAGGGCGGCGGTGTCGACACGAATGCCCGCGCGCTCGATGTCGGCCAGCACGTCGATGAGCGGCAGCTCGAAGTCGCGGTTCACAGGCGCGAGCTGCTCGGTCTCGAGCATCGGCGCCATCTTGCGCGAGAGCTGCCGCGCGACGTCCACGCGTTCGCACGCCAGCTTCAAAACCGCCTCGGGCGCCAGCTCCGACAGCGGCACCGCCTTCACGCCCTTGCCGGCCACGCCGTCCTGATCGATGGCCTTGTAGCCGAGATGCTCGAGCGCGATCTCCGGCAGCCCGTGGCTCGATCGGTTGGCGTCGAGCAGATAGCTGCCCAGCATGGCGTCGAACTCGACGCCGCGCAGGGTCACACCATGGCGCCCGAGCAGGATGGTTTCCTGCTTCAGATCGTGTCCGAGCTTGCGGATGCCGTCGTCTTCGAGGAGCGGCTTCAGCCGCCGCAGTACGGTCGCGAGCTCGAGCTGGTCGGGGCGGCTCGCGGCGCTCAGCAGATCGCCGCCCCCATCGCCGCCTTCGTGGCCGACCGGCACGTAGGCCGCCTGGCGATCGGCCACCGTCAGCGTGAAGCCGACGATCGGCGCGCGTACCGCCGCCATGTCGTCGGTCACGATCCGGATTGCGAACTCTTTGGCCGCCGTCAGCTTCGCCACCAGCGCGTCGAGTGCCGCCGGAGTCGTCACGAGCTCGTACTCGTGCGGCGTCGAGTCCATCGTCGGCGCGTAGTCGTTGACGAGCGTGCGGAACGCGAGGCGGGTGAACAGCTCGTAGCACTTCTCGCGCGACGCTCCGCGGTAGGCGAGCGTCGCCAGGTTGACGTCGAGCGGCACGTCGGTGCGGATGGTGACGAGCTCGCGGCTCTGCAGCGCCGCGTCACGGTGGGTGGTCAGGGTCTCGGCCTGCTTCGGCTTCAGCTCTGACGTGCGCTCGAGCAGCGCATTCAAGCTGCCGAACCGCGTCAGCAGGTCGATGGCGCCTTTCTTTCCGATGCCCGGCACGCCGGCCACGTTGTCGCTGGTGTCGCCGACGAGCGCCAGGACGTCCACCACCTGCGCCGGTGGCACGCCGAATTTCTGCGCCACGCCCGCCTCGTCGAACCAGGTGCCGTCTTCGCGCGGGTCGTACACCTTCACGTGCGGATCGGAGACGAGCTGGAAAAAGTCCTTGTCGATCGACACGATCGCCACGTCGTAGCCGGCCGCCACCGCTTTCACCGCGAGCGTGCCGATCACGTCGTCGGCCTCGTAGCCGGGCGACGTGAGAATGGGCACGCCCATCGCCTCGCAGGCCTCGTGGACCCAGCCGATCTGCTCGGCGAGATCGTCGGGCATGGCTGCGCGGTTGGCCTTGTAGTCGCTGACGATGTCGTCGCGGAACGTCTTGCCGCGCAGGTCGAACGACGCCGCGATGAAGGGCGGCGCGTGGTCGGCCATCAGCTTACGGAGCATCGTCACGAACAGGTACACGGCGTGCGTCGTGGAGCCTTCCTGGTTGGACAGGCCGCCGCCGCGCATCGCGTGGTAGGCGCGGTACATCTGCGAGCTGCCGTCTATCAGGAAGAGCCTCGGGCGGGCCATGTGAGTCGAGAAGGATATCATTGAGGATTCATGCGGTTCGTCGCTCTGCTCATCTGCGCGCTCGCGTTGTCGGCGTGCGGCGTGCGCTCGCCGTTCAGACAGCTTCCGGAGTACGAGGAGGAGATCTACCTCGCGCTCGACGGCACCGCGACGCTGAACGTCAACGCGTCGATCGCGTCGATCGTGGCGCTGCGTGGCGCCAATCTGCCGACCGATCCGCGAGCGCGGGTCGATCGCGGCGACGTCCGCCGCTTCTTCGAGGGGCCTGGCGTCCGCGTGACGAGCGTCAGCCTCTCGCGCCGTCACACGCGCCGCTTCGCCCACGTGGCCATCGACGTGGACGACGTGCGGAAACTCTCGCAGGTGGCGCCGTTTGCGTGGTCCCGCTACCGGCTCGACGCGCGCGGCGACGCCGTGGACTACCAGCAGCTGGTCGGCAAGGGGACGGGCCGGGCCGTGAGCAACGTTGGCTGGGACGGCTCCGAGATCGTGGCGTTCCGGATGCACATCCCCAGCGAGATCCTCTTCCACAACACCACGGGCACGCAGCGGGGCAACATCCTGGAGTGGGATCAGCCGCTGACGGCGCGCCTCAACGGGGAGCCGCTCGACCTGCAGGTGAACATGGAGCCGCGGTCGATTCTCTATTCGACGCTGCTCCTCTTCGGCGCGACGGTCCTGGCGGCGGCCGCGACCTTCGCGATCGTGATCTGGCTGATCGCGAGAAAAGGCCGCCCGGCAGACGCCGTGCGGCCTTCGTAACAGGCCGGTCCAAAGACCGGCAGCCACGTGCCTTCGTAGGGGCCGCCTTCAGGCGGCCCGTCCTCAGAGCTTCTCCAGTTCTTCCTTCGCTTCCTGCGTCGTCTTCAGCTCGTTCTTGAGGTCGAAGGAGAGGAAGTTCGACGCGATCGAGCGCGCAATCATGCGGTCCACGTTGTTGTTCACCACGCCCTCGAGCGTGACCTTGCCGTGCTCCACGATGATGTGGATCGGCGGGTTCACCATCGAGCCGTAGCCGCGGAAGTGCGGGCTGCTGTAGATGGCGCGCGCGATGCGCACGCGCAAGTTGTCGTCGAACTGCGAGACCGGCAGCTCCTTGATCTTGTTGACGACACGCGTCACGCCGTCCACGCGGCTCACGCGCCGCTCGATGTCGCTGCTCTTGTACGGCATGGTCACCCAGCCGGAGAGCACCACCGTGCCGTCGTTGATCTGCGTGTTCACGCTGTCGAAGATCGTGAAGTGCGTGTAGTTCAGCACCTGCTTCTGCACGGCCTTGAACAGCTGCAGGTTTTCCTTGTCGGCGGCCGTGGCCGGGGTCGTGAAGCCGAAGGCGCCGAGCCCGATGACGAGTGCCGCAGTAGCGGTTAGTTTCCTCAACATGACGTCTCTCCGATCGAATCTATCGGGACCTACGGGCGCTCGCGGGTCCCGGATGTTCAGATGCCTCTTAACGAGGCAAGGACCTTGCCAGCGCGGATCGTTCGGAATCTGACGAGACGTTCAGAGAGAGTCTGACGATTGTCCTAAGCGAGAGACACTGGTCAGGTGGGCCGGGTGGGTCAGGTAGGTCAGGTAGGAAAGCTCGTCTACACCAGAAGCATGGTCGCGACGCCGGCGCCGATCAGGAGAATCTGGCGGAGCGAACTGGCGTCGGTACGGCCGCGGTGCAGCCCCGGGATGAGATCCGCCATCGCCACGTACAGAAAGCTGGCGGCGGAGAGCGACAGGAAATAGGGCAGCAGCGCGGGAACGCGATCGAACGCGAAGTACGCCGCCAGCGCGCCCACGATGCTCGCGAGCGCGGAGAGGACGTTCAGCATCAGCGCCTTGCTGCGCGAGTAGCCGGCGTGGAGCAGGATGGCGAAGTCGCCGACCTCCTGCGGGATTTCGTGCGCCGTCACCGCCACGGCCGTGGTGATGCCGAGCGGCAGCGACGTCATGGCGGCGGCGGCGATTACCGCGCCGTCCACGAAGTTGTGGAAGCCGTCGCCGACCACCACCGGCAGCACGGCGCCGTCGTGCACCTCGCAGTCGTGCGTGTGGCAGTGGCGCCAGAGCACCAGCTTCTCCAGGACGAAGAACAGCAGGATGCCCAGGAGCAGCGTGGGAAAGACGTCAGTGGCCGGGAGCTGTTCGAGCGCCTTCGGCAGGATCTCCAGCATCGACGCCCCGAGCAGGGCGCCGACGGCGTAGCTCACCAGCCACGGAATGAGTTTCGTGCGCGCGGGCTCCTTGATCAGCAGGATGCTGGACGCGACGAGGAGCCCACCCAGGCCGCCGAGGAGCGTCAGCCCGAGCACGGAAAGGAGCGTAGACACGAACCTCGATCATACCGGGCCTTGGGCCTTGGACTTTAGGAAGTACTCGCCATATAGCCGCGGCGGGCGCGGACGGTGAGGCGCCGATCGCGAACTTCCACCCGGATCGCGTGCCAGCGGCCGTCGCGGTCCTCGGTGCTCGAATACGCCAGCGAATACTGCTTGCTCAACTCGTCGGCCAGGCGCGCCGTGGCCGCCTGCAGATCGCCGAACCCGCGG
>Ga0105242_10001560_pt1 | contig 18038 bp, 11 predicted proteins | sample KBSM24metaG_FD_81521 | JGI IMG/M metagenome (GOLD analysis project Ga0105242, IMG submission 81521) | Miscanthus rhizosphere microbial communities from Kellogg Biological Station, Michigan, USA - KBS M2-4 metaG | ecosystem: Host-associated > Plants > Roots > Rhizosphere > Soil | place... | reverse complement strand
TCCCATGAACGGGAAGGACGATCGCTGGATCGGCCCGTATCGCCTGATCGAGGTCCTGGGCGAAGGCGGAATGGGAACGGTGTATCTCGCCGAGCAGCGGGAGCCGGTGCACCGGGTGGTGGCGTTGAAGCTGATGCGCTCGAGTTTCGCCGGACCGCTGGCGGCGGCGCGATTCAACGTGGAGCGGCAGGCGCTCGCGCGGCTCTCGCATCCGAACATCGCCGCGATGTACGACGCCGGCGCGACCGACGCCGGCTTCCCGTTCTTCGCGATGGAGCGCGTCGAAGGCTCTCCGCTCACCGACTATTGCGACAGCCACCGGCTGCCGGTCCGCCAGCGCATCGATCTGTTCATCCAGATCTGCAGGGGCGTGCAGCACGCGCATCAGAAGGGCGTGATCCACCGCGATCTGAAGCCGTCGAACGTGCTCGTCTCGGAAGTGGAAGGTCGTCCGGTGCCGAAGATCATCGACTTCGGCATCGCCAAGGCCATCGATCAGCCGCTCGGCGAGTCGACGGCCGTGCTGACCGGATACGCGGTCATCGGCACGCCCGGATACATGAGTCCCGAGGCGATGAACGCGGGCGATCTCGACACGCGCAGCGACATCTATTCGCTGGGCGTGATTTTGTACGAGCTGATCGCGGGCGCGAAGCCGCACGAATTCGGCGACGTGCCGTTGCCGATGGCGATTGCGCGGATGGCATCGCGCGACGCGCCGGCGCCGCAGGAGCTCTTCCGCACGCTCGGCAACACCGACCGCCGCGCCGCTGCCGCCGCGCGCGGCGAGGACGCGCGGTCACTCGAACGTATGCTGGCCGGCGATCTCGGCGCGATTGCGCGGAAGGCGACGGCGTACGAGCGTGAGGAGCGCTACGATTCCGCGGCCGATCTCGCGGCCGACCTGACCCGTCATCTGAACGACGAGCCGGTCCTCGCGACGACGCCGTCGCTCGGCTATCGCGCGCGAAAATTCGCGCGCCGTCACCGCGCGGCAGTGATCGCCGCCGGCATCGTCGCGCTGGCCATCATCGGCGGGATCGCCGGAACGACCATCGGCATGCTGCGCGCGCAGCGCGCGCGCGCCGAAGCGGAGGCGGTGTCGTCGTTTCTCAGCGATCTTCTTCAGTCGGCGAGCCCGTGGGAGCGAAAGAACGAGACCACGGTGCGGCAACTGCTCGAGGAAGCGGCGGGAAGGGTCAGTCATGAGCTCAAGGACCAGCCCGCGGCGCGCGCCGAGCTTCTCAAAACCATCGGTTCCGCCGAGTTTCACCTCGGGCATCTCGACACCGCCGAGCGTCTGCTGCGCGAGGGGATGCGCCTGCGGATTCAGACGGACGGTGCGAACAGTCCGCTCGTCGCGCAGATCCAGAACGAGCTCGGTCTCGTTCGCAAACATCAGGGACATCTCGATGACGCGGAGCGTTTCCTGCGCGACAGCCTCGTGATCCGCGAGCGCGCGTACGGGCGCGTGCACGGCTCCGTGGCCCGCGGCCTCTTCGATCTCGCGACGATTCTCGCCGAGCGCGGCAAGAACGCCGAGGCCGAGGCCGCGTATCGCGAGAGCCTGGCGTTGCGCGAGAGACTGTTCGAGTCGGGGACCAGGGACGTCGACGCGACCGACGTGGCGCTGACGATGAACGGCCTGGGATTGTTTCTCGCGCGCACCGGCCGTCTGCCGGAGGCGGAGGCGCGCATCCGCAAATCGCTGGAGATTCGAAAACGGGCCGGGAGCGTCGGATACGCGTACGCGCTCAGCGTGCTCCATCTCGGCGACGTGGTTGCGCGGCAGGGTCGATTGGCGGAAGCGGAGACGCTCGATCGCGAAGGTCTCGCGGCGCTGGAGAATTTCGTGGAAGCGGGGGACGGGCGGTTGGAGGAAGCGAAGGCGCAGCTTGCGAGCGTGGTCGAACGGCGCCGCGTCAGTTCGCCTTCCGCGCCGCGGTGAGCGCGCCCGCGAACGCGTTGCCGAGCGACGCGACGTCTTCGCTGAGCAGCGTCTCGTGGTCGCCGTCGACATCGAAGACCTGCAGGCTTCCGACTCCGACTCGATTCCATCCGAGATCGGGCTCGACGCGCGCGGCGCCCATTCCGTTGCGGGCGCGGAAGAGCGTGACCGCGCCGCCGTACGGCTGCAGCGTGAAGTCTTTCCGCGACTCGGAGTAGGCCTTGAGCGACGGGACGATGAAACGATTGAAGACTTCCTTCGTGAATCGGACGCCGTGCGCGACCGGGTGGCGGCGCAGCATCACGATGCGGTTGAGGATGCGGTTCCAGACCGGCGCGCGCATCTCGCTGGCGCTGCTGTCGATCAATCCGAGGAACGCGACCCGGTCGCCGGCGTGCTCCATCTGCCGCGCCACTTCGAAGGCCAGCTGTCCGCCGATCGAGTATCCGGCCAGGAAGTACGGACCTTCCGGCTGAATCTTGCGGATGGTGTCGGCGTAGCAGGCGGCGATCGCGGCATAGGAAGTGGGGAACGTGCCGGCCGCGAATCCGTGATGCTGGAGACCGTAGAACGGCTGCTCGCTGCCGAGCAGCGCCGCGAGCTTGCGGTAGACCATCACGCTCCCGCCGCCGCCGGAGACGCAGAACAGCGGCGGAAGCGCGCCGCCGGCCTGCACGAGCACCGCGATCTGTTCGGCCGGCACATCGGCGCGGAGGTAGTCCGCCATCTTCGCGATCGTGTTCAACTCGAGGAGCAGTGAGAGCGCGATCGCACGCCCGGTGACGCGCTGCACCTCGGTGACCAGATGCGCGGCGATGATCGACTCGCCGCCGAGGTCGTCGAAGAAGTCGTCGTCGACGTGTACGGGCGTGCCGATCACCGACGACCAGACCTCGACGAGCTTCCGTTCGAGATCATCCGCCGCACCGCTCTCTTCGTCGTGCGGTACGTCGGCGCGCGCGACGAGTGCGGAGCGATCGACTTTTCCGGCGCGCGTGAACGGAATCGCGTCGATCTCGTAGATGCGCGCCGGCACCATCCACAGCGGATGCGACTTGCGCAGCGCGACCCGCAGCGCGCGCGGATCGCAGCGCTTTCCGTCGCGCATCACGACGTAGGCGACGAGGCGCATCGTGCCGTGCGCGTCCGGCTTGCCGGTGATCACGGCCTCGCGCACTTCGCCGGTGGCGAGGATCGCGGCCTCGACTTCCGTCGGATCGATGCGCCGCCCGTGGATCTTCAGGCGCGCGTCCTTGCGGCCGACGAAGTAGTACAGACCGTTCTCGTCGCGCTTGGCGAGGTCGCCGGTGAAGAACGTGCGCACGTTCGGCCGCGACGGATCGGCGGCGAATCGCTGCGCGGTCAGCTCGGGATCGTTCCAGTAGCCGTCGACGACGTCCTCGCTCGTCACCACGATCTCGCCGGTTTCACCGATCGCCGCGTCGTTGCCGTCGTCGTCGACGAGGCGCACGTCGACTCCGTCGTTTGGCCGTCCCATCGGAACGAGCGGTCCGGCGATCGGCGTGTCGTGATCGATGCGCATCCGGAAGACGGATCCGGTCTCGGTGGATGCGAATCCGGTCTCGAACGCGCAGCCGCGCGGGAAGCGTTTGCGGAACGCTTCCACGTCGGCGATGGTGATGGTGTCGGCGCCGACGCGGAGCCGCTTGACGTGGGAGAGATCGAGATTCGGCGGCGCGGCGATCATGAGGCGGCGAAAGAGCGACGGCGTGAGCGTGAGGACGGAGATGCGCTCGCGCACGATGAACTCGGCCAGCGCGTCGAGGCTCTCGTTGCGCGCGTCGAACGCGCACATCGTCGCGCCGCCGAGGAGCGAGCTGAAGACGTTGCCGGCGGCGCGGGTGAAGCCGGGGAGCGCCGAGTACATCGAGCGCGCTCCCGGGCGGCGCCCGACTTGCGCGGCCGAGGCGAGCGTCTTCTCGACGAATCCCTCGTGGCGCGTGAGGATCGCCTTCGGTTTTCCGGTCGTGCCCGAGGTGTAGACCACGTAGACGAATGGGTGGGGATCTAGGAGTGCGGCGGCGGAGCCGCCGCTCTGGTTCCAGAGCGGTGGCTCTGCCACCGCACTCCTAGATCCGACGAGATCGTGCGCGCGGACGGCGGCGGGCGGGTTATCGACGGAGTCGACGACGCACAGACGCGCGCCGGACTCGCGGAGGATGAGGGCGATGCGATCGTCGGGGTCGGCGGCGTCGATCATCACGAAGAAGTGGCCGGCTTTGACGGCGGCGAGGATGCTCGGGACGAGGGCCACGTTGTCGGCGGTCACGATTGCGATCGGATGCTCGGGCGACGCGCCGCGCGCGACGATGTCGGATGCGATCGCGTCCGACCAGCGATCGAGATCGGCGTACGTGTACGTTACGCGCGCGGTCGTCAGCGCGAGGGCGTCGGGCTGCGCGGCGGCGACTTTGCGGAAGGCATCGGCGGCGGAAATGATCATGATCGTCAGTCGCGCAGTTGCCACGGCGCGACGCGGCGCAGCAGCCATTGGATCGAGGCGTTGATCGTAATCCCGATGAGCGACAGCGTCACGACGCCGGCGTAGAGATCTTCCGTCCGCATGGTCTGCCAGGCAAGCCAGATGATCGAGCCGATGCCCTGCGCGGTGACGGTGAACTCGATGGCGATAGTCACGAGCAGCCCGATGTTCGCGCCGATGCGCACGCCGGTGAGGACCATCGGCAGGCTGCCCGGAAGGAGCACGTGCCGGAACAGCGCGGCGCGCGAGCCGCCGTAGCTGCGGACGACTTCGAAGTAGAGCGGAGAGATCTCCCGCGCGCCGGCCGCGGAGTTGATGAGAGTCGGGAAGAACACCGTCATCGCGATCGCCGCGAGCTTCGACCACTCCGACATCCCGAAGATGACGATGAAGAGCGGGAAAAGCACGATCTTCGGTACCGGATGAAACGCGGCGATGAACGGATCGACGATCCTGCGCAGACGCGGGAACCATCCGAGGCAGAGGCCGGTGATGATGCCGGGAATGCCGCCGAGGACGAGGCCCGTGAAGAAGCGCGAGAGCGTGTATGCGACGTGCTCCACGAACTGCTGATGCCACAGCGTCACGAAGTCGGCGGCGATGCGCGACGGCGGCGGAAAGACGAGCGACGAGATCCACTCGCGCCGCGCGGCGAGCTCCCAGATCACGATCAGCACCGCGGCGATGGCCGCGGCGATGGCCCGATCGGTTGCGCTCCCGCTCCTTATTCGGGCACGCACAGGCTCTCCCTCACTTCCTCGCGCAGGATGTCCCAGATGCGGCGGCGGATGTCGCTCGCGGCGGCGGTGCCGAGCACGTCGAGCCTGCGAGGCCGCGGAAATCCGACGGCGATCTCTTCGCGCATGCGCCCCGGCCGCCCGCTCATCACGAAGATGCGGTCGCTGAGCAGGATCGCTTCTTCGATGTCGTGGGTGACGTGCACGACGAGCTTCCGGTGCTCGGACCAGATCCGCAGCAGCTCTTCCTGCAGCACGAGCTTCGTCTGCGCGTCGAGCGATCCGAACGGCTCGTCGAGGAGCAGGATCTGCGGATCGGCGACGAAGGCGCGCGCGATTCCGACGCGCTGGCGCATGCCGATCGAGAGCTCGTGCGGATGATGCCGGAGGAATCGCTCCAGCCCGACCTGCACGATGAAGTGCCGCGCCTTCTCGCGCGCCTCGTCACGCGACGCGTTCTGGAACCGCAATCCGAGGGCGACATTCTCGAGCACGTCGTACCACGGCAGGAGACCGTGGTCCTGAAACACGAGCGAGGTGCGGAGACGTCCCGGTGCGGCGGGTTCATCGAACGTGACGCGTCCCGAGGTCGGCGGAATGAGACCGGCGATGATCTTCAGCAGCGTCGTCTTCCCGCATCCGCTCGGTCCGACGATGCTGAGGAACTCCGCGCCGCGCGCGGCGAAGCTCACGCCGGCCAGCGCGGTCGTGCGGCTCGCTCGCTCTCCGTACTCCTTGCTGATGTCGTGAACGACGAAGCTCATCGTGCCGCTGCGTCGACGAAGCTCGAGTTCCACCACGCGGAGGTGGGAACGTCGGCTTCGAGATATCCGCGCTTCCGCGCCCATGCGAGCAGCGGCTGCACCGCCTCGGCGCGCACGCGTCCGTCGATCGAGACCGTCTGCCAGCATGCGCGCTTCACGATGTCCGGCGGGAGCTTCGTGAACTTCGCCACGATGGCGACGTTGCGCTCCGTCTTCCCCTCGTTGTACCGGCGAACTCCGCGCAGGTAGGCGCGCATGAACCTGCGTCCCAGTGCGGGATCGTCGTGAAGGAGGCGCTTGCCGAACGCGAGGACGCCGAACTGATGTCCGGGCGCGATCTCTTCCATCGTCACGACGGGCTTCACGAGTCCTTTGGCAATGGCGCTGCTGAGGTTCGGCTCGAGCGTGTAGCGGATCGCGTCGATCTGACGCGACACCGAGGACGTGTAGTCGCCCTGCGGAAGCTGCACGAATTGGACGTCGGCGGGCGTGAGGTGTTCGCGCTCGAGGATGCGCTCGATCAGGTATTCGGTGATCCCGCCGCGAATGATCGCGAAGCGCTCGTGACGAAAGCTCCGCGTCCTGGCGATCCTCTCCGCGGTCGCGACCGGCGCCGCGAACGCCTCGGACGCACAGCGTCCCGGTTCCGAGTGCCCGCGATCGGCGACGACCTGCAGCGGTACGCCGCGGACGATGAGATTGAAGAGCCCCGAGCGCACCGGCCCCGAAAGCACGTCGAGCTTTCCGGTCGACACGGCGAGGAGCGCGGAGTTCGCGTCGAGGGTGACGAAGGAGACGTCAATGCCTTCCTCGCGGAAGTAGCCTTCCTCTTTCGCCATGACCAGCGGCGCGTAGTTGAGGTTCGGATTGAGATTCGCACTGATCGTCGTCAGCGCCAGCGGCTTTTCATGCTTGCCGCAGAAGAGCGCGAGCAGCGTTAGGGCGGCGATGCCGAGGCGAAGACGCGCGATCAAGGATTCCTCCGCGCGCTTCCGGTTGGGACGTGCAGACGCACGCCGCCGGTGAAGGTGCGCGGTTGTCCGTTTCGGAACGAGGTGGCGGTGAGGACGTAGAAGTAGTGCACGTCGAATGCGTTCTCGAGCAGCGCATAGACCTCGATCCAGGAGCGAACGGGCTGCGAGACGGCGATGTCGAGGATGCGATGCGCGGGCGCGGCGACTACGTTCGCCGGCTCGCCGTACGAGCGGCTGACGGTGCGGCCGCGGAGGTCGACCATCGTGCCGCCGTCGCCGCGATAGCGAACGGCGAGCGAGCCGATGTGCCGCGCGGCGTCGGGGAACTGTTTGCCGAGCAGCGTGAGATCGGGAGACTCGGTGATCTTCGTGTCGGCGAACGTGTAGCCGGCTTTGAGCGAGAAGCGCGAGGAGAGGGCGACGTCCGCGCTCGCTTCGACGCCCTGGCTTCTGCCGGTGCCGAGGTTGAAGTTCTTCACCACGTTCGGCGGCTGGCCGGGCACCTGCGCGCGGACTTGCAGCCCGTCGATGTCGTTGCGGTAGGCGTTGATCTCGAGGTGCGTGCGCGCGGCCGCCCACTCGACGCCGAGCTCCGCGCCGACGAGCGTCTCCGGCTCGAGGTTCGGATTCGCGAGCAGGAGCGTGGAGCCCGACTGCGTGTTGCGATACAGCTCGCGCAGCGTGGGCGCCTTGAATGCGCGATACGCCGCGCCGCGCAGCGCGGAATGCTCACCGACCGCGTAGCGGAACGACACGCGCGGATCGAGCTGCGTCGATTTCGTCGACGGATACGTGATCGTCGCGCCGCCTTCGATGACGTCCGCGGCGCGGTCATTGGTAAAGGAGTCGAGGCGCGCGCTCGTCAGGATCTCCAGCCGCGCGGTCGGATGCCAGCTGGCCTGCGCGAAGACACCGGCGAAGCGCTGGTGCCCGGTCAGGGCGTCGCGCTGCGTCACGACGGCGTTGCGGTTGAGCGAGTCGGCGTATTCGGTCGCTTCCGTGTCCTGAACGTCGACGCCGGCGGCGATGAACGAGACCGCGCCGCTGCGCTGCATCGACCACTCCAGCGATCCGCCGCTGTTGTTCCCCGGAATCCTGCTGCTCGTCGAGATGAACTCCGAGCTGCGGGTCGTGGTGACGGTGGTATTGGCGATGCGGAGCTTCTCGTCCTGATGGAAGAGCGTCGTCGAGAGGAGACTGCCGCGTCCGAGGGCATGCTGTGCTCCGGCGGAGACGTCGAAGATGCCGCGCTTCACCTGCGACAACACCGTTCCCTGCGAGACGTCGATCTGCGACTTGCTCGCGCGGAGGAACGCGCTCGTGCGATCGGAAGGACGATACTCGGCGCGCGCGTTCGTGATCGCCGTGTCGTTCCAGCCCGGTACGTCGACCAGGCCGGGCGTCGGGATGCGAATGGTGCCGTCGGAGTTGAAGCGGTGATGGCTCAGGCGGAGCCCGAAACGCTCGGTGACCGCCTGGTCGACGGTCAGCCCGATGCGTTGCGTGGCGTTCGATCCGTACGAAGTATCGAGCCGCAGCTCGCTTTGGTCGACTGGACGGGTGAGGAGGTTGATCGTGCCGCCGAGGGCGAAGTTGCCGAAGAGACTGGCGTTGCCGCCGCGCACGACTTCGATCTGACGGAGAGAGTCGAGCGGCACTTTCTGCCATTCGATGGTGCCGTAGAAGGGATCGTGCATCGGAACGCCGTCGAGCAACACCAGCGCGCGCGTTCCGCCGAGGCCGTGCATCGAGAAGCGCTGGCTCTGCACGGTCGTGCTGGCCGTGCTCGAAAGAGGCATGTGTACGCCGGGGATCGTGCGCAGCAGGTCATCGATCGTGATCGCCGGAGTGGCCTTGATCTCCGCTTCGCGAAGGACGGTGGTGCTGATGGGGAGCTCGCTCACCGCGCGCTCGCTGCGCGTGGCGGTAACGACGATCGTCTCTTCGACTTTCGGCTTTTCTTTCGTCGCGACGGCATCCGATGCGGCGGCCGGTACTGCGATACAAATCAACAACGGAAGCGCAAACCTGCGCATCGTCACCTCGCGAGAGTTGGGGACCTCGGACTCTCACTCAGTATAACGTCAAGGTAGGGGGACGTTACTCAGCGAAAACGGATAGCGCACGATGTTTTTCGAGGTCTTCATGCTCACGCGGAGCTTCCAGTCGGGCTGAGGCTTTTCTCCCCACAGCGACAGGATGGTGAATCCCTCGTCGTCGCGCGCGGAGATCCGCTTGGTCTCGCCCTTTGCGTCGACGTAGCTGAGATCCTGAATGCGCTTGTTGGGGTCCTTGATGCGCACCAGCACGTCGCTTTCCTCGATGTTCAGCAGCGACTCGAGGTGGCTCGAAACGAGGCTGTTGATGGTCTCGTCGTCGTAGCCGGCGTCCTTGTACTCTTTTCGCTTCGCCTCGCCGAGGCGCTTTTTCTCCGCGGCGAGCTGCGTGGGACTGATCTGCGCGATCTCGACGCCGTTCGCCTTCAGCGCGCGATGCGCGAGCGTCTTGCCGGAGAAGGAGAGGAACTTCGAAATTTCGGCGACGCTGTTCGGATCCTTCGACGGTATGAACAACTCGATCTCGCCGGTGACCTGCTTCACCGCCGTCGATTTGCGTGCAGGGTTCTTGAGCGTGACGCCGACGGTGAGGGGCACGTTCTTGTCGCCGGCGGCATAGAGTGCGCGCGAGTTCGTCTCGAGCTCCGGCTCCCGGGCCTCGCTGTCGAGGAGGCTCTGTCCCGAATCGTCGACGGCCTGCGAGACGAGCACGCGCATCGCGCCGACGTCGATCGACGGGATGCCCGGAAGCTCGAGCGTGATCATGAGCTGCGAGAACGAGCCGTTCGTGCGGCGGTCGTTGACCTGCACGACCGCGACGTCGCCCGGCTTCGCTTTCGGCTGCGCGACGAGCGAGGCGGAAAAGAGTGCGAGCGCGATGAATCTCTTCATGGCAGCGTGACCTTCAGGTCGAACGGGAACGACATGCGTGCCTTGTCGGTGAGGATGTACAGCTGCAGCGATGCGTTCGCGGGCGGCGGCTGCGCCGGTGCGAGGGTCATGATCGAGGCTTCTCCGCGCGTGCTCACGGTGCGGCCGCTGACGTCGATCGGCTTGCCGTCGCTGCCGAGGATCTCGACGCGGAAGATGCGGTCGAAGTCGCTCTTCGTGCCGGAGAGAATCACCGCTCCCACGGGCGGATCGCTGTCGAGACCCTCCAGGGCCTTGGCCAGTCCGATCATCTGATCGATCTCCTTCTCCGAGACGCCGCGCTTCTTTCCCTCCGCGCGGATCTCGGCGATCTGTTTCTCGTCGAGCCTCCGCGTCTTCATCGTCTCGGCATATCCGGCGGGCGATAGGGGAGTGATCGTCACCTTCGCGGCCTTGAGCGCTTTCGCGGAGAGCGGGGTGTCGAGCTTCGCGAGCGCTTTGTCGACCGTCACGATCGCGTTCGGGTCGCGCGAGGGCACGAAGAGCTCGACCGAGCCCTTGATGCGGACGCTGCTCGCGGCGCGCGCCGGCTGGCGCACGGAAAGCTGCAGTGTGCCGCTGTTGTACTCGCGCGGGAAGAAGTCGGGCTTGTCGGTTCCGTCGGAGAGCGTCGTGCCGCGGTCGTCGCGCGCTTCTTTCACCAGCATGCGCGCGGCCGTCGCTTTGTCGAGGCCCGTCCCGGTGAGCTTCACGCGCAGCTCGAGACTTCCGACGAGGTCGCCGGCGGACACGCGGTTGTCGGTGACGTCGTCGATCTCGACGCCGACGCCGCTTTGACCGTACGCGGCCGTGGCCAGCAGGAGTGCAATCAGAAAACGCATTCGCTAAAGATACGCCAGTCGCCGCATGGTGTGGTGCGCGCCTCCGGCGCGCCTTTGCCTTCCCCCCGAGGCGCGCCGGAGGCGCGCACCACACCGACACAGGTCTAGAGAGCGGTAACTCGAGTTACCGCAGTCCAGATCAGCGCGATCGCGAGGAGCGCGAGACCCAATGTCGACAGCGTTGGCGTCCCCGGCAGCGCGGTCACCGCGGCGCTGGTCGAGGCGCTGCTGTTCGACGGATTCGGATCGACCGTCGAGGACGTCGCGCTCGCGGCATTCGTGAGCGGCGATCTCGCGTCCGGCGAGACCTGCACGACGAACTCGAACGTCGCCGATGCGCCGGCCGCCAATGACGCGATCGTGCAGGTGATCGTCCCGGCCGCGTGCGCGCAGTTGAACGCCGGGCCGCTGGTCTGGTTCGCGGAGACGAACGTCGTATTCGGCGGGAGCTGATCGGTGAGCGTCACGTTGGCGGCGTCGGACGGCCCGTTGTTCGTCACGCCGACGGTGTACGTCGCGTTGTTGGTGACGGTCACGTTCGACGGGCCGCTCTTCGTGACCACGAGATCGGCGGTCGGCGCAACCGTGGCGTCGCTGGTGGAGGAGTTGTTTCCGCCGTTCGGATCCGCGGTCGTCGCGCTGACGTTCGCGGTATTCGAGATCGTGTTGCCGTTGGGGACGGAGGCGTCGACGTTGAAGACGAACGAGAACGTGGCCGTCGCGCCGAGGGGAAAGGTGGCGATGGTGCAGGTGACCGTCCCGGCAGCGTGCCCGCAATTGAACGCCGGGCCGGCGGTCTGGTTCGCGGAGACGAACGTCGTGTTCGGCGGCAGGACGTCGGTGAGCGTCACATTCGCCGCGCCGGTCGGACCGTTGTTCGTGACGGTCACGGTGTAGGTGATGGTCGTCCCCGACGTGACCGCGGCCGGGCCGCTCTTCGTCACGCCCATGTCCGCGAGCGGCGTGACGGTCGTCGTCGCGCTCGACTCATCGTTCGAATCGTCGATGTCGAAGCTGGTGGTGGCGACGGACGCCGTGTTGGTCACGGAGCTCGTATTGCCGGCGGTGACGACGAGCGTGAACACCGCTGACGCACTGCCCGGGAGCGGGGGGAAGTTGCACACCACCGTGCCGTTTTCTCCCGCCTGCGGGGTCGAGCACGAAGCGGTGGGGCCGCTGTTCTGCATCAGTGAAACGAACGTCGTGTCCGGCGGCAGCGCATCGGTGAGACTCACGTTCTCCGCGATGTCCGCTCCGGTCTTGGAGACCGTGATCGTGTAGGTGATGTCGTCGCCGGCGGCGACGATCGCGGGTCCCGATTTGTTCACCGCCACATCGACGCTCGATGTGGTGAGGAGGGTTCCGGAAGAGTTGTTCTCTCCGTTCGGATCGTTGGGAGCCGTCACCGTCGCCGTGTTCGAGAATGACGTTCCCGGAGGCGTTCCGGCGGGGATGTGGCCGGTCAGCGTGAACGTCGCGGTCGCGCCCGCGGCGAATGGCGCCGCGCTGCAGGAGACCGTCGTGCCGGTCGAGCACGTCATTGCCGGGCCGCTGTTCTGCATGAGCGAAACGAACGTCATCGTTCCGGGAAGTGTGTCCGACCATGTGACGTTCGGCGCTTCGTCGGGACCGCCGTTGATCACCGTGATGGTGTAGACGACGTCCGTATCCGGCCCGGCGCTGCCGGGTCCCGACTTCGAGATCGACGCGTCGCTCTGCGGCGGAGGCGGCGTCGATGTGACCGCACTGGCGGAGTTGTTTTCATCGTTCGTGTCCACGGGCGAGGCAACGTTCGCGACGTTCGTGAAGAACGTTCCCGGCGCCGTTGCCGGCGGAATGTTGAAGACGAACGTGAATGTGGCGGAGCTTTCGTTCGGCAGCGTCGCGATCGGGCACGAGATCGTCCCGATGGTCGCGCCGGCGGCCGGTGTCGAGCAGCTCGCGGCCGGTCCGCTGTTCTGCGTCGCGGAGACGAACGTCATCCCGGTAGGAATGTTGTCGGTCAACACCACGCTCGTGGCGTCGTCGGGTCCGAGGTTGAAGAGCGTGACGTCGTACGGAACGTCCGATCCCGCCGCGGCCTGCGAAGGCCCCGATTTCGAGACGATGACGTCGGCCTCCTGCGCGCCCGCAAGTGCTGCGGACAGAAGGATTAACGTAAAGAAGAAACATTGTCGCAACCGGGCCATCTCTGGGGCCGGAGCTTGTACGTCAATCCCTTGCTTTTAGCAAGTCGCAAAAAGCTGACAAGACGTAGGTCAGTCGCGGACTTTCGCGGTGCCGTTGAAGTACTCCTGGTACTTGGGCCAGCTCCACACCGCGATCTCGCGGCCCACTTTGAGTCCCACGTTGTTGTCCACGGGGATGTGATAACCGCCCAGCGCCCTTGAAAGCGCGGCCATCTCGGCGGTGGCGCTCCACGTTGGGAGGTCGAGAGTCTCCATCTCTCCGGCCGTTGTCTCGGTGAGCTCGCAATGGAGACGCTTTTCGCAAAAGCCGTAAGCGTCGGTCCCGGTGAAGAGCTCGAGGGTTTTCGCGCATGCACCGCTGACCGTGGCGTGCCCGCTGGTGTAGCCGGGAAACGGCGGAGTGATGAACGTTTCCGGCGAATAGGGATGCCACTCTTCGGCAGGCATCTCTTTGGTGCCTCCGCCGGGACCTGCCCAGCCGGTGAGTTTCTCCCCCTTGTGGTAATAGCGAATCAGCGTCCATGGACGCGAGGAGTCGTAGAAGCGTTTGGTCTCCCAGCACGAGATGAAGGCGTCAAACGCGACATTGGCGATCACGAAATACAGCTTCACATCCTCGTCGAGATCGTGCTTGTCCCGCCGGGACACATCCTGTGCGAAGCGCAGCCAATGCCCGCTCTGGCCCGTCGAGCGCGGGCCGTCGCGCATGAACTCGACGATCGCCTTCTGGTGATTCGTGAGCCCGGCGTTGTACGCGAGGACCTGGTCGGCTTCCCGGCGAAGAAGATCGTTGTCCGTGGTCGTTTTGGGTGGCGGCGGGGGGCGGAACTGCGAGCTGCGCTCGATGGCGAACGGCTTGACCCGATACCAGTGAGGAGTCAGAAAGCCGGGCGTGACTTTGGTCCCGTCTTTCCGCGTGAACGTAATCGGCTGCCAGCGATCCGGATCGATGATTCGATCCATGGGGTTCACCGGCACGTAGTAGGTGTAGTCGCCATAAGGCTTGCCGTTGCCGCCGACCTCGTTGCCGAACTGGTTCGCGCCGTCGTTGCGGCGGTAGTCGATGACCGCCTGGGCAGCGAGATTTCCCACACCCTCCGGTTTCGCGGGGTCCATGGACTGTTGGGCCGGGTCGTATCCGAGCCTCTTCATCTCGCCATTGAGAAAGTCTTTCGCCTCGGGATACACAAACAGCAACGCCCTGTACGAGGCGTAGCTGATCGCCTTCTTCTTGTTTTCCAGCGTGCGCTCTTTGGCAGGCCTGCGGAGCTTGCCGCCGAGCCGCGAGCCGACTGCCTTCTCGTCATAGGCGGCCCACGCGTCGTACATCGCCGTTGCCCAGATCGCGAGCGTGCGTGAGCCGACCGTCGGGCGCGGGCCGTTGACGTCATGCTCCCGCGCCGTCACCTCCTCGGCGATGTCGAGCCAGACGTAGGCCAGCGACACGTTCGACTTGTCTTCGACGGCGAGGAACTTATGAAGCGGCTTCTCCTGCGCGTGCGCCAGGAACGCCGAGAGACACGTGAACCACACGAGGAAACACCGGCTTTTATGGATCATGACGCGAAAAGATTAACTCCGCGCCGGTCGAGCGGGCAAGTTCGACCGCGTCTGAGCCTCCGCGGGACGCCGGTTGGGTCATTGACGCTGGCGACACAGGAACCTACGCTGTTGATGTCGCATGGAAGAGAAGAGCGCTGTTGCGGAAGAGTTGAAGCCGGGGACGGGCGTCGACCGGACGCAGATCCAACGGCTCCTCGAAGTCCCTCCCGCAGAGCGCGTTCGGATGCTGGTGGTCGAAGCGCGCAATGTCGCCGAGCTTCTGACGAAGATGCGACGGCGGTAATGGCGGATTTCGATCCACTTCGCGCGCTCCGCGTGCTTTCAGGGCACCGCGTACGGTTCATCGTCGTCGGCGGCGTCGCGGGGCGAGTGTGGGGCTCTCCCACAATTACGAACGATCTCGATGTTTGCTACGAGCGTCGTTCCGACAACTACGAAGCGTTGGTTCGTGCGCTACGTGAGCTCGAGGCGACGCTCCGCGTCGGGCGAGCGACGCCGGATCCCATTCCCTTTCAACTCGATGCGCGCTCGATCAAGGCGGGCGATTGCTTTACGTTCATCACCGCCGCCGGTGACCTCGATTGCCTCGGCACACCGACCGGAACCGGCGGCTATTCCGATCTGCTGAAAAACGCATCCGAAGAAGAGCTTGGCGACGGTTTGCGTGTCCTCGTGGCTTCGCTCGACGATCTCATCCGAATGAAACGCGCTGCCGGCCGGCCGAAGGACCGCATCGCGGTGGAGATCCTCACCGCCGTGAAAGAGGAGCGAGAGCGGCAGGACTGATTTGATACCCTCCCACCCGCCTTGCTCCTCATCCTGTACATCCTCACCGCGTCGTTGCTGCTCTGGCTCGTGCACAGATTCGTGTGCAGGCTCTCGCTCGCGGCGGCGGCGTTCCTGTTCCTCGTTCCCTTCCTCTTCGCCGGTCACGCGCTGATCGCGAATCGGGTGTATGCGCCGGTCGACAAGCCGTACATGGCCGAGCCGCTGTCGGTGGTGCGGCTGCAGCAGGGCGTCCTGGGCGCGCCGCACAATCCGGTCACGGCGGACATCTTTTCGCAGATGATCCCGTGGCGGCAGGTGGTGCGGGAATCGTTCGCGCGCGGGGAGTGGCCGCTGTGGAATCCGTACATTCTCTCCGGCGACATCCTCGCGGCCGCGGCGCAGCCGGCGCCGTACAGTCCGTTCACGTGGATCGCGATCCTGCTGCCGGCGGCGATCAGCTTCACGTTCACCGCGGCGATCACGTTCCTGGTTGCCGCGGCGGGCGCGTTCGCGTTCGCGCGCGAGCTCGAATGTGGTGAGCGGACCGCGGCGCTCGCGGCGGCCGGATGGGCGTACTCGGCCGGGATGGCGCTCTACGTCCTCTGGCCGCTCGGGCTCTCGTGGGCGCTGATGCCGTTCGTGCTGCATGCGACGCGGCGCGTCGTTCATGCGCCGTCGGTACGCTCATGGGCGCTGCTGACGACCGCGCTCACGCTGCTGATCCTCGCGGGACACGGCGAGTCGGCGCTGCACATCGTCGCTCTCGGCGCGCTCTACGGCGTGTTCGAGCTCGTTTGCGTCAGGCGCAACGTCGTGCGGGCCGTCGTTACTGCGACCGCGGGCGGCATCGCCGCGCTTCTGATCTGTGCGATCTATCTGCTGCCGCATTTCGAGGCCATTCCGCAGACGGCGGAGTACAACTTCCGCAACGTCTGGCGCGCGCTGCCGCGCGGCGACTCGACGCCGCAGGTGCTGGCCTCGCTGGCGACCGATTTTTTCCCGTTCCTGCACGTCCGCAGGTGGATCGATCCGGCGCTGCCGGGGATCAAAGCGGAAACGCCCGCGGTCGGAAGCATCATCGTCGCGCTCGCGGTCTACGCGATCTGGCGCGTGCGCTCGAAGACGACCTGGTTCTTCACCGCGCTCGCGCTCTTCTGCCTCGGGGCACACGCGGCGTGGAAGCCGGTGGCCGTGGCGCTGCATGCGCTGCCGCTGTTCGACATCACGATCAACGAACGGCTCGCGTTCGGCGCGGCGTTCTCGCTCGTGGTCCTCGCGGCGCTCGGTGCCGAAGAAGTTGTGAGGCGGGCCGGGAGACGCGCACCGCTCGATCTTGCGATCACGCTCACGGCCGTGCTGATCCTCCTCACCGCGGGCACGCTCTGGATCTCGCGCGCGTTCGTGATCGAGTCCGGGCCGGCCGACTGGGGCGACTACAAGATTTTCGCGGAGCTGGCATTCCTCGGCGGCGCGGCGCTTCTCTTCGCGCTGCGCGTGCCGGTGAAGTTCGCGATGCCCGCACTCGTGGCGCTGCTGCTCGCGCAGCGGGTGATGAGCGACGGCGGCGTGCACAAGTCGTTCGACGCGGCGGCTGCGTATCCGCGCATGGCGCTGTTCGCGCCGCTCGGGAACGTGCGCGAGCCGTTCCGCGTGGTGGGGCAGGGGTGGTCGCTGATGCCGGCGACGAACGCGCTCTACGGACTCGAGGACGTGCGCGGCTACGAGGCCATGACGTTCGCGCCGTACATGGAGACGTATCGCCTCTGGTGCGTGCCGCAGTCGGTGTTCTTCAATCGCGTCGACGATCTGTCGAAGCCGTTTCTCTCGCTGCTCAACGTCCGCTTCGCGTTCGCGGACGCCCCCGTCCCGCTGCCCGCCGGCTGGCGCCTCGCGGCGAAGCAGCGCGAGGCCGTGCTGTACGAGAACCCGAATGCGCTCGAGCGCGCGTTCGTGCCGCACACGGTGAGCCTCGGCCTCGACCGCTCGTTAACGATCGAGGCGATGAAAGACGTGAGCGATTTTCGCGAGCGCGCCTGGATCGACGCGAAGGTGCAGTTCCACGAGCGCGCGAACGGCCCGGGCCGCGTCACGATCCGCCGCACGCGCGGCGCCTACGACCTCGACGCGGCAATGGAAGGCGACGGCTGGATCGTGGTCACGAACTGCGACTGGAAAGGCTGGCGCGCCTACGTCGACGGCCGCCGCGTGAAAACCCAGCGCGCCAACGCCGCGTTCATCGGCATCTACACCCCCGCCGGCCGGCATCACGTGCGCCTTGCGTATTGGCCGGGGTCGTTCGTGGTCGGGCGGGCGGTGACGTTTGGAGCGCTGCTTGGGATCGTGACGTTTGGCGTCATTCGGAGTCGACGACTTGACGACTCGACGACTCGAAGACTTAATACCGCGCCATGAAACGCGCGTTCGTACTCCTCACACTCCTCCTCGCAACCTCCGCCACCGCCGCCCTGCCCGACTTCAAGGCCATGCAGTGGCGGGAGGTCGGGCCGTTTCGCGGGGGGCGGTCGGCCGCGGTCGAAGGGATCGCGGCGCAGCCGAAGACGTATTACTTCGGCGGGACGGGCGGGGGAGTATGGAAGACGGCGGACGGCGGCGAGACGTGGAAGAACGTCTCCGACGGATTCTTCGGCGGCTCGATCGGCGCGATCGCGGTATCGGAGTGGGACCCGAACGTCGTCTACGCCGGCGGCGGCGAGGTGACGGTGCGCGGGAACGTCTCGCACGGCGACGGGATCTGGAAGTCGACCGACGCGGGCAAGACCTGGA
>Ga0105242_10001558_pt1 | contig 18055 bp, 18 predicted proteins | sample KBSM24metaG_FD_81521 | JGI IMG/M metagenome (GOLD analysis project Ga0105242, IMG submission 81521) | Miscanthus rhizosphere microbial communities from Kellogg Biological Station, Michigan, USA - KBS M2-4 metaG | ecosystem: Host-associated > Plants > Roots > Rhizosphere > Soil | place... | reverse complement strand
GAGCCTTGCACTGAGGACAGGTTAACGTCATTTTTTCTCCTTCAAGTAGAGAAAAAAATAGTCAACTATTTTTTCAATTCTTTCAGCAAAATTTTTACAGCACTACCTGTTTAGGACTACCGATCCGGCGATCATTAAAGTTTTTGCAGCTTTTGCCGTAGACTATCAAGAGTATTTTAAAGCAGATCTCTAAAATTTGTATCCTAGGCCGATCCCTGCCCTAAACCCGCTGAGATCGGCTTTCTTCGCTTTTAAAAAGCTGATCTCCAGGTAATAATAGTCGACGAAGAGATCTAACACCCAATGGCGGGGGAGATCGAAGTAGATTCCTGATTTAGCAGCAAATCCCCATCTGTTTTTATAGATTTTTCTCCGTGTCAGTGGAGAGTAATTTTTGAAATGGACAAAGGTATAACAAGGCCCAATTCCCAAGTAGGGCCGTATCTTATGGGAGCAGAAAATATATTTAAGCCCAGCGCTGACAGGGATGATCGATAGATGGGCTGTGTGGTGGAAGGGGCTATGGCCATTTTTAAAGGAATATCCTGCATTGCCCCAAACTCCCCAATGTCTTTTAAAGCGATAGGTAAACTCTGCCTCGCCTTCAATCCATGCATGGCCAAATCTCTTTTGGATCAAATGTCCGGTGGGGACAAAAGCGCCGGCACGGAGCTCTGCGATCCAATCTCTGGTCGGAGGATATTTGTAGGGATCAGTTGCTAGCAAAGCCGAACAAGCCAAAATAGAAAGCAAAGCAACTTTCTTCATATTTTTAAATTATAAGAAATAGGCTTATAGGGGAATGAAAAAGGCCTCTTAGGAAAGACGCCTTCGGAGGATATTGAATTGTGTTAAGCGTTGGCTTTTTTAGCTTGAGCCTGAAGAAACATATCTCGTGTATACATGAGTCGTGGGCAATGTCGAGGTGGCGCTAAGATATCGCCTAAGCCTTGTGAAGGTTGCAGAATAGCCCATTCAGGCGTTCTTTCGCCTTTAAGTGCAGCGATCGCTCTTTTAGCACCCGCTTTTTGATATTCTGCGAGAGCTCCTGAATCTGTGTTAGCCTGTGCAATCTCATTTCCAAAGATTGAGGTGAAGATTCCATTGCCAGGGACTTGTCGGAGGACCATTCCTGGCAAACCTGCCACAGCGTCTTTCACAGTCGTTAATCCAGTTTGGACGGAACTTTCTACTTTTTTGATCACTTCATTAAGAAGATAGAACATCATGAGAATTGCTGCCCCTGCGACAACGACTGGTAGTACGATCGGCATGAGGCCGCCTGTGACAACAGGAACGACGGTATTCATTGTAACAAACATCCCTGTTTTGAGGGCGAAGCCAAAAATGGTGACTCCCGGTTTTAAAAATGCAATGACGTTGGCTGTAAAGAGTTTCGATGCAGCTAATGTTCCTATTTTTGCAGAAAGGTTGCGGAGTATTGTTGGAAAAAAATTTTGTATTGCTGCCCTTAAACTAATTGCTGCTGCTCTTATAGCCATTTTAATTCTTTTTTTTCTTTTGCGTTTATATTTTATTTTTTTATGTAAAAACAACTAATGCAATCATTAATTTAATGATTAAAGGTTTTTTCAGATTATATAATTTTTGCTTTTAGTATTAAATTGTTAAATATATGAAAGGATTGGTTCTTCAAGCTGACACAGAAGAGATTTTCAGAGAAGAGCTCATTCGATGCGGATATAAGCTGCTTATAATCAGCGGCTTAATGGTGATGTCCGCCACCGCCATGATGGTGCCCTCCACCGCCGTGGTGTCCACCACCACCGTGATGCCTCTCATGATGATCATGGTGGTGGTGGTGATCGTGATGGTCATGATGGCGGCCATGGTAATGGTAGTGATACCAATCGTTATATTCCCATTCATTTTCGAACCAAATCCCGTAATATAGACCTGGTCCGATCCAAATGAATTGGTCATCCTCATAGTAGCCATCGTCACCCGCTTCAACTTCGATACCGATGCCGACCTGAGCAAGTTCTGGGGTAGGAGGGTTTTCATCGCTATAACCAGTTGAATAAGAGATGGTTAATAAGATACTTAGGAGGAGTGGATTTTTCATGAATTTCCTATCATTAAAAAACTTAAGCAGTGAATTTAGTAATTAACACATTGCGGATTTCATGTCGAATTTCGAAAGCTCATCATTTTCGTTTCACAAGAAACTAATTTCCTTTAAGCTCCTCTAGTCCCTAACTTAATACAGCGCGCTTTACGATCTTCAAACCCCGGGAGTTTTCACGTCAATCCTATGGGCAAAAACTTTGTTAACAGGGGACCAGAAAATGAAAAAATTATTCGTCTTTTTACTGGTTGCGGGATCTTTACTGGGAGAGATGCAGAATCACTATATTTTGGGAACCTATGGCATGAACTCTGCAGTGAAGCCGGAAAGGGGCTATACCTATGCCAATATCTATACCTTCTATAAAACGGGGCAGCTCAATGATCAAAGCGGTCATCAAGTCAAATTGAGGGGTAAAAAACCATTGGAAGTCCAGTACCTGCAAAATATCTTTGGGTATTACTCATCGGCAAAACTTTTGGGAGCTGCCTATGGTTTCCAGATCAATGTGCCGTGCGAGACTTTTTCGTTGGATCAGGCAGAATTCCACCGGATATTGGAAGGAGCAGGAAAAAAGCTCAAGCTAGGAGATATCTATTTTGAGCCTCTGAATTTTCGATGGAATTGGAGCAGGCTCTTTTTTTTCATCGCCTATGGGGCCTATGCTCCGACGGGTAAATATGCAACAAATTCCATGAAAAATACGGGGCTTGGCAATTGGGGGCAGCTTTTTACTTTGGCCTCGACCTTGTATTTTGACCAGGGAAAATCATGGTCTGGATCGGCGTATTGTACCTATGAAATTCATGAGAAAAAACGAGGGTCGGATTTCAAACCGGGCGATAACTTTTGTATCGATTGGGCGTTTGGAAAAACGTTTGATAAGGTGCTTACAATCGCCGTTGCTGGCTATTATGAACGGCAGTGGAAAGTCGATAAGGGGAGTGATGTGCCAGCTCATGCAAAAGGAGTAAGAGATAAAGTCGTCGCTGTCGGGCCGGAACTCGATCTCTTTGTTCCCCAGATGAAAGGCCATTTTACTGCGCGCTATGAGTTTGAAGTGGAGGCACTCTCAAGAACGCAGGGCAAACGGATCACAGCCCTTGCTGCTTTTGCATTTTGAGCGGTTATTTTTTTCTTTTTCTCATAAAGATGAGTCCCGCCCCGATAATCACTAGAGCAACACCGGTATAAAGGCCGACGTTGACCTGCATATCATACGCGCTTGCATTGGCTTGCATCTCCGAGCCGATTTTCTTACCCACGTAGTTGCCCGACATTTGTTTCGACATGGTTTTGACTTGGGCTTTGGCACCTGTAATGACATGCATTGCATGCAGGGCATAGGCAATCAGGGCAATCCCTGCTAACGACGCGATAAAGCCGACAATGCGCTTGTAGTGCATACGATCTCCATTTAATGCCTGTATAGACAATGGAGGATAGTTTGTAAACTTTTTATTTTGGATTAAAGCGCTTTTATTATTTAAATCGGATCAGCATAATACGGCTTATGTTTACGAAGAATCTTCCTATACATTCCGCTCAGTGCCAGTGCAGCCTAAAGCAGTCTGTCCTTCTTTCGCTTTCCCTTTGTGCTTTCCAAGCACAATAAACATTTAATTCTTACATCCATCAGTGACTTCAAAGAATAAATAACAAAGGGAAAAGTTTATGGATTCGTTCACTTCAAAACCACGTGCGATCGCATGGATGGTATGGATTATTGCCTCGGTGTTTTATGCCTATCAGTATATTTTACGTGTCATGCCCAACATTATGTTGGATGACATTATGCAGCAGTTCCAGATTGGAGCCGCGACTTTTGGTCAATTTTCAGGTGTTTACTATATCGGCTATTCGGCGATGCACTTGCCGATCGGTATCATGCTGGATCGTTTTGGCCCCAGAAAGACGATGACGGGCTGTATTTTGCTGACGGTGATTGGGCTGCTTCCTTTGATTTTTGCCAAACACTGGGCTTATCCGATTATTGGCAGAGTGTTGATCGGAATGGGTTCTTCTGGGGCGATTCTAGGCGTATTCAAGATCATCCGCATAACGTTTAGCGAGAAACGGTTTCCCCGCATGTTGAGCTTTTCAGTAACGATTGGTTTGATCGGAGCGATTTATGGGGGAGGTCCGGTGAGCTTTATGCGTCAGGCGTGGGGTTATGATACGGTTGTCCAAATTTTGGCATTGCTGGGCATCATTTTAGCTTGTGTGACGTATTGGATTGTGCCAGAGGTGAAAAGTCCAACAGAGACCACGGTTGTATCGGATATCAAAGCGGTACTTGGCAATAGGCGTGTCATCTGGTCGTGCATTTTTGCCGGCCTCATGGTAGGACCTTTAGAAGGTTTTGCCGACGTCTGGAGTACGGTTTTTTTGAAAAATGTCTATGGAATGGAGGCAGCGCTGGCGGCAAGCTTGCCGTCGATGATGTTCATCGGGATGTGCTTTGGGGGGCCCGTTTTAAGCTTCATTGCAGATAAGGTCGGAAGCTATCTAGCAACGATCATAGGAGCGGGAATTGCGATGGCAGCAGGATTTTTTGCGCTGCTCCTATTGCCGTTAACATCAAGCGCGCTCAGCGTCAGCTTCATTGTGGTCGGGATTTGCTGCGCCTATCAGATTTTGGCGATCTACAAAGCATCGACCTATGTGCCGCAGCAGATTGCAGGATTGACCACCGCCGTTGCCAATATGATCATCATGACATTCGGTTATGCTTTTCATTCGGTAATCGGATCCATTGTCAATCTATTCGGGGGAGCCGGCAATTCTGAGGCACTTGTGTACGGCGTCACGGTCGTTCCGATTGCGCTTTGTTTAGGTGTTGCGGGATTTATCTTGATGCTTGTTCGGGAGAAGAAAGCGGCAGTGGCATAATTTTTTTTCTAAGGGTGGTTGCAAAACTCGCTTTGGACACAAATCGGAGTTTTGCAACGACTCTCTATCTTTGCCCTCTTTGAGAGAAATACCCCCGCAGGTTCCCTAAGAACATTAAAGCTTGCGCAGTTATTAAAGTTAAACTAGAGCTCCGCCAACAAACGGGGTTGGTACGTTTTTGAAATAACAAGCAGACAGTGCTAAAAAACGGAGAGGTTAAGGCGTTTTCTTTTGCCTTTGCTCTTGCCACTAACACTCGTCGATAGATTCTGCTGGTTGTAATATCAAGCACACTATACCAAGGCGGATTGTTTTGGCGTGATTCAGCCAATGTCTTCAACTGGTTAATCAACTCTTCGTTGATCCGATGGTAGTCTTCGATGAGCACAGCAAAGCTGGGTAGATTGGCTATATCCATCGATTTATTCGATAAAGGGATGTCCTGGGCTGTAGTTGTATTGGCGGTCCTAGAGGTGGGGGAGGTGGGAGGTACGGCTCCGGTCATAGTAAGCTCCTAATTTTGTTTTTGATCAGCTTTTTTAATTAAAACCAGTAGAAAGTATAAGTGTGATAGTGCTTTCTATCTATGCAAATGATTTTTTGCGTTTTTGACGCCAACTATAATTTTTTTTAGACAAAGCAAAGCGCTTTGTGTAAAGTGGAAAAGATGAATAAAAAATATAAGATCATCTTTTCCGCTTTGCTTATTCTCGTTGTGAGTGCTCTGAGTTTTTTGGTGCTCGATACAAATCAATTGGAGGTTCTCAATCCTAAAGGGACAATTGCGCTGAAAGAGTACAAGTTGATTCTCTTTTGCACCTGGATGATGCTGATTGTCGTCGTGCCTGTTTTGATCATCACAGTTGTCTTTGCGTGGAAGTACCGGTCGGATAATCCCAAATCAAAATATAAGCCGAATGACCATCAAAATCACCTGGGTGAAATCATTTGGTGGGGCGTTCCTTTTGTGATCATCATCATTCTGGGAATTGTCACCTGGAAAGGATGCATCGAGCTGGATCCGTTTACTCCATTGGAGTCGAGTAAAAAACCGTTAAAAATTCAAGTGGTTGCTCTACAATGGAAATGGCTGTTTATCTATCCCGAGCACGAGATTGCGACGATCAATTTTGTTCAATTTCCTGAGCAGACTCCGATCAATTTTGAGATTACCGCGGACGCTCCAATGAATTCATTTTGGATCCCTCAGCTGGGAGGACAGATTTATGCCATGCCAGGGATGGTGGCCAAACTTCATTTAATCGCAGATGAAGAGGGGAGTTATCGGGGATCATCGGCAAACCTGAGCGGAAAAGGATTTTCCGGGATGAAGTTTGTCGCTAAATCGAGTAGTGAAGCTGACTTTAACGCCTGGGTTGAGAATGTGAAACAGTCAACCCCGCTGGATTACACTCAAGTCGCTGTGCCCAGTGAGTACGCTCCTGCAGCGTTTTATTCTTTGCCAGAAGAGGGGTTGTTTAATCAAATCGTCATGAAATATATGGTACCGTGATGTTAGGAAGACTAAGCGACGTTTATAAACACGACTTTATCGAATATGCCGCAGGGTATTCGATGTTGATCGGTGCTATTTTTCTGATCGGCTATTTGACCTACAAAAAGAAATGGAAATGGCTCTGGAAAGAGTATATCACTTCCTTGGATCCTAAGAAAATTGGGATGATGTATCTCGTTGTCGCGATGTTATCGCTCGTCAAAGGACTCGTCGATGCGTTAATGATGCGAGCGCAACAAGTCCTTTCAGTTGGGGAGTCGCACGGGTATCTGGCCTCGGACCACTTCCAGCAGTTATTTACGGCCCATGGAACGACGATGATCTTCTTCGTCGGAATGGGGATTATTTTTGCGCTGATGAATTTAATTGTTCCGCTCCAAATCGGGGCGCGGGATGTCGCTTTTCCATTTCTGAACGCCGTCAGTTTCTACCTCTATGCCGTGGGAGCAGGGCTGGTGGTTTTATCGTTAGTCGTAGGGGAATTTTCCGGGACGGGCTGGGTTTGTTATCCGCCGCTATCGGGGCTTGCCTATAATCCCGGTGTGGGAGTTGATTATTGGATTTGGAGCGTGCAGATTGCAGGGATCGGAAGTTTGCTTTCGGGATTGAATTTCTTTGTGACGATTGTGAAAATGCGATGCCCCGGCATGACACTGATGAAAATGCCGATCTTTATCTGGAGTGTCTTGGGGACTTTAGTGTTGATTTTGTTTGCGTTCCCTATCCTTACTGCAACGATCGGAATGCTTACGTTAGACCGGTATTTGGACATGCATTTCTTTACGCCCGATTTTGGCGGCAATCCGATGATGTACATCAACTTGATTTGGGCATGGGGGCATCCGGAAGTGTACATTCTTGTGCTGCCGGCATTTGGAGTCTTCTCTGAGATTGTAGCTGTGTTTTCCCAAAAACGGCTCTTTGGCTATGTATCGATGGTCTGGGCGCTGGCTGCGATCACATTCCTTTCGTTTATCGTCTGGCTGCACCACTTCTTCACCATGGGAGCCAGTGCTAATGCCAACGCTTTCTTTGGGATCATGACGATGCTGATTGCTGTGCCGACGGGAGTCAAACTGTTCAATTGGCTCTTTACGATGCATCGGGGGCGTGTTTTGTTCACAACGCCGATGCTGTGGTTTTTGGGTTTTGTGTTTATTTTTGTCATCGGGGGAATGACAGGTGTTTTAATGTCGGCTGCCCCTGCTGATTATCAGGTCCACAACAGCCTGTTTTTGATTGCCCATTTCCATTCGACGATCATCGGAGCTGTTGTTTTTGCCTTTTTCTGCGGGCTGACGTATTGGTTTCCCAAGATTTTTGGTTATAAACTCAATGAAAGGCTCGGCCGGTATGCGTTTTGGTGCTGGATGATCGGCTTTTTACTCGCGTTTATGCCGCTTTACTTTTTGGGGCTCATGGGAGCAACACGCCGTTTAGACCATTATGATGCAACAACTGGATGGCAGCCGCTCTTTATCGTTGCAGCCGCTGGAGTCATCTTGATATCGATCGGTTTTTTCTTCCAGGTCTTGCAGGTGATCGTTAGCTACCGGCAGCGGAAAGAAAATTTAGATACCACAGGCGATCCCTGGAATGGCAGAACACTCGAATGGTCCATTCCATCTCCGCCTCCGGAATATAATTTTGCAGTCATCCCTCATGTTCATGATATCGATGCATTTTGGAGCATGAAACACGAAAGGACCAAACATAAACCGCCCTCTGAAGTCATCTGGGAAGATATTCTGATGCCTAAAAATACTCCTCTTGCTGCTCTTATCGGTGGGTTTTCTTTTTTAATGGGCTTTTGTCTGATCTGGCATATCATGTGGCTGGCAGGCCTTAGCTTGGCAGGGGTGATTATCTGCATGGTGATCCGTTTAGCGGAAAAAAACACCGAGCATCTGATATCGGCCAAAGAAGTCCAGAGGTCAACATGACAGCTGTCCATGAAAAACATCTCGAAGAGACCTATTCGAAAACGGTCTTTGGATTTTGGTCATACCTCATGACAGACTGTATCCTTTTTGGCACACTTTTTGCGACCTATCTTGTTTTACATAACAACACCTTTGGTGGACCGAATGCTAAAGAGCTCTTCAGCATGCCGTTTGCACTGACAGAAACGTTGATTCTTTTGACCAGTAGTTTCACCTGCACACTCTCCAAGCTCGCAGCTTACCGCGGCGACAAAAACAAGGTGATTGCTTGGTTTGCCGTGACATTCCTCTTGGGGCTTGCCTTTATTGCCATGGAGTTCAATGAATTTTCCCATTTGGTCCATGAGGGAAACAGCTGGAGAAGAAGCGGCTTTTTAACGGCCTTTTTTACGCTGGTCGCTACCCATGGGCTTCACATTTCGACCGGACTCTTATGGATGATCATTTTGATGATCCCCGTCTGCCGGCATGGGCTGACGCCCGTTTCTCTGAAACGGCTGACGTGTCTGCGGATGTTCTGGCACTTCTTGGACATCGTCTGGATCTTTATTTTTACCATCGTCTACCTGATGGGGGCGCTATGAGAATCATTAGAACAGAAGACAAAGGAACCGGCAAGTTTTATTTGCTCGGATTTTTTCTCTGCATCGTTTTAACGTTGGCAGCTTACTTCCTCGTTGTCGAGAAGCTCCTTTCGGGAATGACGTTAATCCTGGCAATCCTAGGGCTTGGAGTGATCCAGATGGCAGTTCAACTGGTTTTTTTCATGCACCTGGGCAGTGAATATGCCGATGGCAAAGCAAAGCACCATTGGAATTTTCTCATGTTTTTCTTCATGATCATGGTGCTGGTGATCATCGTATTTGGTTCGCTTTGGATTATGTACACGTTAAATTACCGCGAAATGCCTCCGATGGATATGTCCCATCCGATGGAGACTCATGGTTAAAAAGCATATTGTCCTTACCAAACCCGGAATCATCCTCGGCAATGTCATTACCACTGCTGCAGGATTTGCTCTTGCATCTCGAGGAAATATCGATTACTCGCTCTTTGTCATGACCTTGATCGGCCTTTCGCTTATCATTGCTTCGTCATGCGTTTTTAATAATATTATCGACCGACATGTCGATGCCCAGATGGCCCGGACAAAAAACCGCGGTCTGGCAACGGGAGAAGTCTCCTGCAAAAGCGCGGTCATCATGGGGGTGGTCCTTGGACTCTTTGGCGCCTGGATCCTCTTTTCCTATACCAATCTCTTAGCGCTCTTGATCGCCACCTTCGGCTTTTTGATCTATGTTTTCCCTTATAGCTTCGGAAAGTACCGCACGAGTTACGGGACACTGATCGGAAGTATTGCAGGCGCTGCGCCTCCGCTTGTCGGCTACTGTGCTGTCACAAATCGCTTCGACCTCGGAGCGTTGCTTCTTTTTCTGATCGTTGTTTTCTGGCAAATGCCCCACTTTTATGCGATCGCGATCTATCGGCTCCATGACTATAGCCGCGCAGGCGTGCCGGTCTTGCCGGTCAAGCAAGGGATCCGTACCACAAAGGTTCACATGGTGTTGTATACGATCGCTTTTATCGTCGCTGCGCTTCTACTACCCCTTCTGAACTTCACAGGATACGTCTATTTTTGGACAGCAGCGATTCTGGGACTGATTTGGCTTTGGCAATGCCTGCAGGGCTTTAAATGCAAAAATGATGCCGTCTGGGCACGCAAGGTCTTTCTCTTCTCACTCGTGGTTATCACAGGGCTCTGCCTCTCAATGGGATTGGATGTAGTCTAAATTCTGCAACCGCAGGCCTCATGACAGCCGCAATGCTCTTCTACGATTTTGCAATTCGGCTCGCACACGCAGGCAGCGTCTTTATTTTGGCATTTTGAGCAGCAGGAGGCCATGCCGGCCATCAGGATCAGAGCAAATAAGAGGTTTTTCATAACAGTCCTTTTTTTAATTGCATCGTATCAGAATTGAGTTTTAGTTGGAATGTTTTGTGAATGGAATAGACTCGATACGCATATAACAAAGTAACAATCAACTGATCAAAAATTAGTATCAACCAGAACGTATCCGGGGAAAGCTCTAAACGATAAAGACAAAAATAAATAGGCAGCCAGCTAGTGAGCCATGTTAAAGACATGATGACCATGTAGTAAAAAGTGTCCTGGGCAGCGATCAGGTAAGACAGAAGGGCGGCATTTAAACCGTTAAAAAAGATCCAGAACCAAACACATATGACAGTCAATTTAATAAAGGGGTTGGCAGCCATCTCAGGAGATAATGAAAAGAAGGAAATAGTATAATCTGGGAACAGTAGAAAAGGAATGGCGAGTCCACCGGTGACAAATAAGGAGAAGAAAATTCCACGCCACAAACACCTCAACAACTGAGTATAATTTTGTGAGCCTAGATAGCGCGCCATTACGACACCTAAGGTCTGAAAAAGACTATCAGATACGAAAGAACAAAATAAAGTGAGGGTTGATCCAATCGAAAGAATAGACAGATGATCGCCGCCTTTTGCAATCATCAAATAGGCCGTCGCTGTCCAGATTAACAGTGCAAAGGCCTTACCGGCAGATAGGGGTCCGCAAATGCGGATCAATCGAAAAAGAGAAGCAAAGCTCACCCTCCATCGATGAGTAGAGTAATACTCTCGATTAAATCGGCTCATAAAACAAAGAAACAAAATCACGCAAAAAGCAACCTTGCTAGCCAGAGTGCTCCAAGCAGCTCCGCAGGCTCCAATAGGTTGTAAAACCGTTGGTAGACCAAAAATAAGAACAAGATCTAGAAGGACGTTTATTCCATAAGCCCCCAGTGCGGCCCAGACAACGGTCCATCGTTTCCCTTGAGCTAAGAAAAATGCAGAAAGGGCAGCTCCGAGAGGAAAGAAAAAATTTCCTCCGATCAAAATATTAAAATAATTGAATGCAGTCTGGCTATGCTCGATCCCCTTGAAAAATAGCGGCCCTGTCATCTGACTTAAGGGAATTATAAGCACCATCGAGAGGATAGAGAGCCAAATCATTTGCCAAGCGCAGCCTCCGGCTTTCTCAGGCTCCTTGGATCCGATATATTGCCCTATTAATACCTGGGCCATATTGGCAAAGGTAATACAAGAGACTTGGAAAAACCTTAAAGCGCTAACCGATTCAACGCTACTATTCAATGCATCGAGAGAAAAACGTGCTAGGCATATCCGTTCAAAAGCGCCTACAGCACTGCTCCCAAGTAAAACGATAAGAATGGGAAAAAACAACGCAAGAAGGTCTTTCCAAACGCTTTCTATCGATGAGCTTGCTCGGCTAGCAGGATCGGCAAACATATTTCCTTAGGTTGATGGATAATCATAGGAATGATCTCTGCTAAATTGGGGGCCCAGTGCTGATGCCCATTACGATACCCCCAGCCTTTGATTGCATCCTGGAAAGCAATTGTGAAGGGCTGATGCTTGTAAATGAAAGGAGCTTCCACGACATAAGAGAGATAATAATGGAATTTAGCCTCTCCGGCACGCAAAAGATAGGAGAAAGCTGGCCTGCCTTTGAGACGATCTTCACATTCTACCCCCAGGAGTCGGCCATGCCAAGCAGGGTGGGTGAAAATCTCTTGTTCGAGCTTATCGATTTCTTCATAAGGAACATCGATTGATAATGAAAACATAATTTACTCCTTAAATTTGCGGATGGAAGCCCATTTAAAATCCCAACTTTTAAGAGAGCTGTGATTGGTGAGCTCTATCCTATTTTTTTTGAGTGAACAAGGAAGCATACGGACTAGGGGGATAATGGGAACTTCTTGCAAAAGCATTTTTTCAGCTAATCCAAGGTACAATAACCTCTTAGACGCTCGTCTTTCGATATTAGCTTGATCGATGAGCTGGTCATAGTGATCATTTCTCCATTGAGGAAAGTTTATGAATCGGCTTGCACTGTGGAAAATTTCAAGCGTGTAGCTTGGATCGTTAATAAGGCTGATCCAATTGATCCCACCTATTTGAAAGTCTCCATCTGTCAGGCGATTAAACAGTTCATGCCAATCCTCCAAAATGTCGAATTGGCATTGTATTCCTAAGGTTTTTTCCCATCCTTCTTTGATGATTTTGGCAATACTATTGCGGACCTTGCCTTCCGTGAAGAGTAGTTTAATTCTTGGGAAATTCTTCCGATTGAGTCCTAACTCTGTTAAAGCCTCTTCGTAGAGTTCAACCCCTTTCCTTTGACTCTCTTCCATCAAATACCCACCCGAATGTTGAAATGGAAGGGCGCTAAAAGCAGGCCAATGCCCCGGAGGGATCGTTTGAAGAAGCCGTGCACGATTAATCGTCAAAGCGAGTGCTTGTCTGATCTTGACATGATTGAAGGGAAAGCGGCGAGTGTTAAAAACGTACCAATAGACAGAGTCATTGTGCAGGACGACCGTTTCTCCATGGTCCGAAGGTAGAGAAGGTAAATCAACTGTCACGGTTGGAAATCCCATCCAGTCAATTTCATCGCGCAAAAACATTTCTTTGATTTCTGCCGATTGCGCATATTTGATGGAAACCCTATCCAGACCGATTTTTGAGGAGTGGTAATAAGTCGGATTCTTAATGAGTTCGTAATAGCGGGAAGGATTATTTTTTTTCAGCACAAAGGGGCCGTTGCAAATATACTCTTTATCCTCTTGATGAGGCCATGTAGGCTGGGATTGATCGATGGCTGGGTTGATAGGAGCAAATTGAGGCTGAGCTAAAAGCTCTAAAAAATACGGAGTTGGATATTCAAGATTGATCTCTAGGGCATCTTTGCTGAGGGCTCTTACTCCCAATTGCGTGACAGGCAAATATCCTTTTTTGATGGCTCTGGCATGTTTGATGGGATACAGCATATAAGCCGAGGGAGCTTTAAATTGTGGAGAAAGCACACTTTTCCAAGCGTATTCGAAATCATAAGCTGTAACAGCTGCCCCATTAGACCAAAAAGAAGATCGAAGTTTAAAAGTATATTTTTTGCGATCTTTCGATACTTTGAACGATTTAGCGACGCCTAGAACAACCTTTCCCCCTGCATCGATTTGCATCAAACCCTCAAAGAGCATCTTTAGGATCGGTTTTGTATCTTCACCTCGTTGAATACGAGGATCTAAAGGATGAGAACTGGAACTGATCGCAAAGCGCAACGTTTTGATGCTGGTAATTTTCTTTTTCCAATGGGCAATGGCTGTCTCTAAAGCTTGTACGAACGCAGCATGGTTAGTCTCTTCTTGTGACTGATAAATATACCCCAAACAATGTCTGTCATCGGCAACCATTTGATGCGTGACTAATATTTTAGAATCGATTTGAGAAGCTTGGATTTGTTCTATCAACGAAGACTCTTTTGCCTGGAACATACAAAAAGTCTGAGAATTGTTCCGATGGAATTTTGCAAAATAGTCTTGAGAAGACTCCAACCGGATATTTTTTCCTTCCAAGAAGAGGTTAAAGAGTGTTGTTAAATCCCCAAGAGAAATGGTTGCTTGAATTTCGATGGGGGTCAGTGCATAAAAAAAGTTTTCTATCAGTTCTTCCGGGTGCGTATTAAAATGCAGCTTTAATTGAGCTAGAATTTCCCCCTGTTTGAGGATCATTCCCCCATTAAAATCACGAAATTCTCCGAGTGCATTCTCAAGCCATGTCGAAGTGCATTGCCTAGCCGCATAGTAGTTTAGCGAACCGTCAGATCTTAACAAGTCCGACGTTTTGATCATTTTGAGTGTAAAGACATGGGCGTGAATCGGTTGTTTCTTTAAGTGACGAACGAGTTGTGTCCACTTGGGCACATAAACCATAGAGCTAGAAGAATTGTTGCGAAGTGTTAAGGGAACATCTTTTTTGCCCACATAAACAGTAACAACTTGAAAGCAGACGTCCTTATCCGTTTGCTCATTAAAATTAATGATGACTTGGCATAGGTCAGAGCAGGACTGAATTTCTCGGCTTAAAAGCAAAACATCTTTGATGATTTCTTCTTCATTGACAACTCTAAAAATAGAGGGTTGTAGTCTTTCAACGCTTCTCTTTAAAACTTCGTTAAGTTCTCTTCGTAATAGCTTATATTCTTCAAAAGAAAGTGCCTTTTGGTCTTTTTTTTCGACTTCTAAATACAGGAATTTAAGAGGTTCGCTATGCCGCTGAAAACTATAGCTAGATCTTGGCACCAGTTGGACACTTAAGTGAAGCCTCTGAAGGGCTCTTAAAACATGCTCTTCTGTAAATACGTCATACTTATGTAAAAAATTGAGGCCTATAGAAATCCCCAAGACTTTTTTAGATGAAAAGGGCGAACTTAGCTGAGAAGGCAGCAAGCGGCATAATAGATATCGGGTATCAGGCATGTGGGCGATATTTTTAAGCAAAGTTTTGCGAATCACATATTGAGAAATCACAATACGCGTGAGAAGAGAAACTGGTCTTTGCTCAATAAATTGAGTTACGGCTAAGGCTAGGAAACTGCGAGTTTCTTCAAGAATCTGTCCATCAATGGTAGAATTAAAACGGTTTTTAAACTTCGCAATTCTTTCCTGTATTAGGATGGGCTTTGCTTGATGAACAAACGATTGTCCGTGAAAAGGGGATTTCACTTCTAAAAGAAGCTCCTCCGCTAATCCATGCAATAGATTGAAAATGCGATGGGTTTCCGAAGCGGACTCGGGATACAACCGGACTTCAGCTAGAGAAAATTTTTTGTGAGGAATCTCTTGCAAACTAAAAGCATCGTGCTGTAGAGATATTTTAGGTAGTTTTCCTTCCGCAGCCAATTTTCTTTTCATAGCAGTAAAAAAAAGTTCCCCATATGGCTGGGCACAAGCCCAAGAAAACAGATAGAGGGATATCCCATCTTCTAGAGAAGGATGTTTTTGCCAATGCATTAATGGAAAAGATTCTTCTGCCCATGACAAAAAATCGGAATGATCTTCGAAAGGGGGCGCTTTAGAAATAAGCTGGCTTAAAAAGGCTTCTAACCGCTGAGCGATTGCATCACTTTGAGATGGTTGATAGGACGCTTTAACCTCAAGCTTGAACATTGGAGGCCTCTGCAAAAGGAGTTTACTAGAACTCCCTAAAAAAGCCAATGGAAGTTATACTGCGGTCGGCTTGAAACTTTGAATTTGGACCGCGCCAAAACCCCGGGATTCGACGATCGCAAACGGGTCAATATTAGCAATATGGACCCGTTTGCGATCGTCGAATCGCGGGAGTTTTCGCGCAGGCCCAAATCAAAGTTTCAAGCCGACCGCAGTATATAACAAATTAATTTTAATGACTCTTTATGAAGAGCCATTGATTTTTGCCGAATTTTTTCAGACGGACAAGAGAGAATGCACCTTTTAGCTTTTTCCCTTCTAGAAAGAAATGAAAAGCTCCCTTCTTGAGGCCTGCGAGGATCGATTTTTCTGAGTTTTTAGCATTTTGGCCATCCACATCATAGGTCCCGCGGTCCCAGATCTTCACCGTACCTGCGCCATATCCTGAGGGGATGGTCCCTTCGAAATCTTTATAGTCGTAAGGGTGATCTTCGACCATGATGGCTAGCCGTTTGATCTTCGGGTCCATGGACGGTTTTTTGGGGATGGCCCAGCTTTTTAAGACGCCTTTGGCCTCTAGGCGCAAATCGTAATGCAAATGGGTTGCATGGTGCTCTTGCACGACAAAGATCAGCTTCTTGCTTTTTGTTTTTTTGATTTTGGCAGCCGGTTCTTTAGACGACTTGAGATTTCGCTTAGATTTGTATTGTTGAAGTTTCATTTTAGAAATTTGTCCCCAGCTCGAGCATGACTTGGTGGGACTGGTATTTCGCACCAAACTGTCCCTGATATCTTGCATCAACGTATTGTTTTTCAGGATCATGATGAATAAAGAGCATTGAAAACTCTGCTACGCCTAAGTTTTGAGCTCCTGAGAGCGTATTGACGGTAAAAGAGTTTGGCGAGCCACTTACGAAAGCCTGGATCGATCCAGTATGAAAGGTCTTTTGATAAGCATACGAGATTTTTTCACGAAAAACAACGCGGCCCCAAGTGCACTGAGCGATTTGATAGAATCGAAGGCCTGTCTCAGCTCGAACCTCAGAACAGAATCTTCCTTTTTGCCTCATATCGAAAGACCCTGCGCCGCGCTCACGGAGGCCATGCTCCCAATTGGCGACCCAGTCTCCAGAGAGAAAAGGCTCCATTCCAAACCAGTTGAGGTCGCCTTCACACTCCCAATATCCATCGTAGCCGACTTCAAAGTGGGGTGCCATTTGCCATCCAGAGGTATTGGATTTGGCGGTCGCATCTCGGCCAGCAATTTTTCGTTGGTTAAAGGTATTGTAATAACCTCCCCAGATTCCAAGATCAAAGTACCACTTGGAGGCGTTCAATGTCCCATAGAGTGTTAAAAAGCCCTGGTTGACTTTTCCATGTCCTGTATTTTTGTGAACATGGGTATACACGTAGGCTAGGCCAAACCCGACGACATCGTCTCTTTCCGTAGTATACTCGATGCCGCCGACGGCTGCTCCGACTCCCAGGTTAAAAGCTGGGGTGTGTTCTGTAATGTACTGGCCGTAGGGGGTGATCCAAATGGTGAAGGGGTCTCTATCGCACTGTGGTTCTTCCGGAGGTGTCTCAGATGGACGGGTTGGTTTTTGATTAAAGCGCGTTTCGGAAGCATCCGTAAGAAGCTGATCTGGTGCGAGAGCGACTGTTTTTTCTGTAGGCAGCTCTGGATGAAACCGTTTTTGCCTCAAATGGTCTACGAGTGCCTGGCTTGAAGAGAGATACCCATTTTGCGAGGCATAGGTCGTTAGAGCATTCTGCTCGATCCCATTGCCCGCGTAGAGAAAGCTGGAGATTAAACTGCTTAGAATTAATGTCTTTAAAGACCGGGGCATCAAGCACTGAAAAAAAAGGGGGCTGAGTCCAGCCCCTTTCATTACTTAGCGCACTTCTTGCAGGATCTGCAATGGAAGATCTGTTGCACTGCAGCAAGTCCAACGAGAATGAAGATGATTCTGAGCAAAATAGGCATTCCGCCGAACATAAATCCGAGAAGATTAAAATCTGCGACCCCGATAAGGCCCCAGTTAATCCCTCCGATCCACAATAAAACTGCTGAAATAAAGTTGAGTGTTTTCATGGGCTCTCCTCTTTTATGAGCTAATTCCTAAATAGTCGGTTTGCCTCTTTTAACTCAAGAGATAGTTGCAAAACGGGTGCAACTATAAGTGGTGGAAAGAACATATTTTGATGTTGAGAGGGTTGTAAGAACGGATGAACTCAATAACAACCACAGAGAGCACAGAGTTCACAGAGAAAAATTCAAAATTTGAACCGACGAATACCGTCTTTTAGAACTTTGACATTAAAGTTGAGCAGCAATCCAATAGAACAATTCGATAGTTTTAAGTAGGAAAGCAATTGAGCTTCGTGGATTGGAGCTATACCCAAGGAACTTCAAAATTTGGTTTTTGACTGCGCCAGCATCCCCACCTTTGCAGCCGCGTCCATCGACCATGTGCAAGCACATGGCCTGCTTCCGCGTCGGCTGCGCCTGCTGCAAATCTGGGGCGCTAGCTTTGTCAAAAACCAAATTTTGAAATTC
>Ga0105242_10001554_pt1 | contig 18062 bp, 15 predicted proteins | sample KBSM24metaG_FD_81521 | JGI IMG/M metagenome (GOLD analysis project Ga0105242, IMG submission 81521) | Miscanthus rhizosphere microbial communities from Kellogg Biological Station, Michigan, USA - KBS M2-4 metaG | ecosystem: Host-associated > Plants > Roots > Rhizosphere > Soil | place... | reverse complement strand
GCAGCAAAAAAGAAAAAAAACAGGAAGTATGTATATTGTCGAATTGCTATCATAAGGATGGTCTTACAAAAATAGATCATTCATTTTTAATGGTACGAACGAGGATACAGACCGGATTTACGGCATTAAGGCGGTCAATCGCATGTTAAAATTATTCATAATCTCTGAATACCCGAAGCATTATTAATTTTTCATTAACTCTGTGTTATGAGAGACCGGATTTGCAGCTAAAAAAGCATTTTCAGTTAGGTTTGCGAAAATTACCCCAACAACATGGATATAAGAGCCCGGAAAGTTTTGATCGCTGATGACGAACCGGATATTCTTGAAATTCTCAAGTATAACTTGCTTAAGGAGGGCTACCAGGTTGTAACAGCAAAAGACGGCGACGAAGCAATCGAAAAAGCAAAGATGTTTAACCCTGACCTCATTGTTCTGGATATAATGATGCCAAAGAAAAATGGGGTGGAAGTTTGTGAGATCCTTCGCCTTCTTCCTGCATTTAAAAGTACCCTCATACTCTTTCTTACCGCCTTAAGTGATGAAAGCACACAAATAAGAGGTTTGGAAACCGGAGCCGATGACTATATCAATAAACCGATCAGTCCAAAAGTTTTCCTGAGCAAAGTGAGTTCGCTTTTCCGCCGTTTGAATAAAAGTGAGGGAAAAGTTATTGCTCTTAATGGGCTTGTCATTGACCCGGAAAAATTCATTGTTCAGTATAATTCGAAAGATATTTCTCTTGCAAAAAAAGAATTTGAATTGCTCTACCTGCTGGCATCAAAACCAGGAAGGGTTTTTGTAAGAAATGAGATACTGAGCCAGGTATGGGGCGCCGAAGTAATAGTTGGCGATCGTACCATTGATGTTCATATCAGGAAGATCCGCCAGAAACTTGGAGTAGATTGCATTACTACTGTAAAAGGTGTCGGATATAAATTTGAATTATAAGAACCAAGGCACAAGATTCAAGGTACAAGAAGAGCATTTCGAAACCCTTAAGCTTCTACCTTGTCGCTTGTGCCTTGTACCTTCGTAATATGCTTTCTACCAAAAATCTTTCTCCCCGTCAACTTTCCTTTTTTACCGCAGTCATCTTATCAGTGCCTGTTGGTTTGTTGATTGGCCTTGTTGAAACAGACTGGCAATGGGGCCTTGGTTCATTCATAGTTATTCTTGGCGGCAGCTATTATCTTATTTCATTTGTACTTGAGCGATTCATTTATCGGAAAATAAAACTCATTTATAAACAGATCTACCAAACAAAGGCCACAAAAAAAGAGGAGACATATTATAAATATATACTGCCGCAAAAAAGTATCGATGAAGTAAGAGAAGACGTAGAACAATGGGCCGAAGAAAATAAACAGGAGATGGAAGTGTTGAAACAGAATGAACAATTTCGCCGGGAATTTTTACAGAATCTTTCTCATGAATTTAAAACGCCGGTATTTGCCATCCAGGGTTATGTGGAAAGCCTGCTCAGTGGCGGCATGCACAATCCTGAGATCAATAAAAGGTTTTTAGAAAAAACCGAAAAAAATGTAGAGCGACTTACCAACCTTATCCAGGACCTTGACGAAATTTCAAAATTGGAAAGAGGCGAGTTAGTCCTAACCAAAACAAATTTCATCATCCAGGATTTTGTAAAGGAAGTTTTTGAAAGTCTCTCGATAAAAGCCGAAAACCAACAAATTGGTTTTAGCATAAAAAAAGGCTGTGAATCGCCATTACCTGTTTTTGCGGATAAAGAAAAAATAAGACAGGTACTCATTAACCTGCTTGATAATTCAATTAAATATGGGAAGCAGGGCGGCCACATCGTTGCCAGTATTTATAAAGTAGATGAGAAACATATATTGATTGAAATGAGTGATGATGGCATCGGGATCCCGGAAAAACATCTGCAACGAATTTTTGAACGCTTTTACAGGACCGAAGGTGGACGCAGTCGCGATACAACCGGCAGCGGTTTAGGACTTGCTATTTGCAAACACATCATCGAAGCACATGGGCAAACTATTCATGTAAGAAGTACTGAAGGCGTTGGAACTACGATCGGGTTTACGTTGGAAACGAAAAAGGATTAAGATTGAAATCCTAATAATAAACAGGCATCCCCTGTTCTAATGCATTTAAAAAATCTATTGCTTCCCCACTCATTTTTGTACTCATCAAGTTTCCATTTACTAAAAAAGCAAAATGATTGCATGAATCATTCTTCATTTTAAAATCCACTTCCTGTATTTTTTGACCCTTAGCATAAAAAAACATTTTTCCATCATAGCCACATTTGAGCTGTTCCATCTCTTTTGCATCAATAAACTCTATCATCCTGTTAATCGCTTTTGATTCTGTTGTCTGTACAGTTTTGATGACAATTCCTGCTTGCTCATCTTTAAAATGGATCACTAAACTATCTGCAGAAGAAAAATTTTGTTTGATAGCTGATTGCTTGCAACTACAAAAGGAAAAAATTACCAGTAAGCAAATTAAAATCTTCCTCATACAGTAAAAATAATAAAATCCTTATAGTGTGTTTGGGGAAATTCAGGACAAACTTTTGGATTAAGGCAATATGATTTTTGTGTTGCAAAAATTGTGGTAATACTCAGGTAATACGAAGCTAACATTTTATTAATGCCCTCTTATCATAATGGAAACATGAGCCAGATAGCTTCGCTGCAAATAATTTTATTATGCGAAAAATTCTATTCCCTTTTTTCAGTTGCTTTATATTAGCAACTGCGGTTAACAACATTGCTCTATCACAAGTAAAGGGCCCGAGTTCATCTCAAACACCTTATGTGTTGCCTGTAGCTGGCGGAGTTCAGACAAAATCGGTTTTAACGACTCCTGATATCATTGGAAGTTATAAAATGTGTGGGACGCCAGATGGCCTTGGAGCTTTTGACAATGGTAATGGAACATTTACCTTATTAATGAATCATGAATTTCAACCCACATCCGGTATTGCTCGTGCACATGGATCAACTGGTTCATTTGTTTCCAAATGGATCATCAACAAGTCAAATCTCTCGGTTGTAAGTGGAAGCGACCTGATACAGAATGTAAAATTGTGGAATGGTTCTGGCTATACAACTTACAATGCAGCTAACCCGTCAACATTAGAAAGGTTCAATCGTTTTTGTTCTGCTGATCTTCCTCTTACATCCGCTTTTTATAATAACTTAACAGGAAATGGTACGACAGATCGTATTTACATGAATGGTGAGGAAAGCGGAGATGAGGGCAGAGCATTTGCACATATAATAACGGGGCCAAATACTGGCACAAGCTATGAGCTTCCTTATCTCGGTAAATTTTCTCACGAAAATTCTGTTGCTAATCCTGCAACTGGCGACAAGACAGTTGTTGCAGGTCTGGATGATGCGGGAGGCGGCCAGGTTTATTTTTATATTGGCACTAAAACAAATTCAGGAACAGAAATTGAAAAAGCAGGATTAAGCAATGGCAGAGTTTATAGCATTAAAGTTACAGGTTATACAACAGAGACCAGCGGCAGCATTCCTTTACCCGGGACAGGTTTTACTATGTTTGATTTAGGAGATGTTCACAACCTGACTGGTGCTACATTAAATTCAAACAGTAACACAAGTGGTATAACAGGTTTTCTTCGTCCTGAGGATGGAGCATGGGATCCTTTGCATCCTGAAGATTTTTATTTTGTAACAACAAATGCTTTCAATTTTCCAAGTCGTTTGTGGAGGCTTCATTTCAACAATATTAATGATCTTACTCAAGGAGGAACGATTACCACAGTGCTTGACGGTACTGAAGGACAGCAGATGTTTGATAATATAACTATTGATCATTGGGGTCATATCTTATTGCAGGAAGATGTTGGCAATAATGCACATAATGGAAAGATTTGGCAATACACCATTGCAACAGATCAATTACTTCAAATCACAAAGCATGATGTGGATAGATTTGGTGATATTGGCATTTCAGCCACTCCTCCATATAATCAGGATGAAGAAACATCTGGTATTATTGATGTACAAGAAATTTTAGGCGCAGGCTGGTTTTTATCCAGCGATCAAGCCCACTATGGCATCACTGGTGATGCGGTAGAAGGTGGCCAATTAATAGCTTTATTTAACCCTGATACATATAATGCTTGCTCTAACTATACCGCAATAATTTCTGTTTCTCCTTCACCTGCAGTTATAGGTCAATTGCCTAATACTATTTATCTCGGCTATGGCCCGTCGTCAGTGACATTAACCGCATCGGTTCCTTCTGGTTTTCCTCCATACACTTATAGCTGGTCAACAGGTGCAACTTCAGATGCCATAACAGTTAGTCCATCTATAACCACTAATTATACCCTTACTATAAAAAATGCTTTTGGCTGTGCAACTGCAGTAAACCAGGTAATCAATGTAAAAGATATTCGTGATGGCGATAAGAACAAAGTATTCATTTGCCACAATGGGAACAGCATTTCTGTTTCTGTAAATGCCATTCCTGCTCACCTTGCTCATGGCGATTTGCTTGGGAATTGTGAAGGCGGAACCATTCCAACAAGATCGATTTTGAGCGAAGAAAACAAAATCGAAACCACAGCGGTTTTATATCCCAATCCTGCGGTTAACAAAGCATTTATCACTATAACTCCAAAGAATAATGAACAAGTTAATATAACAGTATATGACGCTACCGGGAAAAAAGTAATGAAGCCGATCTATAAAAACCTGAAAGCTGGTAATCAACTATTAGAAATAAATACAAGTGATCTTAACAACGGAGTTTACTTTGTGCAGTTAATAGGAAACGCATCAAAAACAACATTGAAGTTGCTGGTATTACATTAAAAAATGTAAATTAAAATTTAGCAAAGGCATTTCAGGTTAACCTTGAAATGCCTTTCTATTTTACTGAAATGATTCAGGAAAGCTTGATCAATGCCATTCCTAGCACATTTGCTGCTACTCTTGCATGGTCTGACATATTTGATATGTGTCGGTATATTTCCCTGGTATGTAAAATTCGTTGCAGCTCGGATGCAAGCTTTTCTTTATCCCCGAGCAATATCTTTACTGCATCTCTGTATACTCTATCGATCCTTGTTTCCATTTTTGTCACTTTGATCAAATGATCATAAGCAACCCGTGGATTTCTCATTATCTTTTCAATTGCCTTATAGATCTCAGTTGCTTCCATTTTCACCTTTTCGATCATTGCTTTAATGAACTCTTCAGACTTTACTTCAAACAAAAACATTTCCTCCAGCGTAGTTAAAGAAAAATATGCCATCTCAAAAAGAGCAATAGAAATGTTATAAATATCTTCCCTGTCGATCGGTGTAATAAAAGTATTATGCAGGTCATCCATTAATACCATCCTGATCTCGATCACTTCGTCGATCAGTTTTTTCTTTTCTTTTATTGTGGCATCTGTGATCGAGTCTAAATTTTTTTCAAGGAACTCAATACAATTCACAGTTTTTTCTGCTTGCAATTTAAGTTGCCTTATAAAGCTGTCTTCTTTAACAGAAGTTCCAAATAATGCCATGATTTGTTTTTTTTAATGTGTCAATAATTTTATCAGCCAATAAATGGGTATGGATAATAATGCTGTTACCGGAATAGTAAGCACCCATGACAAAAAAATATTTTTTAACACCAGCCACCTTACTTTAGATATCCTCTCTCCAGCTCCTGCACCCATGATCGCCATGCTAACTACCTGTGTGGTACTTACAGGTCCGCCAAAAATGGAAGCTGTAATTATTACAATGGCTGATGCAAATTGAGAAGCAAAGCTATGTATAGGTTTTATCTTATAGAATTTTGCACCCAATGTTTTAATAAGCCGCCAACCACCGCCAAATGTTCCGAGGCATATTGCAGATGCGCTAATTAATATTACCCATGTGGGAACAGAAAATTCTTTTTGGTATCCGGTGGTAACAAGGCCAAGTGTAATAACACCCATTGTTTTTTGTGCATCATTGGCGCCATGACTTAATGCCATTGCTATAGCGGTTGGTATTTGCCCCAGTTTAAAAATATAGTCAGCTTTTGGTGTAGCTTTTTTAAGAAAGAGAAAAATAATTTTCATAACGAGCCATCCAAAAAAAAGTCCGATGATCGGGGATGCGAATAAGGCAATAAAAACTTTTATTATCCCTTTTGAAATAAGGGCATGAACACCTCCGCCAATAAAAACCGCACCGATCAATCCTCCTATCAATGCATGTGATGAACTGGCCGGGATACCAAAAAACCAGGTGACAAGATTCCATATACAGGCACTGATCAACGCGGCTATCAATACCTGGATTGTAATAAATTCAGAAACGGCAATACCATGACCGATCGTATTAGCTACTGCAACACCAAAAATAAATGGACCAGCAAAATTTGCAAGAGCGGCCATCATCAATGCCTTCTTTCCACTTAAGGTTCGTGAAGAAATGATTGTTGCTACTACATTGGCACTATCATGAAATCCGTTGAGGAAATCAAAGATCAACGCAATAGATATTAATGCTGTCAGCCAGATACTCATAATTGATCAAATATGATTTAAACTTTTTTGAAAAGTTCGGGAATTTTCCGGAGCAGGTCATGCAGTTACCAAAAACAAAATAAAAGATAAGATATTAGCAATTACATCAAAATGAACTACAGATTAAATAATTGTTACCAATTCTTACTTGATGATTGTTGAAGCTTTGTTGCACAATAAAAAATCCCGCAAAAGCGGGACTATCAATCTATAAAAAAATTTATTATAAGATAATTACCTCGTTAAATGAAGGCACTAGCTTCACTGCCTCTTTCAAAAACAAATACCATGAAACTGCAATGATCAATGATGCGGTTTGTGATCCTTTGATCCTGGAACTAATATCATCAAATACAAGCTGGCAATTATAAACAAGATTGCGGCGGGAGCCTTTATAAATATTCAACTCAGGTGCTTCCCCATCCTTAACAATAAAGCGATATTTAATATTTTCAATATCAACCGAACCATGTGTAACAGAAAAATTATCATAGTTCAATGACCCTATGCGGATACCGTATTCATTTTTTAAAACAGATTTTGTTTTAAGCAGCCCTTCATCATCAATGGTCAGCACTCTTCTTTCTTTTTCTGTTTGCACTCTTGCTGTATGCAAATCATTTTTGTAGCGTAGTTTTAAAACCGTTTTATCATCTTCTTTTAAAAGATAATCCTGTTGTCCCGGAAGTTGTTTTACTGAAACGATATTCATGGTGCAGTTGTTTTTTTGTGGGATGATGAATATATAGAATATTAAAACTCAAAATACTTGCCAAATAAAAAATAATGTAAACTTAATTACCGGTTAATCTACCGTGCTGACAGTCAAAGTTTTTTTTTCGTGAACAACTGTTCGCATACCCCAAGGTGAATATATACTAGGCTAGCCAAGCGTAAAAATCAAGATTGATTGAAAAACAATGCTTACCTTCTATCCCGAATTTTCATAGGATAAGGTTTAATGGTTAATGGTTTTTGATTAGCAGCCCTTTTGTTTCTACCTGAGGGCTGCTTTTTTGATTTTGTTATGCCCAACTGATATATAGTTACTAATCCAAAATCTTAACTGATAATAAAATACTGCTCATATAAAAGCAAAAGCCGTTTCTCGGTTCGAAACGGCTTTTGACAAGGGATCAGTAAGTAATTATGTTTGTTGTTCCTTTTTTATTTTTTCAGCTTTCTTTTGCAATCTTTCCTGGCGTTTCTCTGCTTTTTTCGATCTCTTATTGATCTCAGCCGCAAGTTCTTTACTTGTATTATTGAGGAAACGGTTTAACTTCTTTTCGCCTAATAATTCTTTGTATTGAATCAGAGATTGATCAAGACGACTATGAATAGTTTCAAAAAGTTGTTTCTTAAAAGATTTTTTACCATCAATTTTCGGAGTATCCATATAATAAAATATTTAATGATTTAATAACTTAAAGATAATAATGGAAGCAATTCACCAATGTTAAGTTTTTCCTTTTCTGAAAATTTAATATTAAAAAAAGGAGCTCTGTATAAACAGAACTCCTTGTAACTAAACGCTATATCAGGTACCGATTTAATTTATTTTTTAGACGCAAAGACGTCAGCAATGGCTGGGGAAAATTCTTCCCCTATAAGTTTAGCAATGGTTGCTGCAAATTGTTTGGTATACAATTGTTCATTTTCCCTTCTTTCTCCCAATGGATCTATAAGGCCCCATTATCGCAAACCATGTTTGAGAAGACCCGTTAATAAAAAATCCATGACCCGACCAATGCTTTGAATTATTTCCTCTACCATGATCAGTTGTAATAATAAAGTTTGTGTTGTTCTTATAACCCGGAGTTGTTTGCACCATATTCCATAATTCTCCAATCATTTTATCAACCTGGTTAGCTTGCTGTAAATAGAGATCGTATCTTTTTTGGTGAGCAAAATCATCGGTTTCACCAAGACCAATAACAACTATTCTGGGTTTATGATCTTTAATATACTCTTTTGCGATAGAATAGGTCAGCATATCATATCGCACAGCAGTTTTATTCCCGATCTCTTTTTCCTGTACTGAATTGATCATGCTTAAATTTGCATTTAGAGAATCAACCTGGATTTGTTCATAACCACTATTCATCATTAACCCGTTCCTGTTCTTATTTAAGATATAAGGAAATACATTCCATGAAGAGAAAACCGCGATCTTTCCTTCAAACCCTTCTTTGCTATCCAGGTATTCCAATACGTTTATATTCTTATTATATTTTTTTCTATTACCAGAGATCGAAATATCTGTTGTTCCAGTAAATAGTTCATTATACCCGGGATAAGAAAGAGAATAGACATTTGAAACATTCACTTTATTATTTAGATCACGATTGCCAAACAACTGTCCTTTGTTAGCGATCACATTCCATAAAAAAGGCATCAGCTTTTTTCTTCTATCCAATGGATCATTTGCCCAATACATGAGTTTAAGTGTAGCCGTATCGGGAGTGAACTTTTCATCATTTATCAGAAGGGAATCTGCACCAGAAAAAATTTCCTGCCAGCGAAACCCATCCGTAATTATGATAAAAAGATTTTCGCTAGCCGCCGAGGCGGGTATGATCTCCTGCATTTTTTGCGGAGGGTGAATAAACGATGTAGAGAATAACAGGTAAAGAACCAGTACGCTGTTTTTCATGAGACAGATGTTTTACAAAGTAAGAACTCTAATATTAAGTACTCATTAAGCCAGCATTACAGATTAATTAAATAAAAAAAGGCGATGCTTGGAAAAGAATCGCCTTCACTACACATGAGAAATTCTACTGCTTGTACTACTTATGTTGCTTTAACTACTATTATTTGACGCTGCGAAGTTGCAGCAGCTTTGTGAAGCAATTCTTAACGATACATGAATGATATATGATGAAATTGTTTTTAAAACATAACATGAGGCAGAAAACATTAATTGTTCATCGCAATATTTAATTTAAGATTTGATCTGCTTAAGATTTTGAATAACAATTATCGACCTAAGATCTTTGAGTGCTTTGTTGGATCCTCTGTTTTACTTTCCGCAATCCTTTTTTCATATAATGCTCCCCGTCTGGCCAAAGCGTTTGTCCTTTTGTGATCCATGAAATACCGAATGCTTCTACCGCAATAGTTTCCAGCGCAAAAACCACGGGCATATTCCTGAGCGATGGCGGATCTATAACAAAATAAAGGATCATCAATGCGATGCAGATCAGCATCATCCATCCACAGATCTTGTAAACCAGGTTCCGTTTTGCTTTTTGTTTTTTCTTTCGCTCATCAATTATCTGTACTTCATTAATATTCGTCATCCGGAAATAAATAAGCGAGATAAGCGCTAATGAAATAAAAAAAAGAGCGGCAAAAATAAAATGCCATTGAACAAGTCCAAAAAATTCTGGTACTTCTTGCCTGATCTTGTGAATGCTTAAAGAATTACCCATTGTTGTCGCAGTAGGAAAAAAAGCAATCCCTATCCCACAAAACCCGGCAACTAAAGTCAATGTACGTTCCCAGAAACGATCATACCCTTTATAGGTCAATAAAAAAACACCGATCACACTTAAGAAGACAACAAACAGATCGCCATTCTTAGTATAGTAATATTCGCTGATCGAATGTTCCATCACTTTATCTTGTTCAGCTCTTGGGGTAAATAAGGTTAGCACAATCGGTAACAACATCCCGGAAATACCGATCAGGTTTCGTAATGCCAGGAAGGAGATCACGAGTTCGTTTCCAGATTCCTTTTGCCTGTCTGTTTTTTCAACTGGTGTTGGAGGATTTGCTTCAGTCATGCTTTTATAAAATTGGATCTGAAATTGGTCGCTATTGACAATCAAAAGATACGGAACAATAGTTTTGTTCCATTGTCCAACATCAAGTCTTAAGTAACATTTTTTTCATACAGATATCACAGTATGGTAAAGCCAGCTTAATAATGGAGTAATATATAAGATAGTCCTTTGTAAAACCTCTTTAAAATGGAAAAAAGACATGTTGATGTTGTTGTGATCTCGGATCTCCATTTAGGTACTTATGGTTGTCACGCAAAAGAGATCGCGAACTATCTTCAAAGCATTTCTCCCAACCTTTTAATACTGAACGGAGATATTGTCGATGGATGGCAATTCAATAAAAGATATTTTCCAACTGCACATTTAGAAGTTATAACCGAGATCTTCAACCTGCAGCATAATGGTACAAGGGTAGTTTATATAACAGGCAATCATGATGAATTCCTCCGCCGTTACAGCGATCTGAATATTGGCAATTTTCAACTCACCGATAAATTGATCATTGAGATCGATGGCAAGCTCACGTGGATATTTCATGGCGATGTATTTGATAATACAACAAAAGGAAGCGCAAAGCTACTAGCAAAATTGGGCGGCAAAGGATATGACATGCTCATATTGGTAAATCGCTTTATCAATTTTTCATTGCAAAAACTGGGAAAAGAAAAGATCTCTATTTCAAAAAAGATAAAGAACAGTGTAAAGAAAGCAGTTCGTTATATCAGCGACTTTGAAGAAACTGCTGCCTCGCTTGCTATCGAACACAATTATGATTATGTCATTTGCGGTCATATTCACCAGCCGCAACAAAAAGTAATTACCAATAAACACGGAAAAGTGATCTATCTCAATTCAGGTGATTGGATAGAAAATCTTACATCGCTGGAGTATTATGATCATGGCTGGCATATATATCATTACAACGATGAGGAGTTCATGAAAGCAGAAGTAGTAGGGAGGCCAGTTAAACCTGAATTATCAGTAATGAAAAATGAAGTCGATCTTTTCCTGACATCTCTTGTATTAAAAACCAATCTATGAAAATATTGTATTCGGTACAGGCAACGGGTAATGGACATATCAGCCGTGCCATGGAACTACTTCCTTACTTAAATGAATACGGTGATGTTGATATTTTTTTAAGCGGCGCTAATAGCAGTCTTGATTTTAATTTCCCAATAAAATACCGTAGCAAGGGACTTAGTTTATTTTATACCTGTAAAGGGAAACTTGATTATACTAAAATTGCGTTGTCGCTTTCTCCTTTGCGTCTCAGGAAAGAAGTAAAAGATCTTCCTGTAGAAAAATATGATCTTGTGCTGAATGATTTTGAATGTATCACCGCAATGGCCTGTGCAGCAAAAAAGATCCCTTCTGTAAATTTTGGGCACCAGGCAAGCTTTTATTCAGCCAATACCCCACGACCAAAGGAAAAAAGTAAAATGGGAGAATGGATCTTAAAGAACTATGCCCGAGCTTCTTTTTATATTGGTTTGCATTTTCAACAGTATGATAATTTTATTCTCCCCCCGGTAATTAAAAAAGAAATTAATAGTGCTCAGCCTGCAGATAAAGATTTTTTTGCTGTTTATCTTCCTTCTTATTGCGAAAACATCATGGAGAAATATTTTCATCCGCTTGTCCCGATCCGCTTTCATATTTTTTCATGGCAAACTAAAAATATAAAGCAAAGTGGCAATATCACTTTTATGCCGGTCGATAAAGTTTTGTTCAACGAAGCCTTGGTCAATTGTTCAGGAATAATAACAGGAGGCGGTTTTGAAACGCCTGCCGAAGCATTGAAGCTGGAGAAAAAATTAATGGTGATACCCATCAGCGGGCAATATGAGCAACAATGCAATGCTGCGGCCCTCGAACAAATGGGAATTCATAAGCTGGATAAATTGGATGATGATTTTACCGGTCACTTTAATGAATGGGTGGAATCAAAACCAGTAAAAATAGATTACGATCATTCAACAGAAGACATTATTGCAAACGTGATGAAGCTTTCAATTGCACATATTGGTAAAGACAACAGTTACACACACCTTGCAGATCCTTTGCTTTATTCTCTACACTAATAATTATTGAAAGAGCATTCCTTAAATAAAAAACCGTCCCGAAGATATCAGGACGGCAACTGCATGAGGAATCAACTTACTAACCCCGGAGAACCGATCCGGGATATTGTATATATATAATGGATGGATAAGAACTGGTTGCAATTTGGAATACAACTATTATACCAACGTTATAATGCGATTACCAAACTGTTAATTGTGGAAAGTAAAAGGCCGGTTTCTGGAACCGGCCTTTTCTTTTAATGGTTAATGGAATCCCTCTCTAGTTATAATTATATTTTGTCCAACCTTTCCACCAGGTTGCCAACGGTACTGTAAGTCAGAGGTAATACTCCAAGCAGCAGTTCTGCATTTTCAGAGAGTAGTTCATTAACCAATTCAAAATTTTTTCACTGAAGCGGGTAAACATAATAATGGAAAGACATATTACGTTTTAAAATTTAATATTACCATTATGTTAAGTCTTTGTAACTTTATTGTTATTGGATAATGAGTGCAGGGAAATATATATTGTTATTATGCAGTAGCTTTTTACTGATCTATAGAGGAAATTCACAAACAAAATCTCCTTTTAATGTTGAATTTCTCGGTGATACGATAACTATTAATTACGCTCAATCACCTTACTATCAATTACAATCCCCTCTTTCAGAAAAGAATATCCAGGATTTTTATACCAAGGTGAGCTCAACTGATTGCCAGGGAATGATAAATACAATTACCAGTTTCAAAGAAGAACAAAAACTGGATGATTGGTTATTTTACCAACTCGTCAGGAGAACTGCCCAGCAGATTTGCCCAAAGGCGCAAAACTATAATTGCTATACCCTCTATAAATGGTTCCTTCTTACCAGGGCAGGTTATAATGCCATCCTGAGGATCTCGGAAAACAAGCTCCTGTTTTACATCCAGAGTGATGAAATGATATACAACATTCCGTTTTGTATTATCGACAACAAACAATTCATTTGCCTGAATTACCATGACTATGGAAATGATATTGATTTTGAAAAAGAACATTTCTCCACAGTAAATCTGCCTGTTGAAAATGCAAGCAAGGCCTTTACCTATAAAGTCACCAATCTGCCAGAATTCAATTCAAAAGAGTACGTGGAAAAAGATATTACATTCAATTACTCCCAGGAGGAATACCATTTCCATATCAAGGTTAACCCTGAAGTAAAAAAATTATTTACTAATTACCCGGTGGCAGATTATAGTAGTCATTTTAATATCCCGTTGAGTAAGCAAACCTATAATTCCCTGATACCTGCACTAAAAGATATAGTTGGCCGGATGAATACCAAAAACGGTATTGATTACCTGATGCATTTTACCAGATATGCTTTTCTATACGAAAGAGACACCGATGTCTTTGGTCGTGAAAAGCGTTTATCTCCGGAAGAAACTCTCTTATATGATTATAGCGATTGTGAAGACAGGGCTGCCTTGTTCTTTTGCCTTGTAAAAGAAATTTACAATCTGCCTATGATCGTATTAGTTTATCCCAAACATGTTTCAATTGCTATTGAGTTTGAAAAACCTATTGGACAAACGATCGCATATAATGGGAAAAAATATTCAGTTTGTGAACCTACCCCGCAAAGAAGAGATCTTCCCGTTGGCAAACAAGTTGCTTCGCTAAAGAGTCAACCGTATGAAATAGCTTTCGAATACGTGCCGGTAAATGCTGTGGCAGGAAATTTCCATAAATCCAAAGACTAATTACTCAAAGATTTTCCCCTGTGTGGAACAAGAGGGCTATCAACAGTATGAGTATTGTGAATATGATCATACCTGTTGCGGGCAAGGAATGTTGCCAATGACAATGTTTTTGTTAACATCAACTTTTTACCCTGTGGCAGCTCAACAGTAATATTGCTGTCAGAAAGTTTTTCGAATGTGTAGGTCGTTTTATCATCATTCAGAACATTCCATATCGCAGATGCTGAATCAGCCGAAAGAAGTTTAAGTGTATCGCCAGATCGAATCCATTTAATTGCATCTCCTGTATAATTTATATGACTTACTTCGTTGATAGATGAATCACCTTCCTCTATTTTAAAATCATACACTGTGAAAGCCAGGTCGCCCAGCCTGCTGAAATACCAATATGAAGTTTCAGTACTATCCCCGGTTACTTTCCAGTTATCGGAGGAAAATATATGTTCCAATTTATCAAAGTCATCTTTAGGCGATTCGTTTTTTTTTGATGAACTACAAGACAATAAAATCAAAGGCAAAAAGAAAAAAAATAAATATCTCATATAATAAGATCTAAAATTATACACGATTGGTTAAAGAAAGACCGCCCCTTTGAAACTGAGGCGGTCTTTGAATCTTTTATTTTTAATACATTAATATTTGGTCCATGTTTTCCACCATGAGTCACCGGTTGCACAAGCACCTTTAAAAGCAACCTGTTGAAAACCCGCCAACTTGCTATTTGTAAAGCTGGCTCCAGTTGCAGCAGGAGATCCGGCAGCAGGATTAAAATCAGGTGCAGTATAATTAAATGGTGCGGTTAACATAACATCAGAACAATTTGTCAGGATCGAGTTTCCATAAGCAGCACTATTGAACCAACCAATTATATCTGTTTGTGTCCAGGATCCATGAAGAGGAGGTGTTCCATTTGTACCTCTGTCAAATATCACTGGGTTTGGACATCCTGCAATGATCGTATTCTGAACAAATAGTGATGCTGGAATATTATTGTCAGTAGGTGTCCCTTTTGTTGCATCAATAAATAATCCATTAGGATATCCCATGATGATCGAATTAAAAAGTGACAGAGATGAGTTTCTTCTTATCTGCGCTCCCCAAACAAATAAACTGTTTCCTGTGTTGGTAAGCGTTGCTTTAGGGCCCATCACCGTCATATTTGAAAATACAGCAGCTGTCTGTGGAGTTAATGAACTTCCGTTTGCGTCGTTATCGCTTTCAAACGCTTCACTTTTTGATATATCAGCCACAGATGAATCCCTAAGTGAAATACCAAACTGTACTTTTCCTGAGAAACCATTATCGGTATCAAAATCATCATCCAGGGTTCTGAAACTGATCAGGTGTGTACAATTTACTGTTCCGCCAAACCATTCAAACGAATCATCATTTGCATATGACACCTGGACATTATCAACAATAGTACCTGAACCAACACCACCAAATGTTAAGCCGTTGATCTCATTATCCGGAAGAAATGCATAGCCTGCATACTCAATTCGGACGTAACGCAAAATACCACTGTTATCATAAGGAATTGGCTGTTGAGTGGAAGGTGTGCCATAAAGTCCTAAACCATCACTGTTGTTAATCCCACCTTCAATAGCGCCAACTCCTTGCACACCATTAAATGAAGAATTGGCTGGTGCCTGTCCCAAAATTACCAATCCCGCCCAGTCACCACGTTGAGGAGTAGTAGCTTCAGATGTGAACACGATCGGCTTAGCGGCTGTTCCATCTGCAATGATCTTACAACCACGAGTAATGATAAGTCCGCCGGTCTTTCCATTTTCTCCAACAATTTTTGTTCCCGGTTCAATAGTAAGTATTGCTCCGCTAGTAACATATACGAGACCACGCAGTTTGTATGTGTACTGTGAACTCAGTGTACGGTTTGCAGTGATCCTTCCTTCCAGGATCGTATTTTCAGTTGTAGTAGGAGGAGGTGTAGTGCCTCCGCTAGTGCTCATGTCATCGATTTCTATTTTACGACAGCTGGTTGTTACCAGGGCCGCAAAAGCTGCGTACATAAATACTTTTTTCATGTTGTTATCTGTTTGGCGTTTGTTATTTTATATTATAAGAAAATGTCAGTGAAACGTTTGTTCCATACTTTTTTTTGATCGTCAGGGCATCAGTACCCTTGTCATATCTATTGTCTTTATTATTGTCATAATAATAGTCTGACGCTTTATTGAAAATATCAGCTATATCAAGCTTTAGCTCTCCCCTGTTTGAAATTATTTTTTTGGAAACCTGGAAATCAAGTAATGGACGGGTATGTTCAAAGACCGGTGGTACATCATTACCGCCTACATAGAATATTCTGTCTCCAACCTGGTTATACATTAGTGTAGTGAATAACCCAAGCTTTTCAAGATCATATTGCAGTGAAGCATTTAACACATAAGGACTTTGTCCCTGCATCGGTCTGTCAAGGTGGGCATTCTCTCTTGTTACCCTATTATAGATATAGGAAAGATTGCTCTGGAAAATAAAATTCTTCATTCCTTCAATGAAATCAAGTCTTTTCCTCATTTCAAATTCAACACCATATCCCGTAGCATTATCTGCATTTATATAATTAAATGTACTGGAACCTCCGGCACCGGTCTGGTTGAAAAAAAGTTCAATTGGCTTATCAAAATATTTATAGAATATGCCGAGTGTGAATAATTCTCCAGGCCTTGGATAAACCTCATATCGGAAGTCGGCATTGGTAACCTTTGTACGCTCAAGTGTTTTGTCACCGGTAATACTGGCAAACATATCAAAATCAAAAAAGGCAAAACTGCTCAACTCCCTGAATTCCGGACGGATCAAAGTTTGTGAACCCGAGAGCCGTAAGTTCGCCTTTGGTGTTACTTTATAAGTAAGATTTACGCCGGGCAGGAAATCTCTTACTACTGTATTAAAATATCTAATATCACTGGATTTTGTACTACCAATTAACTGGTCATAATCTTCAACTCTTAAACCCCAGGTAGCTCTGAGTTTTTCAGAAAATTCATTATCAAATTGGAGGAATACTGCATTAAGAATAGTATTGGCGAGATAACGATATTGAGGACCAGAAAGGTCATTAAATGCAAATTTATTATCACTGCCATTTCCAAAATTCTCAGGGTTGAATACCTGATCCGGAGGCAATTGACGCAAGGCTGGATTATCAGAGGGCAGGTAATTGGCAAATGGTCTTGAATCAAATAACCTGTCTTTTATCTGCAATAAATAACCTCCCTTTACTGTCTGATTGCGATCGAACATTTTCCATTTATAAGAAAGGTCACCGCCGGCTGTATAAATATAATCACTCAACCATCCATAATAACGGCTACCTGTATTCTGAGAATTTCCCGAAGCGCCAATTAATAAGATATAAGGATTATTGGGGTTGGTAGGATCCTGGTTATATTGTAATCTTCTTTGATCAGGAATATACTGGTCCAGGATATTGAAACTTCCATACCAATGTAATTTTAAATTAGACGACGCAATATTGTGCTCACCGGAAAGTTGCGTAGTGAAAAATGTGTTTGATTTCAGAGCAAGTTCATTTGCCCTTACATTGAATCCTGCATCATCCTTGCCAGTCCGGTCTGTTGCATAATCTGTGGCATTAACATTAATTACGTTCTTCCATGATATCTTGTTATTGGCACCCAGCTTTAATGTAAGATTTGCCAAAGCACCCGCAAGAACATCCTGGCTGTATTTTTCATCAGAATAAACCGAGTTAGAACCAACAGGTTTTATATTATTAATGCTGGTTCTTTTATTTGTCTGATTGTAGGTAACAGCGAAAGTGGCTCCCAATGTTGATCCTGAGCCCAGTGAACTATTAAATCCACCACTCATCTCCAACTTCTTATTGAGCAAAGGAAAAAATGAAGTTGTCTTATCTGTTGACCATACGTTTTCAAAT
>Ga0105242_10001553_pt1 | contig 18069 bp, 8 predicted proteins | sample KBSM24metaG_FD_81521 | JGI IMG/M metagenome (GOLD analysis project Ga0105242, IMG submission 81521) | Miscanthus rhizosphere microbial communities from Kellogg Biological Station, Michigan, USA - KBS M2-4 metaG | ecosystem: Host-associated > Plants > Roots > Rhizosphere > Soil | place: Michigan... | reverse complement strand
GGCGCGTCAAAAAACAACAAGCCACGCGGGAAATCCGGCGTGGCTTGTTGTACGAAATTTGGCCGGTTGGACCGGCCGAAGGCCGCGCAGTATACCGTAATAACGCAGATAAACAGCCCCTGGAATGACCATCTGTCTAGCCGTGCAAACCGGCGGTTTTATTGACTTTCAAGTCAGCCAGATCACCACAAAACCCTGTGGGAGGGGGCTACACCCTGATAGCAGTGTAGTAGTGACATATTCAGGGCCTGACACACCGTAATCGGGGGCAAGCCCCCTTCCACATTTGCCCTGCATTCGGCCCGAGATTGGGCTCAGGTGTTCTGCGCCGCCCCACCTTCCAACTTACGCCACAACAACCGCACATTCGCCTTACGCACCAACGCACAGCGATACAGCCGAATTTCCAGCGGCACATGCCATTGCGGCCCGCCGCACACCACCAATTCACCGCGCGCCAGTTCGGCACGCACACTCAATTGCGGCACCCAGGCAATACCCAGGCCTTCCAGGGCCATGCTCTTGAGGCTGTCGGCCATGGCCGTTTCGTAAACCGTGGTAAAACGCAGGGCGCGTTGACGTAACAGCAAATGCACCGAACGGCCGAGGAACGCGCCAGCACTGTAGGCCAGCAACGGCACGCTGCCCTCGCCTTCCAGATCGAACAGCGGCTTGCCCTCGGCGTCGGCCGCGCACACCGGGAGCATTTCGGTGTTGCCCAGGTGCAGCGACGGGAAGATCTCGGCGTCCATCTGCATCGCCGCATCCGGGTCATAGAACGCCAGCATCAGGTCGCAACCACCTTCGCGCAGGGCGTGTACGGCGTCGCCGACGTTGGTGGCCACCAGCCGCGTGGCGATGTTCAGACCTTCATTGCGCAGTTGTGCGATCCAGCGCGGGAAGAAGCCCAATGCCAGGGAGTGGGCAGCCGCCACTTGCATGACCTCGCCCTGCCCGCCTTCCAGATGATGCAAATGGCGCAGCACTTCACCGAGTTGTTCGACCACGGTGCGCGCGGTGACCAGGAACAGTTGCCCGGCCGCCGTCAGCTCCACCGGCGTGCGCGAGCGGTTGACCAGGGTCAGGCCCAGTGCGGCCTCAAGGCTGCGAATACGTCGGCTGAACGCTGGCTGGGTGACAAACCGTCGCTCCGCCGCCTGGGAAAAGCTGCGAGTCGCCGCCAAGGCGCTGAAGTCTTCCAGCCATTTGCTCTCAAGGTTCATCACTGCCTCCCACGGATACGCACCATTTTGGCACACACGCCCGTCATGATAGCCGGGTCACACCTGCATTATGCCGTTTATGCATAGGCCAGTGTTTAACAGCATTGGCCCAAAATTTCCTACAGGCCTAGCATTCGCAGCGTTCCGGCCTGTTCCGGGTCCATATCGAGATGATTTCCGTCATGTCCTCCGCTGCATCATTCCGCACAGAAAAAGACCTGCTTGGCGTACTCGAAGTACCCGCTCAAGCGTATTACGGCATCCAGACCCTGCGAGCGGTGAATAACTTCCGCCTCTCGGGCGTTCCGATTTCGCATTACCCGAAATTGGTGGTCGGCCTGGCAATGGTCAAGCAAGCTGCCGCTGACGCCAACCGTGAGTTGGGCCAGCTCAGCGAAGCCAAGCACGCCGCTATCAGCGAAGCCTGTGCCCGTCTGATCCGCGGCGATTTCCACGAAGAATTCGTGGTGGACATGATTCAAGGCGGCGCCGGCACTTCAACCAACATGAATGCCAACGAAGTCATCGCCAACATCGCACTGGAGGCCATGGGCCACCAGAAGGGCGAGTACCAGTACCTGCACCCCAACAACGACGTGAACATGGCGCAGTCGACCAACGACGCCTACCCCACCGCGATCCGCCTGGGGCTGCTGTTGGGCCATGACGCGCTGCTGGCCAGCCTCGACAGCCTGATCCAGGCGTTCGCCGCCAAAGGCGTCGAATTCAGCCACGTGCTGAAAATGGGCCGCACCCAACTGCAAGACGCCGTGCCGATGACCCTCGGCCAGGAATTCCGCGCGTTCGCCACCACCCTCGGTGAAGACCTGGCCCGCCTGAAAACCCTGGCGCCAGAGCTGCTGACTGAAGTGAACCTGGGCGGCACCGCCATCGGCACCGGCATCAACGCCGACCCGCGCTACCAGGCCCTGGCCGTACAACGCCTGGCCATTATCAGCGGCCAGCCCGTGGTCCCGGCTGCCGACCTGATCGAAGCCACCTCCGACATGGGCGCCTTCGTGCTGTTCTCCGGCATGCTCAAGCGTACCGCTGTGAAGCTGTCGAAGATCTGCAACGACCTGCGCCTGCTGTCCAGCGGCCCACGCACCGGTATCAACGAGATCAACCTGCCGGCGCGCCAGCCAGGCAGCTCGATCATGCCCGGCAAGGTCAACCCGGTGATCCCGGAAGCGGTCAACCAAGTGGCGTTCCAAGTCATCGGTAACGACCTGGCCCTGACCATGGCGGCCGAAGGTGGCCAACTGCAGTTGAACGTGATGGAGCCACTGATCGCCTTCAAGATCTTCGACTCCATCCGCCTGCTGCAACGCGCCATGGACATGCTGCGCGAACACTGCATCGTCGGCATCACCGCCAACGAAGCCCGCTGCCGCGAGCTGGTGGAGCACTCCATCGGCCTGGTCACCGCGCTCAACCCGTACATCGGCTATGAAAACGCCACCCGCATCGCGCGTATCGCCCTCGAAAGCGGCCGCGGCGTGCTGGAACTGGTGCGCGAAGAAGGCTTGCTCGACGACGCCATGCTCGACGACATCCTGCGCCCCGAAAACATGATCGCTCCACGTTTGGTCCCGTTGAAGGCCTAAGCGTTTGTTGCACCGCTCACCAGGTTGAGGGACTAGACACCTCTCACCTTTTGAGGGCCTGAAGGCTCGTTCTTCAGGCCCTTTTTTTTGCCTCAAGGTTGTGAAATGACGCCCATAAAAATTCCAACATCGCCCCTACCCAACACCCCTTGGCTGAAACCTTTAATCAGTCCGAGCAGACGGATCACGTTCGCCTAGGTATAGTGCCGCCCCTCTTCGCGCCAGCGGCCGTCGGCAACGAGGCCCGGACACGCGCGAAACCGCATGAATAACAACACCCGCAAAAGGATGGGTCGAACCGTCGCGCACTGCCTGGTGCTATGCGAGGGGTAGGACCGTCCTGCGTTTGCCATTAGAAAAATCAGCGAGGAACACTCCATGCTCGAAGTCATCAACGACTTCCTCTCAGGGAAAGTACTGATCGTGCTCATTGTCGGGCTCGGCGGTTATTTCACGATCCGCTCGCGTTTCGTCCAGTTGCGTCACTTTTTCCACATGTTTTCGGTGTTTCGCGACAGCCTGAAAAACAGCTCCGACCAGCTCAGTTCGTTCCAGGCGCTGATGCTCAGCCTCGCCGGCCGTGTGGGTGCCGGTAACATCGCAGGTGTCGGCATTGCCGTGACCCTGGGTGGCCCGGGTGCCGTGTTCTGGATGTGGGTCACCGCGCTGGTGGGCATGTCTTCGAGCTTTATCGAGTGCTCCCTCGGCCAGCTGTACAAGCGCACTGACGCTGAAGGCACCTACCGTGGCGGCCCGGCCTATTACATCCAGCACGGCCTGCACAAACGCTGGTTGGGTATGGTCATGGCGTTCCTGCTGCTGGTGACCTTCGGCTTTGCGTTCAACGGCCTGCAAGCCCATGCCGTGACCCACTCGCTGAACAACGCCTTTGGCCTGGATACCACCTACACCGGCCTGGCCCTCGCAGTCCTGCTGGGCCTGGTGTTCATCGGCGGGATCAAGCGCATCGCGTCGATCGCCGACCTGCTGGTACCGGTCAAGACCCTGGTGTACATCGCCGTGACCCTGTATGTGATCGTGCTGCAATTCGACCACGTGCCGGCCATGCTCGCGACCATCGTCAAGAGCGCCTTCGGCCTCGACCAAGCCTTCGGTGGCCTGGTGGGCAGCGCGATCATCATGGGTGTGAAGCGCGGCGTGTTCGCCAACGAAGCCGGGCTGGGCAGTGCGCCGAACGTGGCAGCGGTCGCGTCGGTGGAACATCCGATCGCCCAAGGCGTGGTGCAAGCGTTCAGCGTGTTCCTCGACACCTTCGTGATCTGCACCTGCACCGCATTGCTGATCCTGCTCTCCGGCTTCTACACCCCAGGCTTTGAAGGCGACGGCATTGCCCTGACCCAGAACTCCCTGGCGGCTGTAGTGGGTGACTGGGGCCGCATGTTTATCTCGGTGGCCCTGGCGTTGTTCGTGTTCACCTCGATCATGTACAACTACTACCTGGGCGAGAGCAACCTGCGCTTCCTGGTGGGTAACAACCGCAAGGTGCTGATGGGCTACCGCGCGCTGGTGCTGGTGCTGATTTTCTGGGGCTCGATCGAGAACCTGAGCACCGTGTTCGCCTTCGCCGACATCACCATGACCCTGCTGGCGTTCGTCAACCTGTTCGCCCTGGCGTTCCTGTTCAAGATTGCCATGCGCATCCTGAATGACTACGACAACCAGCGCGCGGCAGGCATCAAGACCCCGGTGTTCGACTCCAGCCAGTTCCCTGACCTGGACCTGGACCGCAAGGCCTGGCCGGCCAACCCGGTAAAGCCGCAAGCGGCCCCGGCAGCTGAGCTGAACGCTCAAGTGCAACGCTGAGCCCAGGTAGATAGATGACACGCCGCCCGGCCTTGGGCATGCTCTGGGCCCGGCGGCGTTTTTCGTTCAGGAGAAAACTCATGTCCCCATCCCACAACATCATGGTGCTCTACACCGGTGGCACCATCGGTATGCAGGCCAGCGCCAACGGCCTGGCGCCCGCGTCCGGTTTCGAAGCGCGCATGCGCGAACAACTTGCCAACCAGCCATTGCCCGCCTGGCGCTTTCGGGAAATGTCGCCGCTGATCGACAGCGCCAACATGACCCCCGCCTACTGGCAGCACCTGCGCACCGCCGTGGTCGAGGCCGTGGACGAGGGTTGCGACGCGGTACTGATCCTGCACGGCACCGACACCCTGGCCTACAGCGCGGCCGCCATGAGTTTTCAATTGCTGGGCCTGCCCGCGCCGGTCGTGTTCACCGGTTCCATGCTGCCTGCCGGGGTACCCGACAGCGATGCCTGGGAAAACGTCAGCGGTGCCTTGCAGGCGCTGGGCGAAGGCCTGGCACCGGGTGTGCAACTGTACTTCCACGGTGCGCTGATGGCGCCCACCCGTTGCGCGAAGATCCGCAGCTTTGGTCGCCATCCGTTTGCGGCCTTGCAGCGTAATGGTGGCGTCGCCCAGGCCGAAATGATCCCGGCCGCCCTGCATTACCGCCAACCCAAGGCCATCGCGAATGTGGGCGTGCTGCCATTGGTGCCAGGTATCGCCGCCGGGCAACTGGATGCACTGATCGACAGCGGCCTTCAGGCGCTGGTGCTGGAATGCTTTGGCAGCGGCACGGGACCGAGTGATAACCCTGCGTTCCTCGCCAGCCTCAAGCGGGCGCAAGACCTGGACGTGGTCGTGGTTGCAATCACCCAATGCCACGAAGGCGGCGTTGAACTGGACGTGTACGAGGCCGGCAGCCGGTTGCGCGGTGCAGGTGTGCTTTCCGGCGGTGGCATGACCCGCGAAGCCGTCTTCGGCAAGCTCCACGCGCTGCTCGGTGCAGGGCTTGCAACGGATGACGTCCGACACCTGGTGGAGCTTGACCTGTGCGGTGAGCTGGCCTGAGCTGCGCTGTAAACCTGAGTAAAAACACCGGCCCACTACATAGTTAGCCTCATGCCTGCCTTGCGCCTTTCTAGCATGCCGAAGCTGTTCTTTCGGCAGCATTCATGAAACGGCAAGGCAGGACCCCATGAGCCAACTACCTTCTACCGCTCCTCACAGCCCCACTGATTCGCTGATCACTCAGCTCTGCGTAGGCCCCGCCTTCAGGGAAGCCGCCGGCGTGCTGTTGCGCCGATCACTGCAAGAGCTTTACCCGGACCTGCATATCGATCCCGATGTTGCCACGGTCGTCACACCGGTAGCCGAGCTCGTTGACGACGAGATCGTCGTCGGCGCTCCGACGCAACAGCATCTCACCGATATTCTCGCCAACCAGGCGGTCTCGGGCATTCCGACGTTGTTCACTGAGGGCCAGCATTACCTCATTCAGCCAAAAAACACGCATTCCCCCCGCCATCTCCCCGTGCGTATCGCTCAAATAGCGCAGTTGATCAACGTGCTCGCGCCCGTGATGAAAACGGCGTATCAAGAACTTCAAGTGGACTTCTGGAACTCAACCAATGGAACCTCCGGCCCACACTGGCAGGTGCTGTCCAACACATTGCGATCAATCTGGAATGTCACTGCCGTCGAAGACTGGAACGCGCAGGAATGCGCGATGGCCCGCAATCTGTTCATGTCGCCGGAGCACAAGCTCCGTCAAGCCAAGGACCCCTATGCCAGCCGGGCCTACCTGATCGATGTCGACAGGGTGGACGGCGAAACCGTCAAACACCTGGCCATGCTGTCAATGGCCGTGCTGATCGGCAGCCACGCAGGGAAGCCGATGATCCTCATGTACTCACTGCTCAACGGCTACGAAAAGTTCACCTCGCTGGAGCAACTGGGGCGCAGCTTACCCAGTCACTTGCCCTCCCCAGCCCCCACGAACATACAGTGGCGACTGTTCGAGCCCGATGGCCACTTTTTTGACCACCAGGCCTGCGCGTTGATTGCCCAGCAGATCGCGTTCATCGGGCAGCTCGACCTTGGGCAACTGCGTCGCGTCGACCCCACCGAGTCCTCACTCAACGTCCCGGCCGCCGCTGAAGAACTGGCCGGTGATAAACACCCCGACCTGGCACGCTTACGTCACCTGCTACCCGATTGGCTGAAAGTCGCCTCCACCAGCGACTTGGATCTCTATGCGCGCCACCTGAAAGACCTCGCCGCCCTGCACAGCCTGAATGCTGGCAAGTCTTTTCAAGACGACATCCCTCCCATTCAGGAATACGCACTGACCAAGCTGCGCGCAGAAATGCTCAAGGAACACAGCGATGCCGCGAACCTGCGCCTGGATAGAGTCGAGATCCGGGTGCAAAGCCCCGTGGTCTGGGGCAGTTTTACCCTTCCAGGCAAGGTCGACGTCACAACCTTCAGCCTTGCCGAACTTGCCCTGCAAAGCCTGATCAGCCTGCCGGTCGGTAACAAAAGCATTCACTTGGATAGCGACAGCAATGCCTTACCGGCCTGGATGACCGTAGCGTACGTCGAGGCCCTGATTCGCAAGGTGGACATCGGTCAACAGTACCCCGCCCTGGTCAAACAGAAACTGCTCGACAACCCGCTGGAGTCCGCGCGCAGGCAATACCTGTACAGCAACCATTTGCGTATCCAACTGCCGCTCCTGGCATTGCAGTTCAAGATCCGTCAGGAAAATGGGATTGACGAGTTGGGGTATCGCTACATCGTCGCCGTATTGAATAAAGAGGTGTCAAACCGTCAGGTCGACGGTCAGACCATTGTCCTGCGCCCCCTGGCTTTCATTCCGAAACACCGTGACAACGCCACGCAAGACACGGTCGCCAATATGTATGTGATTGGCCCGCAGGACCCGGACACCGGCCCTTGCCTGTTGTACCGTCCGATGCTGGAGCCGCAGTTGATGCAATACCCGTCACCGGCCAACCTGCTGTATGCGATCCGCCAATCCCAAGCGTTGCGCGACTCAGTATTGGCCTGGCTGCCCGACGGTGTGCGCAGCGACTATGCCCGCTACGCCTTTCCCGGCGAACTGCCGTCGCCCTGGGCCGCCGTCGAGCTTCTCGTAGACCCTGCGAAGCTGCTGCTGATGAACGGGCCCATGGGCCTGGGCCACCAGACGCTCAACGACCACCTGGCCGGCCAATTGTACAAAGCCAACGCCAATGCGCTGGTTACATTGGCAGACCGTCAATCGGTTTCAAATGCAGAAGCCCGCTGGGCATCGTTCAAGCAGGCCAGCTGGCTGGCGTTCACTGCCGTACTGCCTTTTTTGGGGCGAACCGTAAACGCCGCGGCCTGGATCTGGCAGATCCTCGACCAACTGCAAGAGGCCGTCGACGCGGATAAAAAGCAAGACAAAGCGGCCGAATGGTCGGCCCTGACAGGCCTGTTCCTCAACCTGGGCATGGCGTTGACCCTGCATATTGCCAGCCGCAACGCCCCGTCAGGCAGCGCTTTGGCAGTCGAAGCACCGGTAGAGCAAACGCAACAAACGGCCACCGCAAAACCCACGGTGATCAAACAACTGACCGACATCAGTTCGCCTGCCCTGCCCAGCGATCATCCCCACGTGCTGCATACCCTCGGCGCGATCAACCGTACTACCACCGACCTGGGCAAACTGCTGGACAGTTTCAAAGTCGAAAAACCAGCGGTGCAAAACCCGGCCTCGTCACGTAGGGGCCCTCAACGATACCTCTACCCGTTGCGCAGTAAGTGGTACGCACCAGTGGGCCAACGCTGGTTTGAAGTCACGGTCGACGAAAATGACGAGGTGCAGATCATCGATCCCCAGCAACCCACTCGCTCTGGCCCCTTTGTGATCGGCAACCTCAAGGGGGAGTGGTTCATCGACACCCGCTTGCGTCTGCGCGGAGGCGGCTCCAAGAGCCAGGAAAGAAAAGCCCGGGCACTGGCCGAGCGTCAAGTGAACCAGATGCGCAACCAACTCACGACTTTCGAGCAACGCAAACAAGCTGCGCAAGAGGAGCTGCAACGTGCACTGCAAGCCATGCTCGACGCTCCCGCAGCCACGGCCCAGGCCAAGCGCAACGCCTACCTCGGACTGCTGGACAGCCAATGCGCGAACTATGAAACAGCCCTGCAAGACCTCAAGACCTTGAATGTTTTTGCACCGACACCAGACTTCCAGTTTCGCGCCATCGGGTACATCAAAGCTCAGTTGAGTTTGAGCCAGGCGGGCCTCACTGAAATACTGAAAACCTTCGCCCCCAAGCTCAAGACAACGCTGGAGCAGATCGAGCGCCAGGCCAAAGCCCCGCAAGAGCGGGATATCCCCCAGTCCAACGAAATGACTGAAATGTTGGGGAGAATGATTCAATGCACGGATTACTTCGAATCACGATTCACCCAACTGCGCGATCTTTCAAGCGAAGGGTTACGCTTGATACAAAGCACCAAAAGCCTGCTGCCCAGTTACCGCAGCGATGACCTCAAGGCGTTACAGGTGTCCCTTGCCCGCAATCTCTGCCTGCGTGAAGACACCATACTGAGCGAACCCCAGGCGTGGCTGGCCATCGACCAGATTGTCGACGCCTGCGACATCGCCATCCAGGCCCTGCGCGATACATTGCGCGAGCGCAGTGACAGGCGGATCGACGAGCAGATCGAAACACTGAGCAGCCTGATCGAACAGTTCACGCTGCTGGACGAACGCCTGCGAGACTTTCCCACTGAATTCCCCGACATTTCCCAGGAGCAAGCATTGACTCGCTTGCGCGACCAACTCAGCGGGTACACCAAACAGACCACGACTCAGCTGGCGCTGCTGGCCGCCAGCCGCAGCACCCTGCGATCCACCCCCCGTCCGCCGTCCACGCCCCCACTCCCACAGAAAAAGTTCATCAGAACTCGCTACCACGGCATGGTGGTCGGCGAACCGCAGTTGTCTGCAACGGGCCAGGAAACCGGGCTGGTGGATGTCCGTTCGCCCCTGTCCAATACCGTGGTGGCCACGTTTCACGAAAAATCAGACGGCTTTTGGGTCCAGCGGGCCAAGGCCGTAAAAACGGTCAACCTGCCCATCGACCTGCAAGCCAGTGTGACCACGGGCAACACCCTGCTCACTGGGTTGACAGCCTTCAAACAGCGAATCACCGAGCTGGCCAATCAAGCCCAACGCACGCCCATCGGCATCGAGTACCTCTACCATCAACACGCCCATCGCCTGGAGCAGGCCAGCCGCGACATCGAGCAAGCACTGACCCAGAAAAACCTTGCCCAGGGCGACGTCACCCTGGCCAGCAGCGTCAAGAAATCCCTCGCCGAGGCTACCGCCACGCTGTATCAGCAATCCATAGAAAACGTGCTGAGAATGACCAAGCAGCACCCGCCCACGCCTTCCGGCGTGCAATGGCTCAAGGATCGCAACGCCATCAGTATCAAAAAAACAATCAACCGACGCCGCATAAAATCCGCCACTCCGGACTACCTGGACGAGTACTCCATCACCGATCGCAGCACCCATAAGGTGCTCTGGTATGCGCATTTCCACTATTCGGCCGACTGGACCACCCTCAGGTCGTTTCTCAGTGCGCGCCTCAAGACACCCCAGGAGCAAAGCCTTGGCGCTACAGCCGACACCATCAGGCGCCTGAGCAGCGCACAACGCGTGGCCTTCCACCGCAGCGAGATCAACGAGAGCCAGGCACAAACACTGTTTTTCAACTTGACCTGATGCACGGGCGACGGCACACAACTTGCTCTTTCACCGTACCTGCCACGTTGGAGCCGTCGATGCTGCACGCTCATCTCACCACCCTCAACGCGGTGTCGCTGGTGCTCAACACCTTCAAGGCCGAAGGCCAGGACAGCGAGGCGTTGCTTGCGGGCAGCGGCATCTGTGCGGCGGACTTGAGCCGTGCCGACACGCGCATCACCACCAATCAGGAAATGCGCGTGTGCGCCAACGCCGTGGCCCTGCGTCGCGATGTCGGCCTGGAGCTGGGCCGCCAGATGCATGTGTCGGCCTACGGCATGCTGGGTTACGCGCTGCTCACCAGTGCCACCTTCGGTGACGCTTTGCGCCTGGCGCTGCGTTATCCAGCGCTGTTGGGAACACTCTTCGAACTGAGCCTTGAAGAAGAGGGCGAGCGCATCTGGTTCACTGCCAGTGGCTACCGGGAAAACCCGACGCTGGAGACGTTCAACGTCGAACTGTGCCTGGCGTCGCTGAAAGTGATCTGCGACGACCTGCTCGGCCAGCCCCTGCCGCTGCTCGCCTCACGCTTCGAACATGACGCCCCGGACTACCGCGCGCGCTATGCGGAACGTTTCCCCTGCCCGCTGCAATTCCAGGCCACCGCCAATGCTTTCGCATTCGACAGGCACTGGCTCGAACAGCCGCTGCCCCTGGCTGACGCGATTACCCACCGGGCCATGGCCGAACGCTGCCGCAAACACAACCTGGAGTTCACCGGGCGCCAGGCTTGGCTGGGCAGGATTCGCCAACTGCTCACCACTCAGCTCCACGCCGCGCCCGGCGTGGAGGGCTTGGCCACGCAAATGAACTGTTCAGCGCGAACCTTGCGCCGGCACTTGCATGACCTGGGTTGCAGCTACCAGGACCTGCTTGATGAGTTGCGCTTCGAGCGGGCCAAACAACTGTTGGCGCAAGACCAATGGCCGATCTACCGGATTGCCGAGGCGCTGGGCTTCAGCGAGACGGCCAGCTTCCGGCACGCATTTGTGCGCTGGAGCGGCGTGGCGCCGAGCCAATTTCGCGCATGACGCCCCACGGAGGGGCGAATTGCGGACAGATAATTTGGCCGTATTTATCCCCTTTTGGCCGCTCCTGCCGTTCTCATAAACCGCGTCCGCCGCAAGACTGCATGCACCGACACAGCCTGCGGAGAACAACAAATGCTGACGATCTACTCGGACGATCACCACCTGCACCACGGCCGTTGTGAACTGATGGACGGGCAACTGATGCCCTGCTTCGAGATGCCTTCGCGTGCCGACCACGTGCTGCAACGGGTCAAAGACCGCGAACTGGGCCCGGTCCACGGGCCGCGGGACTTCGGCCTGGCGCCGCTGCAACGGGTCCACAGCCACGCCTACCTCGACTTCTTCCAGGGGGCCTGGCAACGCTGGACCGAATTCGGCCAGGACGGCGACCTGTTGCCCTACACCTGGCCCGCCCGCACCCTGCGCCGGGTATTGCCCGCCAGCCTGCACGGCCAGCTCGGCTACTACAGCTTCGACGGCGGCGCGCCGATTACCGCCGGCACCTGGCAAGCCGCCTACAGCGCGGCGCAAGTCGCCCTCACGGCCCAGGCTGCCATCCAACAAGGCGCCCACAGTGCCTTCGCCCTGTGCCGCCCGCCGGGGCACCATGCCGCCAGCGACTTGATGGGCGGCTACTGCTACCTCAACAATGCCGCCATTGCCGCCCAAGCCTTCCTCGATCAAGGCTGCAAGCGCGTCGCGATCCTCGATGTGGATTACCACCACGGCAACGGCACCCAGTCGATTTTCTATGAACGCAGCGATGTGCTGTTCACCTCGATCCACGGCCACCCCGAAGCGGAGTTTCCGTTTTTCCTCGGCTATGCCGATGAACTGGGCGAAGGCGCAGGCACTGGCTTCAACTTCAACTACCCCTTGCCGGCCGGTTCAGGCTGGGAACGCTGGAGCGCTGCCCTTGAAGAGGCTTGCACAGAAATTGAGCGCTATGGCGCCGACATCGTTGTCGTTTCGCTGGGGGTGGACACGTTCAAGCACGACCCCATCTCGCAATTCAAACTCGACAGCCCGGACTACCTGGCGATGGGCGCGCGCATTGCGCACTTGGGCAAGCCGACGCTGTTCGTGATGGAAGGCGGCTACGCCGTCGAAGAAATCGGCATCAATGCCGTCAACGTTCTCGAAGGTTTTGAGGGGGCTGCCCAATGAAGATGCTCAAGTCACTCGTGCTGTGCGCCGCCGTTATCAGCGGCATGGTCCACGCTGAAGAAAAAACCCTGCGAGTCTACAACTGGTTCGACTACATCACGCCCAAGGCACTGGAAGATTTCAAGGCACAGAACCCCAACCTCAAGCTGGTGTACGACATCTTCGACACCAACGAAGCCCTGGAAGCCAAGCTGCTCACCGGCAACTCCGGGTATGACGTGGTGGTGCCGTCCAATGTGTTCCTGGCCAAGCAGATCGAAGCCGGGGTGTTCCAGCCACTGGACCGCAGCCAACTGCCGAACTGGAACCACCTCGATCCCAAGCTGATGAAGCTGATCGAGGCCAATGACCCCGGCAATAAATTCGCCGTGCCCTATATGTACGGCACCATCCTGATCGGCTTCAACCCGGACAAGGTCAAGGCCGCGCTGGGCGCCGATGCGCCGGTGGACAGCTGGGACCTGATCTTCAAGGAAGAGAACATCAGCAAGCTCAAACAATGCGGCGTCGCACTGCTCGACTCGCCGTCCGAGATCCTGCCGCTGGCCCTGCAGCACCTGGGCCTGGACCCCAACAGCAGCAACCCCAAGGACTATGACAAAGCCGAAGCGCTGCTGCTGAAGATCCGTCCCTACATCACCTACTTCCACTCCTCCAAATACATGGCGGATATCGCCAATGGAGACATCTGCGTGGCCGTCGGTTATTCCGGCAGCTTCTCCCAGGCTGCCAACCGCGCCAAGGAAGCCAAGAACGGCGTGACCGTTGACATGCGCCTGCCCAAGGAAGGGGCACCGATCTGGTTCGACATGCTCGCCATTCCCAAAGGGGCGAAGAACCCGCAAGACGCCTACACCTTTATCAACTACCTGCTGCAACCGCAGGTGATCGCGCCGATCAGCGATTTTGTCGGCTACCCCAACCCCAACAAGGACGCCACCGAACAGGTCGACCCCTCGATTCGCAACAACCCCAACCTGTACCCGACTGAGGCGGCGATGGCCACGCTCTATACGCTCAAGCCGCTGGGGCGTGACGCCGAACGCGCCCGCACGCGGGCCTGGACCAAGATCAAGTCCGGGACATAACGCAGGCGTCGGAGGGCAATGCAAAGGGGTGGTAAGTCGTTGAAGGTACTCGACAGTTAGTTACCACCCTGGGCGAACCGCTCCTCGATAAGTTCTGACACACGGATGTTTTCCGCCTGATCAGGACTGCCCACATGAACGATGTTGTTTCACCCGAAAACAGCGAAATACTGACCCAACTGAGCTCCGGCCCTTCCGTGCGTGAAGTGGCCTCGGCCACCCTGCGCCAGGCCTTGGACGAGATGTACCCGGAACTGGAAATCAACCCGGACCTGGCCACGGTGTATCAACCCCAATGGTATCCGGTGGATGACACAATCCTCCCGGGCAAGCCGCACACCGAAACCCTCACGAGCGCACTGGCGCGCAGTGCCTTTTCCGGCGAGCCGGTGACCTATCTGGACCGTGAACACTATCTGGCCTATCGCTCGACGGGTAAACCGCAAGCGCACCTGCCCGTCAGAATCGACGCGATTGCCCGGCTGATCAACGAGCTGGCGCCGCTGATGTTTGTCGCCTACCAGGAACAGCAGATGGAATTCTGGAACCAAAGCGACGGCAGGGGCCCGCGCTGGCGAGCCTTGGCCCAGGCATTGCGTAATGCCTGGAATGTGCAGGAAGTCGACGGCTGGGACGCCGACGACTGCGCCATTGCCCGCACGGTGTTTCATTACCCCGATTACGTCGAGCGCCAGCCCCGCGACAAATATGGAACGCGGGCCTACCTGGTGGACATCGATATGCAGGATGGTGCAGCCAACCAGCATATTAACGTCACGGCAGTTGCCGTACTGATCGCCAGCCACGGCGACCGGTCCATCATCCTCAGCTACTCGATCATCGACGGGTACAGAAAATTCGTCGACACCCAGGCGCTCGGCGAATCACTGCAGGCATGCATTGGCAACTCATCCGGTGAAACCCTGAACTGGCGGCTGCTGGAGCCAGACGGTGATTTTTTCGAACACCAGGCCTGCAGTTTGATTGGCCTGCAAGTCGAGGCCATTGGCTCGCTCGGTTTTTTAACCGCTGAACCCCAGGACCTGCTGTCCTTGAAAGAAGGCAGCACAGAAGCCGCCCAACTCCTGCGGCTCGATCAGTCGCATATGGGCCATATCCGACGCGCCTTACCGCAATGGTTGCTGCAAGCCTCGCAGGCCGATCAATCGGCTTACGGGCGCTACATGATCGACCTCGCCAATCAGAACGCCCGGGACGAGGGAAAAACCTTCATGGACGGCCTGCCGACTATCACCGATTTTACGCGCCAGGCCCTGAAGGCATTGCTCACCCGGGATCACCCCGAGGCCACCGGCCTGGACCCTGAGCACATTGTAATAACGGTCACCAGCCAAGTGATCTGGGGCACGGTCACGATACCTGGCAGGACGCAAACCGAGACATTCAGCCTGGTTGAATTGGCCTTGCAAAACCTGATCGCGCTCCCGCTGGGAAACAAAACCGTGAGCTACAAAAGTGGGCGCCCGACACCCGCCTGGCTGACGCCCACCTATGTGGAACAACTGGTCACCCAGGCGAATATCGGCCAAAGCTACCCGGCGCAGGTCAACACGCAGTTATTGACCAACACCGAACAAGCCTTGAAGCGTCAACAGTTGTACCGCGGGCAGCTACGCCTGCAACTGCCCTTGCTGGCCTTGCAGTACAAAATCCGCGACCAGTTCAACATTGATGAACAGGGTTATCGCTATGTGCGCGCGGCGATGGCCACCCATGCGCAGGAACGCCGGGTGGATGGCGATGAAGTGGTCATTCGCCCCTTGGCGCTACGCCCAAAGTGGCGTGTGCTAGGCGGTGCGGACACCGTCGACAACATGTTTATCATCGGGCCGCAGGAGCCGAAAAACGGCCCATGCCTCTTGTATCGACCGCTTTCCGACGCGCCTTTGATGCAATTCCCGTCATTGGCCAACCTGCTTTATGCGATCAAGCAAGACACACCATTGCGCCAATCAGTACTCGCGTGGCTTCCCGATGCCGTACGTTCGGACTACGCCCAGTTCGTCTTCCCCGGTAGCGTGCCTTCGCCCTGGATACTCCCCACGCTGCTCAGCGAGCCGGTGAGTTCATTGGTGATGAGTGGTCCCATCGAATTCAGTACCCAGGCCCTGAGCACAGATCCCTTCACTGAACTTTACAACGCTAACGCCCGTGCCCTGGTGACCTTGGCCGACCGCCAGTCAGTCTCCAATGCCGAAGCTCGCTGGGAGAGCCTGAAGCACGCGGGCTGGCTGATTCTCAATAATGCGTTGCCATTCCTGGGCCGAACCGTGGGTGCCGCGGCCTGGATCTGGCAAATCATGGACGATATCCAGCACATCATCGATGCCGAGGCGAGCGGCGACCGCCCGGCCAGCACCTCGGCGCTGGTAGATGCGTTCCTGACCCTGGGCCTGGTCCTGGCCCTGCATATCAGCCTCCAGCACGCGCCGACACGCACACTTGAAAAGCCCGCCCTGGCACCCGAGCCGCCGCTACGGCGCAAACCTGTGTTCATTCAAAAACCCACCGTCAGCACCGCCGACCTGACCCCAACCCATGAACCGATACTGCGCAGCAGCGGTGCATTGACCCGTGGCCGCCTCAGCCTGGCCAAGCTGCTGGACAGCTTCAGCCTGCCCAAACCCGAAGGGTTGGCGGCCCAAACCGTCACGCCTGGGCCCCACCTGCACCTGTATGCCAAGGGCCAAGCATGGTACGCCCCTGTAGGGGAGCGTTGGTTTGAGGTGACCATCGACGAAAATGACGCGGTGATGATTATCGACCCCAAGGACCCGCGACGGGAGGGGCCATCCTTGATCAACAACCGCCTGGGGCAGTGGTTTGTCGACACCCGGCTGCGGCTGCGGGGCGGCGGGCTGCGTAGCCGACGCAAGAAAGGCGAGCGCCTGAGGCCGCCGAAAATCCACGAGTTACGCGAACAACTGGAGGCTTTCGACTCCCGGACCATGCAGCGGCGCGAGCAAATCATTGAGTCCCAGAGAGCCATCGACGCGGCAACACCCGCCGATCGTGAAGCCGCCAGCACCGCCTTCCTCACACAGGTTTCCACACGCCTGAGTGAGTTGGACGTGCCGATCGCCCAGCTGAAATCGTTGAACCTGCTCGATAGCGTGCCCAATTACCAGGAGGCCATGCTCGAATACCTGGACGAGCAGATGATACTGGCGCGAAGCGCCACGGCCGAACAGCTGGAGCGTTTTCAGGAGAGCTTGAACACGGCCTCTCAATTCCTGGACGATCCCGAGCCGTCAGATACACAAGCAGCGCTGGAAGACTGCCGCGCCATCGACCTGCAGGCCCAGGACTTGATCAATCGCTTCAGTGACCTGCACTCGCGTTTCAACGAGGCCCGCGCCCTGGGCGAGAAGGGTGTGATGCGGGCTCAACACAATGAAAAGCTATTACCCAAGATAGAACTGGAGAATCTCAAGGCCTTCAGGATCACCTTGTCGCGTTTCCTATGTATTAAGGAGAACGCCCCGGCCGGCTCAGCGACCGCCCGTGCGGTCGTCAACCAGATCGTCGAAAAAACCGAACTGGCGGTACAGAGCCTCTGCGAAACCTTGCAACCAGATACCCCGGTTCCGCTGGATGACCAGATCGAAGCCCTCGATAGCCTGGTGGAACAGTTCACCAGCCTGGACCAAAGCCTGGCCGACTTACCGGCTGACTTTCCCGATGATGTGCATCGGCCTGCCCTTGGAGACCTGCGAGCGCTCACCGAGGAGTTCTCCCAGCGCGCGGTCAAACGCTTGACGGCATTGCTGCGCCAGCGAAAAGCCTGGGAGTCGCACGTGGCGGGCCCGTCCAGGCCCGTGCCGAGGCCGCAGAAAAAGGTGATCAAGACCCGCTTCCAGGGCGTGGTGGTAGGAGAAGAGCGCGCGCCATTAAGTGGCGAATCCACTCCCCTGGTGGAGGTGAAGCAACCGCTGACCGGCAAAGTGATTGCCTTGTTTCATGAAAAGGAACCGGGGGTGTGGGTGGAGCACGAGCGCCCGAGCGCGCCATCGACACACGCCATGCCACGCACCGTGAGCGCCGCCATTGCCAGCGGCCAGACGTTGCTCGACGAGATGGAGCCCTTCATCGAGCGCACCAAGGGCCTGGCCAGTGACACACGCCGGTTGCCCGTGGAAATCGAAGAGCGTTTCCACCGCCAGATCAAACAGTTGGAACAGGCCGGCCGTGATATCGAGGAGGCATTGACCGCCAGCAACCTGACTGAAAGCGGGGCTCCGTCGGCAGCCCTGATCAATCGTAATCTCGATACGGCGGTCAAGCGCCTCTATGACGAGGGACGCCGGCT
>Ga0105242_10001551_pt1 | contig 18075 bp, 20 predicted proteins | sample KBSM24metaG_FD_81521 | JGI IMG/M metagenome (GOLD analysis project Ga0105242, IMG submission 81521) | Miscanthus rhizosphere microbial communities from Kellogg Biological Station, Michigan, USA - KBS M2-4 metaG | ecosystem: Host-associated > Plants > Roots > Rhizosphere > Soil | place... | reverse complement strand
CTTCGGCCGGTACGCGACGTCGGCTTCGAGCCCGCGCCGCCCCTGATCGATCAGGTGGTATCCGACATGGGCGGCCCGATCGGTGGACGATCCGCCGGCAGCCGCCTGACGGGCGCTCTCGACCGCGCGCAGCGCCACCCTCACCTGCGCGTCGCCGTTGGGCGCCGCCAGTTCTTCGACCGCCTGCCGCTGACGGTCGCGGCTGAGGAAGTCCATGCGGCCGTACGCGCCGGCGGGATCCCGCTGGAGCACCTGCTCGACGAGGCTGACCGATTCCACGTACTGACGCCAGTCGATCGCCGAGCAGAGGCGAAGGCTGGTCACCGCGTTGGCGACCGAGACCTGGTTGGCGGCCTGATGCTGATGCTCGCCGCGAATCGCCGCTTCGGCCGTGGTGTCCTGGGACGCGAGGTGCGCTTCGACCGCCGTCAGGATGGACGACAGGCGGACCCCGTACTCGCGCAGCCGATGAAGGAGCTGGACGACGAAGGTGGGGTCTGGAGCCGGCGGCAGCGGAGCGCCGTCTCCGGCCGCGCTCTCGAACCGCAAGACGTAGGCATCCGCGTCGAGCCGCGCCTGGCGCGCCGCCATCGTCTCGACCGCCAGGCGGCGCAGGTTTTCGATCAGCGCCAGCTTCAGCATGCTGGGCCAGGCCCACAGCTCGCCGATCGTCAGCGGCGCGACGCGCTGATAGCTGTTCACGAACATCGCGAGCTGCTGGCGGTCGATCCGGCTGTCGCTGTGCCGCACCAGCTCGACCGCCATCGCGTAGATGCGGGTGTGGCCGGAATGTTCGCGCGAGGCGAGCGCGGGCAGCTCGCGGTAGTACGACCCGGGCAGGTGCTGGCGGATGTCGCGGATCTCGGACGTGAGCAGGTGGAAGTTGTCCAGCAGCCACTCCGCCGCCGCCGTGATCGGCTGTCCGTTCCGCACATCGTCGGCCAGCACGCTGTAGGCCTGCCGTAAGACGCGGGCGTTGTCGTTGAACCGCGGAAAGATGTTGCGCGCGCGCCGCTTGGGGCTGGGATCGATGGTGAAGCTGGCGGCGAGCGAGAGCGCGCGCTCTTCGAGCCGCTCGATGCTCAGCAGTTCGTCGCGAAACGGCTTCTCAGCCGGCGGCGCCGCGCCGTGCCACGGTGCCCGGAAGAAACCGATCACCGATGACACGCATCGCGTTCAGTGGATCCCGGCATGAGTCCTACTGTCACCGCCGCAGACTGTTTCAAGAATGTTGCCGACGACGAGCGCCGGCGCGACTCGTTGCGCATCGGGGAAGATGAGTTGGCCGCACGCAGGGCCGATCGCGTGCGCCGCAGCGGTCGCCGGATCGTCGACGACCTTCCTGCAACAGTAACACGAGAAGTCGGGACCTCCGCCCACGGTTCACGCGCGATCCAGCGTCCAACACCCTGTGTGAAACGGACGAGGTGGACGCGCTCGCTGTGTGGGTACTTGCGTCATCGACTTGCGGCATCGAGCCACATCACCAGCCACGAGGCGGCGAGCAGGATGGCGGCGAAGACCCCCACCCTTTCCCAGCCGGGCCGTTCGCGGAGATGGAGAGCAGGTCGCGCCCCGTCGGCGCTTTGACTGCTTGGCTTTGGAGCGGGAGATGGCAGCCGCAGCCCAAGCTCAACGGTCTGGGCCGTCTTCCGTGGGCCGTCCCACTGGCCTGGGATCATCATGGTCCTACGATGACCGCGACGGCAGACGCGGCCATGTTCAATAGTGCACAGGTGTCGTGGGCGATTCCGCCTACATTCCATAGAGAGCAATGACTGACACACCTGAGCACGTCGTCATTCCGTACGCGCGGTTTCTCGAGTGTCAGGAGCGGCGCCGGCACATCGCGGGCGACCTGCATGGACCGCCTCCACCGACCACCCACGCCGATAAGCCGACGATTCCTGATCATCCGCCGCTGCCCGCGAGCACCGCCTGGAGCACTTCATGAAGGTTCGACCCCTGCACGACCGGATCATCGTCGACCGCCTCGAGGAGGGCGAGCAGCAGATCGGCGGCATCATCATCCCGGACAGCGCGAAGGAGAAGCCGCAGCGCGGCATTGTCGTCGCCGCCGGCAACGGGCGGGTCGCGAAGGACGGCAAGGTCGTGCCGCTCGACGTCAAAGCCGGCGATCAGGTGCTCTTCGGCAAGTACTCGGGCCAGGAGATCCGGCTCGGCGGCAAGGATCTCTTCATCATGAAAGAGGATGACGTGCTCGCCGTCATCGACAACCCGAAGAAGGGCAAGTAGCGCATGCCGAAGCAGATTACCTACGGCGATCAGTCCCGGCAGGCGATTCTCAGGGGCATCAACCAGCTCGCGGACGCCGTCAAGGTGACCCTCGGCCCGAAGGGGCGCAACGTCGTCATCGACAAGAAATTCGGGTCGCCGACGATCACGAAGGACGGCGTCAGCGTCGCCCGGGAGATCGAGTTGGTGGACGCGCTGGAGAACATGGGCGCGCAGATGGTCCGCGAGGTCGCCAGCAAGACATCGGACGTCGCCGGCGACGGCACCACCACGGCGACCGTGCTGGCCCAGGCGATCTTCCGCGAAGGCGCCAGGAACGTCGTCGCCGGCGCCAACCCGATGGCCATCAAGCGCGGCATCGAGAAGGCGGTCGAGCTGATCACCGCCGAGCTGAAGAAGATGTCGAAGCCCGTGAGCGGCTCGATGGTCGCGCAGGTGGGGACCATCTCTGCGAACAGCGACGAGACGATCGGCGCCATCATCGCCGGGGCGATGGACAAGGTCGGCAAGGACGGCGTGATCACCGTCGAAGAGTCGAAGACGATGGAGACATCGCTCGAAGTGGTCGAGGGGATGCAGTTCGATCGCGGCTATCTGTCGCCGTACTTCGTGACCGATCCGGATCGGATGGAGGTGGTGCTCGAGAGTCCGCTCATCCTGATCCACGAGAAGAAGATCGCCAGCCTGAAGGATCTGCTGCCGATCCTCGAGAAAGCGGTGCAGGCCGGGCAGCCGCTGCTGGTCGTCGCCGAAGAGGTCGAGGGCGAGGCGCTGGCCACGCTGGTGGTCAACAAGCTGCGCGGCACGGTGAAGGCCGCGGCGGTCAAGGCGCCCGGCTACGGCGACCGTCGCAAGGCGATGCTCGAGGACCTCGCGGTCCTCACCGGCGGCAAGGCGATCACCGAGGAGCTCGGGCTGAAGCTCGAGAACCTGACGCTCGCGGATCTCGGCCGCGCCAAGAAGATCACCATCGACAAGGACAACACCACGATCATCGAAGGCGCCGGCGCCAAGGCGGCGATCGAGGGGCGGGTCAAGCAGATCCGCGCCCAGAGCGAAGACGCAACCTCCGACTACGATCGCGAAAAGCTGCAGGAGCGGCTCGCGAAGCTGGTGGGCGGCGTCGCCGTGATCAAGGTCGGCGCGGCGACCGAGACCGAGATGAAAGAGAAGAAGGCGCGCGTCGAGGACGCGATGCACGCGACCAAGGCGGCGGTCGAAGAGGGAATCGTGCCCGGCGGCGGCGTCGCCCTGCTGCGCGCGGCCGCCGCGCTCGGCGGATTGACGCTCGACGGCGAGCAGCAGCTCGGCGTCCGGATCATCGCGCGCGCCGTCGAGGAGCCGCTGCGCTGGATCGCCACCAACGCCGGGCAGGAAGGTGCCGTCGTGGTCGCGAAGGTGAAGGGCATGGGCCCTGAGGAAGGGTTCAACGCGCTCACCGATCGGTACGAGAACCTGGTGGCAGCGGGAGTGATCGATCCGACCAAGGTCGTGCGGACGGGGCTCCAAAACGCCGCGTCGATCGCCTCGCTCATGCTCACGACTGAAGCCATCGTGTCGGAAAACGGCGACTAGCATGTTCGAGTGGTTCCGACGGCGCCGCGCGCCCGCAGCCTCGCTGCGCGAGGCTGCCGCCCCACCGGCGCGCGGGCGGGGACGCGATATGTCGGGGCCCTATCAGCTGCTGTACACCTATCTCGATACCCGGTTCGCGGACACCGTCGTTCTCACCTTCGCGCAGATCGAGGATGTCCTCGGCTTCGCGCTGCCCGCGCAGGCGCGGCTTCAGACCGAGTGGTGGACCGATTCGACGACCAACGTCGTGGCGCCGCATCACTCGGATTCGTGGACGCTGGCGCGACGGACCGCCGTCCCGAACCTGAACGCGCAAATCGTCTCGTTCGCGCGCGCGTTTTAAGGTCGAGGTGGCGCACACCGCACACCACCGCGCCCGTCTTGCGCTCCGAACGCTTCCGTCGGGTATCTAACACAGGCTCATCCGGCCGGTGTAACATGCCTTCACCGTGGCAGCCAAACGGAAAGTGCCGTTTGACGCTCAGGCCTTTCTCGAGTCTTCAGGGGCTTCGAGGAAGGTCGTCGAGTTTCATCGAGGCGATGTGGTGTATGCGCAGGGAGACCCCTGCGACGCGGTCATGTACATCCAGACCGGCGGGGTGAAGCTGTCGGTCCTGTCGAAGACCGGCCGTGAGGGTGTGGTCGCGATCCTGGGGCCCGGCGATTTCTTTGGCGAAGGATGCCTGGCCGGCCAGCCGATCCGCATGGGCAGCGCGACCACGGTGATGCCGAGCACGATCCTGTTCGTCGACAAGCAGGTGATGGTCGGCCTGCTGCACAAGCAGCACGAGTTCTCGGATCGGTTCATCGCGCACATGCTCGCGCGAAACATCCGGATCGAGGAAGACCTCGTCGATCAGCTGTTCAACTCGAGCGAGAAGCGGCTCGCCAGGACGCTGCTGCTGCTGGCCCGGTACGGCAAGCACGACCAGCCGGTGCGCGACGTCCCGGCGATCTCGCAGGAAACGCTGGCGGAGATGATCGGCACGACCCGATCGCGGGTCAATTTTTTCATGAAGAAGTTCGAGCGCCTCGGCTTCATCACCTACAAGGGCGGCCTCAAGGTCAACAACTCGCTGCTCACCGTCATTCTGCACGACTAGGCGCGGGTCACCCGTTCACCGCTGTGCAATGCAGCACACCGCCGCCGCGACGCCCGCGCGTACATTGAGTGTGAATGACTACGTCACCGGCCCTGCAGAGCCGTGCCATCCTGCGGGACCTGCTCATCGTCGCCGCGGTGGGCGCGGCAATCTGGGTCGCGCATCGCCTCGGGCGGATCGTCCTCGTCCTGGTGCTGGCGATGTTCTTCGCCTACGTCATCGCGCCGCTCGTCGATCTGCTGCAGCATCCCGTCTCGGTCGGGGGACGGTCGCGCCGCCTGTCGCGCGGTCTGGCGATCGCGCTGGTCTACGCGATGCTCGCCGCAGGCCTGACCCTCGGGTCCGTGATTCTCTGGCCGAGCGCCGCCGCGCAGATCGACGAAGCGATGGTCAGCGGTCCGATCTACACCGAATCGTTCCGGACGTGGGAGCGCGGCTGGACCCGCTACTACGAGCGCCTGCGGATTCCGCTCGAGCTGCGCCACAGCATCGATGCCTCGGTGCTGGGCGCGGGCGACGCCGCCATCGCCTACGCCCGCGGATCGCTACTCGCGTTGATCGGCGTGCTCTCCGACCTGCCGTGGCTGGTGCTGGTGCCGGTGCTGGCGTTCCTGATGCTGAAGGATGCGGCGACGATCCGGCGGACGCTGCTCGTGGCGCTGCCGCATCACATCCAGTTGCGCGGCCACCGGCTGTTCGAGGAGCTGAACGCGACCCTGGCGGCCTACGTCCGCGCCCAGCTGATCGCGTGCGTCGTGGTGGGCGGCTTGTCGGGCGTCGGCTTCGCGCTCCTCGGCAGCCCGTATGCGGTCCTGCTCGGGGCGCTGGCTGCGGTGCTGGAGTTCATCCCGTTGATTGGACCGATCGTCGTGGCCTGTGTCGCGGTGGTACTCGCCGCGCTTCATGATCCGACGCTGGCGATCTGGACTGCCGTGTTCCTCGGCGTGCTGCGGGTGCTGGAAGACTACGTGATCTATCCGCGCCTGATCGGCCGCGACATCCATCTGCATCCGCTGGTGGTCATTCTCGCCGTGCTCGCCGGCGTCGAGCTGGATGGGATTGCCGGGATCTTCATTGCCGTGCCGGTCGTCGCGCTGGTGACCGTGGCCGCGCGCCACTGGCTCGAGTGGCGCGGTCGCGACGCCGAAACAGAGCCGAGCGAACCGGTCGTCGTGGCGGCGGGGGAACCGGCGGTCGTCCGCTAGGAGGCCATCGGCATCGCGAACCCGACATGATCGCCCGGTGAAGGCGGCATGTCCTTGAGTGCGCCCGCCCTGACCTGTGCCGCCGTCAGCTCTTCACACAAAGGACAGCTGCAGAGCTGCTGGTATTTCACACAGGGGCCGGACCGTGTGTGAGTGTAGCCCAGCAGACCGGTCCAGAACTCCAGCGCATGGTCGAAGCAGACCTGGTGTGGGGTTGCGACAATCGTCAAGGTAGCCGGCTTTTGGCAGTAGGAGCAGGTCGTCATGCTGCTCACAATACGCGCGACCCGTCCAAACCGGCTGTACTGCTTTGCACACCTGAGCCGGATCAGCGAACTGTGCAATAAGGGACAGCGGCCTCATAGGTCGGCCATTTATCGTCATAGCAATGGTACAGCCCGCTCGCGTCCTCGTCGTCGATGATGCGCCGGACGTCAGAAACGTGCACGAGCGCTTTCTGCGCAGCACGGGGATGGAGATCCTTCAAGCCGCAAACGGCAGTCAGGCGCTCGATGTGGCGCGCCGCGTCGCGCCGGACGTGATCGTCACGGGCGTCGAGATGCCGATCATGGACGGGCTGTCGTTGTGCCGGCGGCTGCGTGCGGACTTCGCGACGTGTCACGTCCGCGTGATCGTCGTCACGAGCGATGTATCGACGCGGGCCCCCGCGGCCTTCCTGGCTGGGTGCGATGCGATTCTCGCCAAACCATGCTCGCGCACGGTCCTGGTGTCGACGGTCCGCCGCCTCCTCTCTCGATAGCGAAGCCCGTCACCTCGCCGGCCGTTCTCCGTTCCGCCAGAATCGCGTGTCCCGTATTGCACACGCTCCGGCCGCGTGGGGTGCCATGCTCCTCGCGGGAGTTCATGATGCATGCACGTGCAGCGAGCAACAACAGCGGTTTCTTCGCGGGACTGATCGTCGGCGGTGCGGTGGGCGCAGCGCTCGCCATCGCGTTCGCGCCGACGCTGGCGGCGGAGCTTCGGGAGCGCGTGACCGGCGCGGCCAACGATGCCAGCGACGCGGTCTCGAGCCGCTATCGGGACGCCAGCACGCGCGTGGCCGGCGTCGTGGACGAGGTGACGGCGAGAGGGCAGGCGGTGCGCGACACCGTGGCCGATGCGGTCGGCCGAAGCGCGCGGAGCGTCGAGGACTTGGCGATGGCGTCGAAGTCGGTTGATTCGAGGCGCTCATGAAGCTGACCACGACCGCCGCGATCGGCGCACTCCTGGCGGCTGCGAGCGTGGCCGCCGGGTGCTCAACCGACGCGCAGGCGATGACGCCGCAGAAGATCGAGAACGAGTACGGCGTCGCCGGCGCGTATACCGATACCGTCGCGACCACTGACGGATCGATCCGCGGCACGTTCGTGCCGGTGACGCTCGCCGACGGCCGGAAGGCGCAGCTGTTCATCCCGGCCAAGGCGTCGAAAGAGCCGCATGCGGTCTACCTTCGCGACAACGACGGGCTGCATCCCGTGACCGTGCGCAGCAACGCCACACGGGAGGAGATCGCGCGATCGCCGGCGATCGTGGAGAGGCAGGCGGAGGCGACCCACAGCAACAAACGCTCGTGGGAGAAAGAAGCGCTGATCATCGGCGGCAGCGCCGGCGGGGGCGCCGCGATCGGCGCGATCGCGGGCGGGAAGAAGGGCGCCGGCATCGGTGCGGCGGCCGGCGGCGTGGGCGGCCTGATCTACGACTTGATCACTCGCGACAAGAAGTAGTCCGCTTGACCGCGACGGTCGCCAGCAGATAGCCGTGTCGTCGGACGATGGCGACGTGCCGATCGAGCCAGACGAACGGCGCGACCATCGCCGCCGTCACCTTCGACAACGGCCGGCACCATGAGTGGCAGGCGAGGTCGAGCATTCGCAGGCCGCCGGGGATGAACAGGATCGCCGTCTCGTGCGTCACGCTGAAGCCCGCGCGTTCGAGCATCTCGCGCAGTGCACGTCGCGAATAGGACTTCTCGTAGCCGTAGGCGTAGAGGCCGGCTGCCTGCAGCGCGGTGGCGAGCAGCGGCCGGAAGAACGGATCGTGGCGGTTCGGCACGCCGATGATCGCGCGTCCCCCCGGCTTCAGCACCCGCGCCATCTCCCGCACCGCCTGTTCGGTCTCGTCGAAATGCTCGATGGTCCCCATCGAGTAGATCGCGTCGAAGCTGGCGTCGCAAAATGGCAGTGCGCGGACATCGGCCGCCGCCGCCCTCAAGCGACCGGCGCCGCGCCTGAACGCGCCCCTGGCCTGCGCCACGGTCGGCTCCGAGATGTCGACGCCGAAGGCGAGCGCGCCACGCTCGGCCGCCCACGCCAGGATGCGGGTGTTCTTCGCCTCGTCCCACAAGTCGGTCTTCAGGATCCGCAGGCCGTCCAGCGGCGCCAGGTGTTCGGCGAAGAGACGCTCCTCGTTGGCGGCGTAGTAGCGCGTTGACGCGGCGCCGCCGAGGTCAGGGAAGCGCTCGCCGACCCCCGCCCAGAATCGCCGATAGCCGTGCGCCGTCAGCCTCATTCCGCCGACCATTTCCAGGCGCCCATCGAGATCGCCAGGGCACGGCGGTCGCCGTTGCCGATCACCTGGTCCGCCGGCGTCGCCGGTGCGGCTGAGTGAAACGTGAGCCGATGCGATCCTGCGGCCAGCGCGAGCGGGCCGATCCGGTAGGTGCGCGAATCCTCGTCGACGGCGAACGACTGCTCGGCGCCGGCGTCGAGTCGAACGGCGAGCGGCCGGGTGACGTGGAACGCGTGCATGTCGACCTCGAGCATCACGCGGTTTCGCGGCATGGGAGCGACGATCGTCCACGACGCGTCGGCGCCCATCCATCGCCAGCTGTCGCCATTCCCGTGCTCGCGCGGCCAGAAGCCGGAGATCTCCCGCGTGTAGACCAGCTCGCGCGGCTTCATCGAAAAGATGTCGGCGTCGGCAAAGCGCGCCTGAAGCTGGAGGCCTTCGGCGTGGCCGCGACCGCGCAGCCACTGCCGCTCCCAGGTGTCGCGCACGAGCAGGTGGGTGAACCCGGCGGCCCAGAGCCTGGCGGCCAGCTGCGGCTCGGCGCAATCATCGTCGGCGCCGGCGAGCGCGATCCGGCCGTGTGTGAGCCACGTGATCGATGCGGACTCGGCGGTCAGCGGCGCGCAATCGAGAACGCGCGATCCATTGGTCTGTTGCATCACCCATCGGTGCGCCGCCGTCGGCAGGACGTCTCGCCACAGCGCCGGGGGCCACACGAGGTAGTCCGCGATCGAGAGCACGACAAGGGCGGCAGCCACGCCTCGGGACAGCCGCGTGCCATGGGTGATGAGGCGCGCCGCGCCGATGCCGGCGAGCAGCGCCGCCATCAGCTGCACGACCGCCGCGAACCGCGCGTACGATCGAAACATCGGGACGATGAGATAGAGCGCCGCCGAGGGGCGAATCATGGTCCACGCCGGTGAGAGCGAGCAGATCAGGGCGGCGGCGGCCACGGCCGCAAGAATCGGTACCGCGGCCAGCCGGCTTTCGTGCCCGGGGCGGGCTCCAAGGGGTGCCGAAACGCCGGCAGCGGGGAACACCGCGCGGGGAAGGAGCCAACCGGCGATCGCAACCAGTCCGAGTGCCATGACCCCCCAGCCGAGGCTGACCTGCTGCTCCAGCAGCCCGTCGCCGACCTGCGCCGCCTTCCAGATTCGCCGCGCGAAGGCGCCGAGCAGGGGGTGCGCCACCGGCGGCACCAGGTAGCTCCACCACTTCGCGCTGTAGGAAAGGAGATCCTCGCGCGGGAAGGCCAGGGCCGTGGGATTGCGGAACAGGCTCGGGGCCTGCCACCAGACGAACGCCAGACCTGCGCTCGCGAGGCCCGCGAGCGCCGCGACGGTCACCCCCAGGTGCCGGAGCGGATGCGGCGCGAATCGCGCCCGCGCGAGCCAGTAGGCGCCGATCGCGACCGGAGTGATCACGGCCGCGATCAGGCCGCCATAGAAGTTGGACAGCGTCACCGCCGCGGTGGCGATCGCGAGCGCCGCGACTGCGACCCACGTCGCTTCGTCCAGGCAGCGCCACAGCGCCAACAGGTAGAGCGGCAGCCACTGGGTCTGCGCGACGTGCGGATGATAGGCCGCGTGAGCGACGTGAAACGGCGAGAACGCGAACAGGAGCGCCGCGAGCAGCGCGCCCGCCGCCGGCAGCGCGAGGTGACGCGCGAGCAGGTAAGCGGCCGCCGCCGACAGCGGGAAGCTCAGAAGCACCAGCCAGTTGTAGGCCGCGACCGCGCCCGTGAGGCGCGCGATCGCCGCGCCGGTCAGATCGGTCACCGGCTGCGCATACAGCCCGAGGCTGCCCGGCCTCTCGAACTGCTGCATCACCGTGAACGGGTCGTGGTGCCGCCCGACGATCTCGTCGCCGAAGATTCGCTCCGACGGCGCGCGTACGATCGGCGCCGCGATCACCAGCGTCATCACCACTGCGGCCGAGAATGCCGCCAGCGCTTCAACGATGTGCCGGCGCAATGTGAACCACCGCGGCGATGATGAGCAGCGGGCCAACCAGCGCCCAGGCGCGGATGTCGCGCACCAGAGGTGCCATACCGGCGTGAACCACGAGCAGCTGCACGCCGGCGCCGACCGCGATCTGGATCGCGACGAGCAGCGACGCGCCGGCCAGAAACCGCGTCCAGCCGCTCGGGATGAACGCCGCGACCCAGAGCGCGAGGAACAGACCGAACTGAAACGCCGGCAGAAACCGCAGCGCGCCCTGATCATCGGCGAAGGGCACGAGGTCGAATCGCAGGACCGCGGTCGTGTACGGCGCGCCCAGCAACCGTATGAACAAGACCGCGGCAAGCAGGCCCGCGGCGGCGCGCGTGTAGCTGCGTGCACCAGGGCCGTACCGCCAGCGTGCGGCGACGCACACCAGGCAGACCGCCAGGGCAATCTGGGAGAACGCGTGAACCAGGAACGCCGGCGGGTGGTCCAGTCCCGCCGGCACCGCGACGACGAGCAGGCGCGCGATGCCGAGGGCGACGAACAGCGGAAGTCCCGCGGCCGTCCAGAACGCCACGCGACGCCACCCCCGGGCAGACACGAACACCGCGGCGACGTAAATCGGGATCAGCGGCGTCGCGATGCACTCCTGCGTCACGAGAAAGGCGCCGCCCGGTGTCGCGAGGACGCCCGCGGCCGCGGTGGCATCGACGCCGGCGCCGCGAAGCAGGAAGGCCGCGGCTCGCGCGACCATCACCGCGAGGCCCAGGACGATCCGGCTCTCGAGGTAGAGCGGTGATGCGAGAGTGAAGAGCGCGAGGGTCCCCGCCGCGGCCAGCGCGAACCGCAGCGAGACGATCGTTGGGAGTGGCGGCTGCGCGATCTCCTCGACCGTCCTCGTGCGACCGGACGCCGTGCCTCCCCACGACGGATGCGCATCGGCGGCGCGCATCCATGTGAACACGATGCCGCCGATGGCCAGGGTGAGCCCGAGCGGCCACACGTAGACGTGAAGCGCATAGAACCACGCCGGCGACGCCGCCGCGCGTCCGAGGGTCCCGATTCGGAGGATGTTGAGCGCGGCGATCGCGACGACGCCGGCGGCTGCGCCGCCGGCGCGGCTCCTCCAGCCAGCCGGGTAGGCGGCGATCGCCGCGAGGCACAGCGCCAGCGCGTCGGCGCCGCTGCAGGCGAGCGTGGCTTCGATCGGCAGCGTCGAGGGGCCGAGCAGCGCCGCTCCGGCCACGGCTTGCAGTTGCGTCGCAGGGAGGAAGACATGGGCGCCGACCCACGGCAACCGGAACAGCCCGAAGAGGCCCAGCGACCAGCCGATCAGACGAAGCGCGAAGCTACTGGCCTGGGACGACGCGCCGGGCGCGTCCGGCGTCACGGGGAATCTCCTGAATCGATACTTGCGCCGCGCCGAAGGAGCGGCCCAGCTCGCGGATGGCATCGATGCTGCGGAGCCGCGGCGTGCACGAAAAGATGTCGATGTTGATCGTGCCGGTCTCCGGCCAGGTGTGCAGGACCGCGTGCGATTCGCGCAGGATCAGCACGCAGGTCACCCCGGTATGGGGAAAGACGTGCGAGACCGTGTTGACGATCGTCGCGCCGGCACGGCCGAGCGCGTCGATGAACAACTCGGCGACCTCGTCGCCCGCCAGCACCGGCAGCGCCGCGCAGCCCGAGAGGTCGGCAGAGAACAAGGCAGGCGAGACATCTGTGTCCACAATGCAGCGACTATAGCGAGCGTCCTTCAGCCTTGCTGTTCAATACGGCACAGCCTCGCTGCTCCCGCCACACCTACACTGCTGGTGCACCCCAGGAAGAGGGAACACGGATGATGATGACACGAAGAGATGCGGGAGCCATTGCCGCGACGAGCCTGGTCATGTTTTTCCACGGCGCCTCGCTCGTATCGGCGCAAACCGTCGGCGCGGCGTCGAGCTTCGCGATCGTCGGTGGCTCTGCGGTCTCGGCGAACGGCACGGGATCGATCGTCACCGGTGACGTCGGCGTCTCGCCCGGGACCGCCATCACCGGGTTTCCCGCCGCGGCGAGCACCGTCCCACCCTACAGCACCCACATCAACGACGGCCTGGCGATCGGCGCGCAAGCCGCGACGCTGACGCTCTACAACCAGCTCGCGGCGGCAGGCCCTGCGACGCCGATCCTTCCGCAGCTCAACGGCCAGGTGCTCGGGCCCGGCATTTACAGCACCGGCGCGGCCGATCTGGCGGGCGGCGGAGTCCTCACCCTCACGGGCGGCGGCCTCTATATTTTCCAGATCGCGAGCACGCTCGTTGCGAACACGACCTCGACGGTCTCGCTGTTGGCCGGCGCCAGCGCGTGCAACGTGTTCTGGCAGGTCACGAGCGCCGCGACGCTGAACGGCACCAATTTCGCCGGCAACGTCGTCGCCCAGGCTGCGGTGACGATGGGCACCGGCGACACCTTGCTCGGCCGGGCCCTGACGACATCCCTGGGCGCGGTGACCCTGTCCGGCACCAACAACGTCGGCGGCTGCAGCTCGCCGTCTGGAGTCCCGCCGCCAAGGGCCAACGCCTGCGCGCTCACCGCCCCGGATCTCTTCATCGCCAAGACCCACGTCAACCCGTTCGTCGTCGGGGCGAACGGTACTTACTCGATCGCTCTGGGGAACAACGGCCTCACCAGCACCGGACCAATCACGGTGACCGACACGCTGCCCGCCACCGTCGCGTTCGTGTCTGCCGCCGGGACCGGATGGACCTGTACTGCCGCCGGCCAGGTGGTCACCTGTACGACGGCCTCCAACCTCCCGGGCGTTATCACGATGACCGTCATACCCGGCGTCAACGCTGCGCCTTCCGTGACCAACAACGCCTCGGTGTCCGGAGGGGGAGATTGCGATGTGACCAACAACGCGGCCACCGACGTGGCGGCGGTGGCGACCGCCGTGCCCACCTTGCCGCCGTGGGGATTGAGCGTGCTGGGTGCGCTGCTCGCGTCCGCCGGATTCGTCGCCTTGCGACGGCGTGCCACCGTCTGACCACGACTCGGCAGACAGGCCCACCCGAGTGGGCAGGAACCGCGCGGAGAACACCGAGATCGCTGAGCCCGTCTGCTCTGCGGTCTTTGCGATCTCCGCGGTTTCTTCTTCGTCGTGGGCCCGAAGAAAACGCTCTACTCTCGAGTCGCCTTCTTCGATTCGTTGTGCGGCGCGCTCTTCTGCAGCACGCTCACCAGGTGTTGGGCCGCTTCCGGCACCTCAATCGGCGCTCCGGTGACGATCCGGCGGGCCGTCAGCTTCCGCCCGTAGACATCGGCGTTCGCGTCGTCGTCGGGCCGCAGCGTCGTCCCCTCGAGCGAGACGCCGGCGAACAGCCCCCGGGCCCGCGAATAGCTCAGGATTTCCGCGCGCATCGTCACGTCGGTTGACGCCTCGAGCGTGCGTCCTTTGGGGCCGGCCGCGGCGGAGGCGTTCCCGCCCAACTTGACCTTGCTGCTGAGGAGCGCATCGACGCCGCGGTTGTTCATCACCAGGAACACGACGTCGGTCGACTCCGCACCGAGCTGCAGGCCGAGGCTGCCGCCCTCCAGCGCATACATCGCCGGCGCCCCCCACGGTCCGTTGAAGGCCTTGCCCGATCGGCAGACCATCGCGCCACGTCCGTAGCTGCCGCCGATCCCGAGGGCGACCTTGGTCATCGACGGCATGACGATGACGCATTCGGCCTTCTCGAGCAGTTCCTGCGGGATGTTGTCGGGGACGTCCAGGATCTCCTGCATCACCACGGCGCAGTTTTCCAGCCGGTGATCCTTGTTGGCGGCGCCGAGCCCCGCCGATCCCAGTCCGAAGCAGACGACGAGCATGAGCGCGAGCTGTTTGTTCATGTCCGATCGTAGGTGCCGGCTGTTCACGGCACGTGTGCACAACAGCACACGTGGATGAGCCAGCTGCGTGCCATGCTCGCCACATGCCGCCCAGGAAAGTATCTCCACCCAAGGCGAGAGCCGCGCCCGCGTTCAACGCGCAGGCGTTCCTCGACTCGGCCGGCGTCGCCCGCACTGTGTCCGAGTTCGGCCGCGGCGAAACGGTGTTCAGCCAGGGCGATGCCTGCGAGCATGTGTTCTACATCCAGTCGGGCGGCATCAAGCTGTCGGTGATGTCGAAGAACGGGCGCGAGGCGGTGGTCGCGATGCTCGGCCCCGGCGATTTCTTCGGCGAGGGCTGTCTGGCTGGTCAGCCGGTACGGATGGGCAGCGCCACGGCGATCACGCCGAGCGTCATCATGCTCGTCGGCAAGGGCAAGATGGTTCGGCTGCTGCACAGGCAGCATGCGATGTCGGACCGTTTTATCTCCCACATGTTGTCGCGCAACATTCGCATCGAAGAGGACCTGATCGATCAGCTGTTCAACTCGAGCGAGAAGCGCCTGGCCCGCACGCTGCTGCTCCTGGCGCGCTATGGCAAGGTGGACAAGCCGGCGCGCGCGGTGCCGAAGGTCTCGCAGGAGACGCTTGCGAAGATGGTCGGCACCACCCGTTCGCGGGTGAACTTCTTCCTGAACAAGTTCAAGCGCCTGGGCTTCATCGAGTACGACGGCGACGTGCCGCTCAAGATCAACAACTCGCTGCTCAGCGTCGTGCTTCACGACTGACGCCGATTGACGCATGGGGTCGGTACTCATCGTGGACGATGTCGCCGGCAGCGCCCGGCTGATCGAGGCGCTGCTCGCGCCCGAAGGCTATGCGATCCGGACCGCCGGCGGCGGCGACGCCGCGCTTCAGTCGATGCGCGCCGACCCGCCCGATCTGGTGTTGATGGACGTGATGATGCCGCTGGTCGACGGGTTCGAGGCGTGTCGCGCGATTAAGCACGATCCGGCCACCCGGCTGATTCCGGTCGTGCTCGTGACGTCGCTCGACGACACCGCGAGCCGGATCCGGGGCCTCGACGCCGGCGCGGATGACTTCCTGAGCAAGCCGTTCAACGCTCCCGAGCTGCGGGCCCGGGTGCGCTCCCTGCTCCGGATCAAGCGCTACACCGACGATCTCGAGAGCGCCGAGTCGGTGATCGTCAGCCTCGGGCTGACGATCGAGGCCAGGGACGGGACGACCTCCGGCCACTGCGAGCGCCTGTCCCAGTCGGCGGCGGCGATGGGTCTGGCGCTCGGGCTCGGCACGGAGATGATCTCGGCGCTCGTGCGCGGCGGCATCCTGCACGACGTCGGCAAGGTCGGCATTCCGGATGCGGTGTTGTTGAAGCCGGGCCCGCTCACGCGCGACGAATACGAGCTGATGAAGCAGCATACGGTGATCGGCGATCGGCTGTGCGGCGGGATGCGGTCGCTGCGGCATGTGCGCCGCATCGTCCGCCATCACCATGAGCGCCTCGACGGCAGCGGCTATCCGGATCGGCTGCGCGGCGCCGCCGTCCCGATCGAAGCGCAGATCATGAGCATCGTGGACGCGTTCGACGCGATGACGACGAAGCGGCCGTACATGGACGCGCGGCCGGCGGCGTGGGCGGCCGACGAGCTGAAGCGCGAGGTGGCGCGGGGCTGGCGCCGGGCGGATCTGGTGGACACGTTCCTCGACCGCATCGCCCAGCCCGTCCCAGGGGAGGAGACTGCATGACGGACGCACCATCGATCGCGATCCTCGCCGTGGACGACGAGCCCGGCGTATTGGCGCTCGTGCGCCGCTGCCTCGATGACGAGCGCTTCTCCCTGAGCGAGGCGGCGAGCGGCAAGGCCGCCCTCGTCCACCTCGAGCAGGGCGTGCCGCTCGATCTCCTGATTACCGATCTCCGGATGCCGGCGATGGAGGGGGACGAGCTGGCGCGGCAGCTTCGCACGCAGGATCCCGATCTCAAGGTCCTGTATCTCACCAGCCACGCCGATCGCCTGTTCGACGCCAAGCCGCAGCTTTGGGCCAGGGAGGCGTATCTCGACAAGCCGTTCACGCGGGACGGACTTCGCGAAGCGGTCGCCTTGCTGTTGTTCGGCCGGACCACGATCTGAATGGCGACCGCCATCGACGACGGCAAGGCGCGGCACGACTTCAAGAACCAGCTGGCGATCATCCGCGGGTTCTCCGAGATCCTGATCGCGGAAACGGCGGCCGGCGACGCGCGACGCCGCGACCTCGAAGAGATTCACACCGCCGCCGTCACGGCGCTGGCGCTGCTCGGGCAGATCTTCCCGGAAGGATAGGCGCCGCGTGTGCAAAAGCGAACAGCCTCAACCGGTTCGTACCGCTAGGTTACCCACACCGTGACCAACGCCGCCCAGGGATCGTGGCCCTCGCGACTGGCGGCCGGATCGGGTTCCCTGGTGCTCGCGCTGGGACTGGCTGTGTCGGCTGGGTGGCTCCCGCACACGCCGGCCCTGATTGGCTACACGATTCTGGGGTTCTGCTTCGTCGCGCTCGCGTGGCGGACGGAGACGGGATCGTCCGCGACGCCGCGCTGGCTGCCCATCGGCCTGGCGCTCGGCGGTGCCGCGGCGGCGCTCGGCTCGTGGCAGGCGCTGATCGCGCGCGGACGGGAGCCGTTTGCGGCGCTCCCGGCGGTGGCCCTCGGCGTCGGCTGTCTGATGGCGGCGCTCTTCGGCGTGACGATCTACCTCGCGCAGCGCGCGCACACCCAGACGGTGCGGCTGCGGCGGACCAACGCAATTCTCGAGGCGCACCACCTCGACAGCCGGAGCACCGAGGCGCTGCTGAAAACCGGGGCGCTGCAGAGCGCCATCTTCAACAGCGCCAACTTCTCGAGCATCGCCACCGACGCCAACGGCGTCATTCAGATCTTCAACGTCGGCGCCGAGCGGATGCTGGGCTACGCGGCGGCCGAGGTGACGAACACGATCACGCCGGCCGACATCTCGGATCCGCAGGAGCTGGTGGCGCGGGCCACGACGCTCAGCCGTGAGCTGGCGACGCCGATCACGCCCGGCTTCGAGGCGCTGGTGTTCAAGGCCTCGCGCGGCATCGAGGACATCTACGAGCTGACCTACATCCGCAAGGACGGGAGCCGTTTTCCCGCGGTGGTGTCGGTCACCGCGCTGCGCGACGCCGAAGGCACGATCATCGGCTACCTGTTGATCGGCACCGACAACACCGCGCGCCAGCAGGTCGAAGAGGAGCGGCGCAAGCTCGATCAGCGGCTGCGCGATCAGCACTTCTACACGCGTTCGCTGATCGAATCGAACATCGACGCGCTGATGACCACCGATCCGCGCGGAATCATCACCGACGTCAACAAGCAGACCGAGGCGCTCACCGGCTGCACCCGTGACGAGCTGATCGGTGCGCCCTTCAAGGGCTACTTCACCGATTCGCCGCGGGCCGAAGCCGCGATCAGCCGGGTGCTGAGCGAGGGGACCGTCACCGACTACGAGCTCACCGCCCGCGGCCGGGACGGGCGGGAGACGGTGGTCTCCTGCAACGCCACCACCTTCCACGATCGCGACCGCCGCCTGCAGGGGGTGTTCGCCT
>Ga0105242_10001550_pt1 | contig 18086 bp, 7 predicted proteins | sample KBSM24metaG_FD_81521 | JGI IMG/M metagenome (GOLD analysis project Ga0105242, IMG submission 81521) | Miscanthus rhizosphere microbial communities from Kellogg Biological Station, Michigan, USA - KBS M2-4 metaG | ecosystem: Host-associated > Plants > Roots > Rhizosphere > Soil | place: Michigan... | reverse complement strand
TTGCAGAATGGAGCAGTGCGATCGATCCCATCAATCCATGGTTATTCTGCTTATAATTCTTGGCTAAGGAAAGCCAGTCTGACCAATATCTAAGAGAGTCACAAACTCTGCTAAGGAGGACATCGTCAGTATCCTCATGCTCTCGCATCACCTGGATACATTTAATAAGTACCCGGATCCGCGTCGCTGTCGAATGATCTGCGCTCGGAATTGTCCCAATAGACGATTGTCGATCCGGCTCACTCGAATAGTCCAAGAAGCTGTTAAGCGCGACAACTGCGAATCGTAAAGCGCCCACATCGTTTCTCTTCTGGAAGGTTGAAAGGAGCCTTCCGATCCAAACCAGGGAAAATAGATGCATCACGCTGCTATTGGCCTGTGTCGCAAATGTCCTCTCCCATTGCACACCATGAGAGAGGCTCACATGCATCATTTCTCCGGTAAAGAGTGGTAAGGCAACTGTGTCTCCGGAATAGTTAACTGTCATCTCAAATGGATAGAAATCATCTGCAATGCGATCCACTCGATTCGCGAGAACGGCCTTATAATCCAGAGGAAGATCTGCGATAGATGGATCGCCGAGCTTATCAGAGTCGTTTTGTCCGCCGTTCGTGGCTGTCACAGGTTGTGATAACATGGCGGCAATACATTGGATAGCCTCGGACGGAATGTCATGGTTTGCTACATCGGCTGTGACCTTCGAGAGCAGTGCCAAAACTTTTGAAATGAAATCTTTACCAGGTGGAACGTGACCGTTTCCCCAGTGATCAAGATGAAGATATAGCTGATCAGTTACGAAGCCAGAGAAACTCGAAGAATCACTGATGTCAGTAAGCGCTTTTTTGCAGAAGCTTGTCAGGAAGGGATTAAGGTGGGCTTCAACATGCCAATCAGTGCTTTCTTGCAAGTAGATAACGCGCCCTTTATAGCCATCAGAGAACTGGTCAGTGCATAGTGACGGGAATTGATCTCTGTCCGAGGGAAAGGTGTCATCGGCAACGAGAGTCGGGAATGCAATGCGTCGATAACGGCTCACGGGATCTCTGACATATTTCGCAATATCGGTTTGAGGATTCCAGGCTAACGCAATAGAACCGGGAATATCTTTCGCGACCCGTATGGCTGCAAACCCGCCACCCGAGCCACCCCACGCTACAACCCGCGCCGCATGCAGGATCTTCTGAAGTTTCGCCACGATGCTGACAGTAATGGGTTGGAGAGGGATTCCGTCACACCCAAAATGCCATGCAAGGCCGAGACTGGTATCAAGTCGTAGTGCCGGGTCTGAGGGTACAAACATGGATGCGGTTATCGAACTTGTAACGCCTAAGCCCGTGAAGAGGGGAAGATCGATTATCTCTCGTGGTGTGTTTCCGTGAAAGTGGCACAGTAATACAGCCCCGGGTCTTGCAGTGAGCAAGAACTCATAGTTGATCTGCTGTCCAGAAAATTCTCCGATCGGTATTGAGTGGACACCACTTTGAACCTCTGTGGTTGCAATGAAGGCGTCAAGGGACGGCCATTCAATGACTGAACGACCCCAGCGTGTGTTAGAACGGAATACTTGACGTGGTTGCAGTGAACTCGGCGCTGTTGTTGCAGCAGGTTTTCCTCGTGCCACGAGTCGACTCCTTATTCGAGAATCTCATAAAGCCCTCTACCAATAATCGTCAAGCCTACAGCTTCCTCGCAAGCTTTCAAATTCGTCTGTGCGCTAACACATGCTTCATGTCCAGGTTTCATAGCCAAGTGAGTGTGGAACCATTCCTGAGCGTCCGGTTATTGCGCTGGGCCTTTCCGGGTCGGTGCGACCTTGAGCGTTTCCTGCTAGCTTGACTTTATCGAGAATCAGCCCACCTTCAGCAGTTAAACATCATTCTTCTAACCTCAGGCAGAGGAGTCCCTCTGTATAGATATCCACTGTACTTTGGTAAATTATCTGGCGTTATTTTGGCGACCACTTTCCCAGGCACCCCTGCGACCACGCTCAGGTCTGGAATGTCTCTTGTGACGACAGCATTGGCCCCGATTACGCAGTGGCTACCTATCTCAATTCCGCCCAATATTTTGGCTCCCGTGGCAATGTAGACTCTATCGCGAATAACGGGAACACATTTCGACTCACCATGCCGATTCCGTTTCGTCCTCGCGCCACCGACCGTAACATTTGATCCTATGGTTACATAGTCACCAATTTTTGCATTGGCATGAATTATTATACCGATACCACCATACCCAAAACTGACTTTTCCCAATTCAGCAGAAAGAGGCACGCTAGAGTTTCTTAAGAGACTTATGAGTCGCTGGCATCGTAGGGCGCCTTTTTCATCTCCTGACAGTTTGAGACTTTTGCCTCTCATATAAAGCTCATAGATTCCTGGAATATCGCCGGCATCCAGCAGAGAGGCAGCCGCGCTTAGATACATATCGACTTTTTCAGCTGAAGTTACGTTCTCCACTTCCCTAATTGCGGGTGAAACCAAATATGGCTCTAGCTCGCATGCGACAGCTATCCTTGCCGCAATACACCCACTCAGCTCTTTTGCATAGTCTGCAATTCCAATCTTCTTACCTTCTGAGAGATGAGAAATTTGCGATTCACGAGGAATAATAATTTCGTGGCAGTAAACATTTTGCAAAAACTCCCCATAGCACCAATCTAAATGTGAGTTGATCCTCTTTATCTTGCTTAAGATCGCGCCGTCGAACGAGCAGATTGCGCCTTTGGAAGCAAAACCCTCGGGGACGTACATTCTGGCAAGAACAGATTTTATCTTCAGCGATGTAGTCCTTCTGGAGAAGTCTTGACAGGCCTGCACCCACAGCTCCTTGAATTCATCAGATTCTATTTTAATCAAATGCGATTCCTGACCTATTACAGACGTCTTCACTTCATTAAAATAATTGGAATTAGTTATAAGGCTCTTTCCTTCATGAGGAGAGACTAGGCCGAATTGTTCTTCAGCAAAGTCGATCAGTAGGAAATCCGGTTTTGCGTTTTCAATTTCATTCCAGAATGTCTTGTTAAGATCCCGTGACACAATACCGCGCCGAAAAGGGTCAAGGTTTTCCAGGGCACTCTCCGAATACCTAACCGGATCACCAGACATCGCAACTATGGATAATTTTGGAGCGTATAAAACATGTTTTACAAACTTGGGGTCAAAATAATTGCAGCAATTACGTGTGGTCAAGCAACCAAGCGTCGCAATGCTAATCATTGCTTTCCTATAAGCAGAGCTGGGTCAGGATAAATTATAACTTCAGTGATAGAAGTTATGCCGATGGCAAGACGGGCCTTCTTTTGTGAGAAGCTGGGCTGACCAGCATAGCTAATCATCGAGCCCCTTTCACCTTGTGGCATTCAACGACCACGGCAGGTCGGTTTCAAATGGCATGACACATTCCAGCGTGTAAATGCTCGCCTGCTGCATAAAGCCAAGTCCTGTGACACCTCGAATGTTCGCTTCGGTCACTTCGTCGTAGTGTAATGCGCATTCCTCATTTGGCATAGATATTTCAATTTTGCACTTCGAACCAGGTTGGGTGAGCTGCAGGTAAATTCCCCTGCAATGTAGCTTCGATACCATACCGCAATGGGGTAACAGCCGAAGGTCGTTACCGGTAGCATCACTCGTTTGCGCTATTGCACGATCCACTATCTGAAGTTCCAGCCGGTCGATGCTGCCGCAGATCTCACGCTGTATCAACATATCCTCATAGGAACTGTGCTGACCTCAATAACAAATTGTTCGTTCTCACTAATTCCATTTAGCTGCGCGCGTCCTGCATCGAATAACATCGTCCGGGCAGGCCAGGCAATTGCGTGCGACATCATCGTATCGTTTGGACCCAATGAATCCCTTACTTTTTATTGATCAGTAGCCAATCATCGCTTAAGATGCTTATTCGATCTGCAGCCAAATACAGTTCGTAAAATTTATAGCCCTTCCTCCATGTGACACCGGTCTCCTCTGTTTCCGACGGCATAGCCTTACAGAGCTCACCTAGACTGCCGAATATTTTCTGGTGAGCAACCGGTAAATCAACTACAGAGCTGTGATCATGTATTATGTTCTTCGCCAGACAGAAACACCCGTAAAATGCCGAATTTGTTACTTCGTTGGACACCGTTTTCTCAGCCGTACGCGGAAAGTAATGAGCATATCTCGACTCCCGTCCATCATGGAGAATTTTTGCTGCTGTTAGATTTCTTGCAATGGCATCGAGATATTCAGGTAGTTGGTCGCGATTGTTTGCGCTCCAAGCCTTCGTGAAGCGTGCAATTCTGAAGTAATCTTCCGCCTCGAATGGTAAATGGTTCCAACAGGATCCCGCGACACCTCGATCTCCGATCGAAGCGTTTACACTCCCTCCACAAATTGTCACGCTAGCCGGTGTATCTTTCTTGATGACTCTATTCCCGGCGATAATCACGTCTTTCAAATCGCCGATTACCTCATCATTTAAGTCAATCGTGACCTGAGTACGATCATAGACCGGCAGCTTCCTGTCCGGCTCCTGGAGCAATTCGACATCGCGGCTGTTCGATCCCTGATAGCCGAAATTATTTCTCTCAACAATTTCATAATTATTGGTCCGTATCACCTGCATCGCACGATCAACGTATTTCTCGACATTAAACGAAAGAGCGGGATCTGCTCCTAACTCTTCCCGGTTATACAAGAGAATTTCCGAGAACGCCAAGAGCGCGAGGCCCATTCGCAGATTGGTATTCTTGATCTCACGACCAACTTCACACTCCTCTTGATTCATTTGACGTTGCTTGCCTAGCGACTTCCAGTAGTACCAGCCTTGGGTCCCTAACTGTTTATGGGCGCCTCCTTCATCAAACGTATCATCGAAAGATTTTCCGACAGTAAGGAGTATCCTGTCTGCCAGGGACCTATCGCGCGATACAAGAAATGTCTCCAACAAAAATATGCCATTATGGGCATGATCGAACGCTTCCTCCTTGAGCGGCAAACTCTTTTCACAAGTTGCCTGGCCTGAGGAATCAGCGCGAGGGAAATAGGTGTATCCACCAAAATACATATTTTGCGCCGGTACGGTGGTATGAAGAAGCAAACCATCCTTACCTTTAAACCACAGGCGTCCCCAGCCAAATCGGCCATCTTCATTTTCGTCGGGATTATCAAGAATGACCTTTGCGGTCTTTTCAATGGCATCAAGCAGGACCGTTCTCTCTGGCTGAAAATCGGCACGCTTCGACAGTTGATGAAAGGCCTCTATAAAGAGATAGCCATGACTTGCGAGTGACGCAGCCGTCCTAATCCGCATCTCGTCTTTAACTTTCTTGTTAATTACTAGTTGCCACCCGATGATCTTCCCCTGACTATTTGTCACATCCTGTTTTGTGACACCGACTTCTTGTGCCAACGATTGTAACGTTTCATTTGCAATTGCTCCCTTGCTTTCATATTCCTCTCGCGCTACACGAAGGAGTTCCTTCAATCTTCGATACGTGGGAGTCGGAGACAAATCGATCAAATCGGTTCGACATGCTATGGACAATGCCTGAGACAAAGCCTGAACCTTCACAGGATCGTTGAGGATGGCCTGCTCGAATTTGTATTTGAAATTTGATGCGGGAATGCTTTCCGTGCCGGTTTTTGTTTTTGATGAGCAGACCTCGTTTTGTTGCTTCGCAGGTACTTGCTTAGATGGTAATGCAGAGACCTGCTTACAGAATATACATGGCAAGATAAGAGTCATGATTGACACAAGCACAACTCTCGTCATTCCAAGCCTCCTACAATGAACACCGATAACATCGTCCGAGCAAGTCCTGCAGCACTTCGAAGGTACGCAGGCAGGGGTGCCTTATATTCATGGGAATAGCAACTCGGGTCGATCAGCCCTTCAAGTCCGTCGAAGAAGCGTAAATGAAAGATTGTCCTCATGCTTATGGCTACGACAATGGTTGCCCTTTACAAAGGCATAGCCGGCTCTATGCAATACAGTACATGCAGGATGAAGATAGGGCTTAACCTCTGCATATCATCTCCGAGCTCATTACTGAGGCAAAACGTATCGCCCTGAGCATGCCTGCGATTGGCTTGGTAGCGGAAAAACTGAGAAAACCTCGGAAACTCCTTGCCGATCCTAGAGATTACAGAATCCTCGTCGGTCCAGCGGGTGTCAGAGCGAAAGACTTGACGTGGTCGCAGTGCACTCGCCACTGTCCCTAGAGGGAAGCTTAATCCCGCCACAAAGATCCTTACTTTCGAGCTTCACCTAGCCCTTCCATAGCGGCACGTATCCGACAGCTTCAGGTTCGCCCCTTGTTTTCACCACTCACCTTTAAGTCTTTTTGTACGTCGGGCATGACAGCTACAACCCGCCTATATCGAAGGTCGGTGTTCCTGATTCATAATCCAAGCAAAAGATAAGTGTGCTTGCCGCCTATGCTTGAGACAAAAGCCAGAAAAGGGTCGAAAGCAACGGGGGATTGGCAATTCCTCGTATCGTCACAGTAGCTTGCCCTCGTTCTTAAATACGACTAACTCGGCCGCCATCTTTTCATAATAGGAGATAACGTAATGGTAAGGGGTTAGAGGGGAACCATCGATGCATCAGTACGCATTATTATCGTTCTCATTACTGACTTGATGACACATCCATAATTGACTACTGCAGGAATTTGCGACTTGTGAATGTCAGGCTGCACGAGAGCGGTCGGGAAGAGAATTCCCGGATAGATTCACATTGTCAGTCTTTTCAATTGCAACGGCTTTGCTTAAGAAAGGACCCCCAAAATTTGCACGCTGTGCCAGATAGCTGGAGAGCTCGCCTCGCACGACCTCATCAAATGGCTCCTCCGCTTTAATGAGATTGGTTTGGACAACATCATTGCCCCTGAATTCTTCATAAAGTCCCTTGCATTCGCCCTCAGACGTATCCCGAGATTTTAGCCAGCCTCGCGGCTTTTCCATTGCAATCAGAGTGATATTTCGACGCTTCGCTTCAATTGCAAAAAATACATCAGCCATTCCCTTATGAATGAACCACTCTAGAGATGGTCGCCAGAGATCCGTATGAAATCCGACTGTTCCAGTACCCAATTGGTTGACCACTGCATCCCTGCGAAGCTCAGTGCGAAAGGAGTAGACCTTTCGGTCCTTGAAATATGCTTCAACAGGTTTAGCGAAGATTGTACCGTGAACTCCGATAACGGCCTTCCGATCATAAAACTCAATCTTCCGGATTAGGGCCTCAAAATAGTCACAGGGGTAGTCAATGTCATCGTCGATGGTAAAGCAATATCCCCGGGGAAGATGTTCGGTAAAGCAAAATTTGCCGTTATCCCGCAGGTCACCCTTTCTGTTCACGCCAAGTGTGACATGTATGCGAGGATGAATGAGAAAATCCGGCACTTCGAGATATTCGTTAAGATATACGTAAATTGCATCCACTCGATCAATGATCGAATCCACCGTTTTCTTCAACTGCTCTTTCCGCGGAGGGAAAGATGCAAGGCAAGCAGAAATGGCATTGCCATCGTAACGGTTCTCCTTCACCCGCAATTTCCCATACACGGGGAAGGGGCGATTAACGACCGGAAACGGCATATAAGGAACCATGCCTTTGGAGACCAACTCTTTATGCCAACCAACGTACGACCCGCCATAGTGCGCGCGTTGCGGGGACAGAATTGGCACGTTGCTATCCCTCGACGCCGATAGATTGACCAGATTTTCCGGATCAGTGGTAAGAGAATTTTCTCTATGGGCACCCGTATACAGCACCTTTGGGATGTTGAAGTGGGCCTGTGTGCCATAAACTAACTTAACCCTCTTGATGAACTCGTCATCGGCAGAAGTGCGGATTGTGTCGAAGTATCCGATCTCGTCAATCACACGACGCTTAATCATCTTGCTAATAAACGCAACACGCTCGATAACGCCATTTATCACTACTAGGTTGCCTGCGACATCTTTCCGGACCCAATTGCAAGTCACCATTGCTCGACCCTTTTTATTCAACTCGGCAAATTGCTCTTCGAGGCGGGATTCATGACAACTATCGTCACTGTCCATGAATGTAATGACGGCACCAGCGGCAAGCGTAATTCCATAATTCTTGCACCAGTAGGTTCCCCGGTTTTCACCGAAGCAAAATACTCGGACCCGCTTGTCGGTCAGTGCGTATCGCTCAGCGCATTGTCTCGTCCCATCGGTACTGCAATCGTCAACGATTATTAATTCGAGATTCCTCCATGATTGGTTGAGTATGGATTTGACAGCTGCATCGATGAAATCAATGGTGTTGTACGTCGTCATGATGACGCTAATAAGCGGCTTGTCGTCAAATACTTGGTCTGACGCAGGATTTAACGGCTTCTTGCGCTGCATGTACGATATATTCTTGTATGCAACTGTGTGCACATCGGGCAGCTGACTGCCCGTCTGAATGCCTCCAATAGGTGCTGTAGCATCGGCGGCCTGGCCCGCCGTCTCTGCATGCGCCACCTGCTGCTTCAGCACGGTCACCTGCTCGGTGGCACCCCGGTAGTTCTGGTTCGACTCCTCCAAGCGAGTACGCAATGCCGCCAATTCGCTGTCTAACCTAATGAGTTTTACCTCTGCCGCTTGCAGTGCCTGTTCGGCGGTTTTTCGCACCACCTCTTCCTGCTTGGCCTGTTGTGTCAGCCTGGACACCTGTTCGGTGGCGGCATGATACTTTTGATCCACCTCATCCAGCCGAGAACGAACTTCTAGCTCTGCTTCCAAGCGGATAAGCTTTTTCTCCCCCTCATATACCGTCGCCGTCTTTGCCTGCCTCTCTTGGCTCAATTGGGCAAGCTGCTGCTGAAAGACCTCGCGTTCATCCTGGAAGCTACGCTGGAGCTCTGCCAGTTGAGCGGCGGCCTCGGCCCGCACCCTCTGAGCACCCTGCTGCATTGCCAATTCCTGGGTTGCCCGCTGCTTTAGCGCGCTGAGCTCCTCAGTCGCCCCGCGATATTTTTGATCAGCCTCTTCCAGCCGGCCATGCATCGTTTCAAGGTCAGCTTTTAGTTGAGTGCTGGTCTGGGCCTGCGCCTGATGGGCAGCCTGGAGGGCCTTCTCTGCCTGCGCCACCTGCTGCTTCAGTGTGGTCACTTGCTCGGTGGCACCCCGGAACTTCTGGTTCGCCTCTTCCAGCCGGTCCCGCATCGCCTCAAGGTCGGCTTTCATTTGAGTGCTGGTCTGGGCCTGCGCCTGTTGGGCGGCCTGGCGAGCCGTCTCTGCCTGTGCCACCTGTTGCTTGAGCGCGCTGAGCTGCTCGGTAGCCGTGCGGTATTTGACCTGAGCATCATCCAGTTTCTGCCGAACAGCAGGTAACTGCATGCTTAAGCGGTAATCGTCCTGCACTATCTTGAATTGGAGGCGCGCTATGCGTTGGTCCAGAGTTGTTCGCTCATTAGGTAAAAACAAATGGGTCGGTGTAGCATTAAATGTATCCCAATACCCGTAGTCAATTTTAGTAAACCAGTCATGGATGGTGCGAAATTCCTTTTCAGTCTGACATTCAACATATATGATCGGACGATCTGTTTGGATACGTTGGATACCACCCTCAAGAACGTCCAACTCCATCCCTTCAACGTCAATTTTGATGGCCTTGATAGGTTGGGAAAACTTATAGCTGTCCAGCGTAGCGATCGGGATCCCGCCCTTCCCTACCGTAATACTTTGGGCTCCCATATTTTCGGGAACCAATTTGGCAAATTGCCCCTCTCCTTTCACTTTGCCTAATGCGACAGGCCGGACACGAACCCGGTTGGCCAGCCTATTTAATTCAACACTTTTCAAAAGTGGCCCGCACAGAGCTTCGTTGGGCTCAAATGCGGTGACCTTGCACTGTGCGACAACTGCTAGGAATAATGTGTGGTTGCCAATATTGGCACCGATATCAAGTACAGAATCCCCTTTAGACAGACGTCGTTGCATATCCTTGAGCATATCTAGCTCATAGGGAACTCTCTCAGAACGCAGTTTTTTCTGAATATAATCTGTGTCCGCGTTAGGGAGAAGAATAGTGTATGTCAAACCATTAACGGTCAATTGAGCTACAGGATCTATAAATTGCTCAATCACCTCAGCCTTGTTTTCAATACTGCTACTACTCATAGCGCAAGTCCTCTGCCTTGATCGGGCTCGTCATCATTCCTGATTCGCTCAGCCCTAGAACAGCCTCACAACTATCCCTGCATGAGCGCAAACTGAAACAGCATTTGCGAGACTTCCTTGGCGATCTACCGGCATTTCATGTCAACTTCTGGCAGCACGATAATCAGTGCATAATTTAATCAGAAGCCTTCATGCTGCTGCATCATTCCTTACCCTATCCACTGAAAATGTTTGCCCACTTTCGGCACGGACATGGAGACGATCCTTATGATTGAACAACCTGAGTTCGAGATCTATGGTCTTGGCACTACTACTCTCTCTCCGTACTCGTGCGGCAGCAGCCGCTGACATAGCAGAAAACAGCTCAGGGGACTGATAGAGCTTCTCGATAGCTTCCGCTAACTCTGCTGCGTCTTCCGGCGGTGCAAGCATTCCGCAGGTCTCATCCACGAACTCCGGAATGGCCGCGACCGCGTTGGTCACTGGTACCAATCCTGAAGACATGGCTTCGTCGCGGGAGACGCCCTGCGTGTCCATGCGAGATGGGCACAGAAAGATTCCATACTCACGATGCATCGCCGCAATTTCTCTTTGCGTCAGGAATCGTCTTTCAATGTAAACGTTATTGAATCCACTTAGCGGTTCGAGCACCTCGTCAAATAACTTTCCATCGCCGATCATGCGGAACTCAAGGTCCTTGAAGTAGGGTTTTTCAGACAGCGCCAAGATGGCCTTCACACTCAAATCGTTCGCATAGGTGCGGGACGCATAAGGCCGGATCGAAAGGATTTTCTTTCTCTGCTCTGCCGGTTTTGTATGGAATGCAAAAAGATCCGTGTCGATCGCGTTGTGTATGACAGCATATCGCGAGTCTGGCAACCGGAATCCGAGATCCTCCATCGTGACTTCAGCAAGATATTTGGAAACAAAGACGAGTGTAAGGTTTTCAGGCATCTGCTTGAGAAGCCCACGCCAAAAGATCATCCGCGCCTTGCTTTGAATCTTCGCTGTATCCCGTTGTTGTTCGTTCTCGAAATTGTCGCGCCTGTGCCACGGTTGGATTTCAAAGCCGTGTACCCAGACGAAAACCTTGAGTCGTTCGACATGATGTTGCAGCACCTGCCACATCGCTGAATCGAGAAAATGCACCAGCACGCTCTTATAGCGGCCAGTGCTCAACAACATGTGCAGCGCTTCCAGGGGACCGGTGAAAACGTCGACATTGTGAAACTCGTGATAAGAGAGGCCTTCGTCGGGTCGCAGTCTGAACACATCGACCTTGGTGCCGCGCGAAGCGTATGCCGCCACGCGGGTATGCACGAAGCCGTTCCGATAGAGATCATCATATGAGGGGTAATGATTGGTAAGGAGTAACTGTTCCCCCTGGCCGAGAATCTCCGCCGGTTGCAAATTTTTGTGCCCGAGCACCAGGCCTTGGATGTCGGCTTGGCCACCGGCATAGAACCGCAACCCGAAGCGAATCCGATCAGTGCCCGGTGGAATGCCCGTTTCCTGATTGCGATTCGCCTGGATGATGACGTGGCTGATCTTTTGCTTTTGAGCATCCAGAAACTGCACCACTAACTGAATATTCAGACCCGGTGTGACATCAAAGTAGACCTTCAGCTGGTCGGCGACGCCCAGCTCGTCCGGACGGTGGTCGGCCGTGGCATAGAGATACTCATGCTTGCCGTCCGGCAGAGTGGAGCCGACCCGCCAGCACTGGCCCTCAATGGCCAGTGTGACTGCTGCACTGGGCCTCTTGCCAAAGTCCCCTGACAGCTGTGAGCCGGTGAGCATTGGACAATCCTCATGACGGTTGCTTGCCGGTGCGATATGTTCGGCGATGTCCAGCAGATCGTCGATCGCAATGCCGGTATTGAGCCCGGACAGGTCGTCGACTGTTTCTTTGATCAGCTCGAGCTCAGCAGCTGCGCCCTGCTCACAATAGTTGAACTCATCGATGGCTAGGCCCTGGTCCGCCTGAAGCTGACGGGTGCTCAGCGATTGCACCCATGCCAGGACCTGTTCCTTCTCTATCACTGGACGCCGGATGGCCGCTGCGCGTGCCGGCAGGCATTGTGTCGACTGATAGGCTTGGTCGGCGTGCATGAGCTGGACGCGGCCGTCGGCCCAGGTATACCGGGCGGCTTTGCCGATCAAATCCGCCGATGTATACCGCGTGGCCAGGGCAAGGTCCTCTAGATAATTAGGGCCGTAATAGTCTTCGGCCACTATCCCGGCCACCAGATCGACTGTACTGTCTAGCGCGCCAATCTGCAGGTCTTTCGCCTGGGCAGGTGTGAACAGCTGGACGCGGGCCTCCTCACGCACCGGCGGTGTGATTCCTTCCCCGACCACCACATACAGGGACGTCCGGGCATACCGCTGGCGGCGATAGTTGGCCCGGATGGCGGCCAGCTCACGATGGGTCCGAGCATAGGCGAGCACCGCCATGTGGGGACGTGAATCTACGACAGCCTGACCGCTCACTTTGGAGACGATATAGGCCAATCGTTGGGCATAGGTATGCTCGCGCATCACCTTGCGCAGCCCGGCCAACCGGAACTTCCGGCTATGGGGTTCACTGTCGGCCAGCTTCTTCAGTCGGCGGACAATTTCCGCACCGCTGTCCGTGGTGATGACCAGGTCGCCAAAGAGGAGGCGGAGACCGCGTGAGAAATTGCTGATGGTAATGGTATTGGACGCCAGCAACTCGAACACACGTCGGGCAAACATCGTTTGGGACTGCTTGATCGAGTTGAGATTGATGGCATACCGGTAGCCTTTATAGGCCTTATCGATCTGATCGAACGGAAGGGTGCCGACGATATACTGTCGATACTCCACGGGAAACTGATAATTGGGATCGTGCTTGCCGTAGTTCCGATCGTAGATCTCCATCGGACGGAAGGCCGGAAGTTCCCGGACAAAATCGCCCAGATCGCGCGTGCGCTCCGGGTAGCGCACATAGTAAGCGCCCGCAAAGCAGAAGGCATCTTTGCGTTGGTACGTTTCGATTGGATTGTTGGCGGTCGGCTGGCAGGCGAAGGGTAGGAGGTATACCCGGTCATGCCCTAACGCCGCCTTATACCGATGGATACAGTCGATATCCGTGGTGAATACATAGTCGAACAGCATGGCGGTGGTGAGGAAGGTTTCAAAGTGAATCGGGTCTTCCTTGCACCAAAACACCGTGGGAACTTGCTGCGCCCGGCACCACTCGATGATCCCATGCAGTTCCGCGCTCGTATGGCCGATCTTGTTGCCCCACAGGTCATCCTTCCCGCGCCAGGCCGACTCGATAAACAGCAGGTCGGGGTTGCCGGCCTCCAATTCAGCCCGCCAGTTGCGAGGAGTCAACTGATGTAAAACGGCTTCCGGCTGATAAGAGCTGAAGGTGAAGTCGTCCATGATGCAGGCCACCCTCAGCTGGCCGTGCAGTATTGACCCATGCCGGGCTATGGGCACATCATATGAGATCGCGCGCCCATTCGACGATGGCCCTTGAGACAGAGATTCGATTAATGTTGCAGACTGAGAGACGGTTAAGGGCGGCTTTGGCAATGACGGGAGTTTAGGAGGGCTGGGGATGAATTCTTTTTTTTTACGACGCCGGACGGTTTCTTTGCGGAGTGCCCAAAGAGCTGATGGTAAACCCAGGAAGCCATTCACTGACTTGAAGTTATGAGTAAGCAGATAGCCCAACCGAAAGGAAATAGCCGCGCGCGTCCTTTCCAGTTGATGTCGTGCAATTATTTTCTCCTGTTCAAGCTTATTCTTTAGCTCTGGAATCTGCCTCCCCGTCACCTGACGATATTTAGAATTGGCCAGTTCCAGTTGACCAGCGGCATGTCGCAGTTCTTGTTCGGCCGCCAGGCGGGCCGACTCCTCCTGCGTCACCCGCTCCTTCAGTGCAGTGACTTGTTCGGTAACGCTTCGGTACTTCTGGTTCGCTTCCTCCAGCTTGCTTCTAGCCCCCTCTATCTCGACCTCAAGACGGAGGAGGTTCTTCGCGGTTTCCTCCATCAGCAGGGTCTTCGCCTGTTCGTCAACCGTCAATTGGTCCAGCTGCTTCTGCAACGAGGCACGGTCCGTCTGGAAGCGATTTTGAGCCTGCTCTAGCTGACTGGTGGCCTGAGCCAACGCCTGTTCCGCCTGTTGCCGGGCCGTCTTTTCCTGCGCCACCCGCTGCTTCAGCGACGCGACCTGTTCATCTGCGCCCCGATACTTCTGATTCATCCCCTCCAGCTCACCTTCCAGGCGAAGGAGCTTTCCCTCCACCTGCTGCACCGCAACCCACTTCGCCTGCCCCTCCGCCGTGACCTGAACGAGTTGCTGCTGCAACATCGCCTGTTCATTTTGGAAATGGATCCGGGTCTGCTCCAGCTCACTGGTGGCCTGAACGAGCGTCTGTTCCAGCTGTTGCCGAGCTCTCTCTTCTTCCGCCACCCGCTGCTTGAGCGCGGCGATCTGCTCGGTCGCACTCCGGTACTCCTGGTTCGCTTCCCCCAGCCGAGTGCGAACCCCCTCCAGTTCCGCTTCGACGCGGACCAGACTCTTCGTGGCTTCATCCGCCAGCACCTGCTTCGCCTGCCCTTCGGCGGTTAGCTGCTCCAGTTGCGTAGTGACCTGGGTCCGCGCCTGCTCCGCTGCCTGCCGGGCTGTCTCTTCTTCCATCACCCGCTGCTTGAGTATGCTGACCTGCTCCGTCGCCCCGCGATACTTCCGATTGGCCTCCTCCAAGCGAGTACGCACGGCCGCCAACTCGCTGTCCAACCCAAAGACTTTTGTCTCTGACGCTTGCAGCGCCTGCTCAACAGTTTTACGAGCCGTCTCTTCCTCCGTCACTCGCTGCTTGAGCGTGGTAACCTGTTCCGTCGCCCCACGATACTTCTGATTCTGCTCCTCCACGCGAGTACGCACGGCTGCCAATTCGCTGTCCAACCTAATGAGTTGTTTCTCTGCCGCTTGCAGCGCCCGCTCAACTGTTTTGCGAGCCGTCTCTTCCTCCGTCACTCGCTGCTTGAGCGTGGTAACCTGTTCCGTCGCCCCACGATACTTCTGATTAGCCTCCTCGAGCCTCGAACGAGCTTCTAGCTCTGATTCCAGGCGGATAAGTTTTTTCTCCCCCTCGTACATCGTAACCGTCTTTGCCTGCCCCTCAGCAATCGATTGTGCGAGCTGCTGCTGAAAGGCCTTGCGTTCTTCCTGGAAGCTTCGTTGGACCTCTGCCAGTTGAGCGGTAGCCTGGACTCGCGCTTGCTCAGCACCCTGTTGCATTGCCTCTTCCTGTGTGACTCGCTGCTTGAGCACGCTGATTTGCTCAGTCGCCTCACGATATTTCTTGTTGGCCTCCTCCAGCCGAGCGCGGGCCGCCTCGAGTTCGGCTTTCAGCTTGGTGGTAACCTGGGCCTGCGCGTGCTCGCCAGTCTGTGGGGCCGACTGCTCCTGCGCCACCTGTTGCTTGAGCGCAGGATTTTGCTCAGTCGCCTCGCGATATTTCCTGTTGGTCTCCTCCAGCCGAGCGCGGGCCGATTCGAGTTCGGCTTTCAGCTTGGTGGTGGCCTGGACCTGCACTTGCCCGTCGGCCTGGCGGACCGACTGTTCCTGCGCCACCTGTTGCTTGAGCGCACTATTTTGCTCAGTCACCCCGCGATATTTCTTGTTGGCCTCCTCCAGCTTCTTCCGGATGAGTGTCAACTCATCACGCAGAGTGCGTTCGTTCTGATAATAAGCCCCTTCAAGCTTTTCCATCACAGCAGTCGTCGGCTGGAAGGATTCTGTTCGAGAATTTTCCGGCGCCCGACGATCGGCCACGATCCCTAGCCATTTCCCGAGAATTTCTATTTCAGCGACATCAAAGTGCTTTGAAATCAGCCGGAGAGGTTCCAATAGATAGAAGGTGTGTTTATGGTCGATAAAATCATTGATGCCGAAAGGCACTGTGACAATGAGCCTTCCTTTTTTGGGAAGAATGCGCGCAGCTTTTTCTAGAAAGTCCTCCGGTCGAGTCAGGTGTTCAAGTACTTCACTCATCACGACTGTATCTACCTTTTTCACATCATGATGATCCCATGAAAGGAAATTTGCGTTGACGAATGCCACCTGCTTCCGCACCTGCTTGGGCTCGACTTCGAGATAGTGAGTAGCCTCATCAATTGCCCTTGGGCTGCTATCGATCCCGATGACTTTCAGGCCTTCACGAGCAAGCAGAATCGGCACGATGCCCTGGCTGCATCCAACATCCAGCACATGTTTTCCTTGAATCTGACGGCAGATCCAATGAATACGGCTTTGCGTATCCCGCATGAACTTCGGCCCCATCAGCCCATAGTAGGCCTCAGCTACTCGGTCATGGCTGTCAACAGAATCGGTTCCTGAACTAGGCTGCGCCTGTTGTTCTTCTTTCACGATCAATCACCCCCGAGAACCGGTTGGTTACTCTTGTCTCTTTGGTCTGTCTCGTTTATGAAGTTTGCCCTCTTTGTTTCGTTTGTCTGTTTCGAAGAAAACACAAGATCCAAACAAACCAGATAGATCAGACAGACTGAATAGACCAAAGGGACCCGTCCCGCCCGTCTCGCGTGGTTAAAACATGTTAAACACCACCCCGGCCATCAATGCCATCTGAAACAGCATTGTGGTTATTTCTTTCGCGATCTGCCGGGACTTCACATCAATCTTGGGAAGCACGAGAATGTTGTCGCCCGGGCGGACCTTTGCCGGCTTGCTGAAAAATCCTTCGGCGTCTTCAACAAAGCTGCCATCGCGATGGGCGATAATCACCTTGGATGCATCGGCGTTCTGCGTGAACCCTCCGGCTCGCTCGATATAGTCGTGCGCCGACAGTTCGCTCTCGAACTGGAGGGTATTGGGGAACATCACTTCGCCTCCCACAAGCACCAGACCGTCTTTGACCGGCACGCGGACCGTGTCACCATTTTCCAACAGCAATTCGTCCCGTTGGCTCGCCTGTGCGATCATGACTTGGCCGGAAGGCTCTATGTCTTTAGCTCGCTCGACCCATTGTAGGATGAGATTTGCCTCATTGGACCGCAATAGCGACTCTTCATTCGTACCTGATCGGGCGGTGAGCGCAGCGGCTTCTAAGCTCTTGAGGGAAGTTTGTAGGACCTGCCTTTGGCGGTCCTTCACGCTTAGACGAAAGAGTTGGAGATTGGCAACGTCCGAACGCTCAGAATATTCGATACGCTTCAACAGTTCTCCTATTCTCGTGCCATAAGGCAACTGGTATTCTTGGGAACTCTGATGCTCTCCCTCGACCCGCACAGTGATTGTTCCGGGCCGTTTGTCGGCAGTAAAGGCGAGTTCATCACCATCGCTCAGATGCAGGTTCCCAACTTGGTCTAACGGATAATATTCGAGGTTCTTAATGGTGCCGGTATTGCGTGTCACACGCACGTGTGTTGCCAGCGGAAACGGTTTCGTTAATTTGACGAGCTCCGCTCCATTCAAATCTGCGCCGGAGAACTCAAAACGCTTGGCGTTTTCGACCAGACCGGAGACCGTTACCGTTTTCTGACGAGAGGACACAAAAATGATATCGCCGTCCGCTAACTGGACCTGAGGAATCTTGCCCTCAAGCAGGAAATCGTACAGATTCATGTTTGTTCTGATGTGGGCGCCGCGTTTGACCTGAATATCCAGAAACGATCCGCGTTCCGGATCGATGCCGCCTGCCTGATCCAAGTAGTGAAGGAGGCTGTCCATTGACGTGCCATTGTAGAGACCTGGCCGGTTAACAAACCCTCCCACATATACCCGTACTGGTTGTGCTTCAGACAGGCTCGCATAGCTGTATACATTGGCCCGGTACACACGCTGGACGGATTTTTCTATGACACTCTGGAGGTCCTGGTTACGAACTCCCAGGATTTTCACTGGACCGATTGCAGGGATGAAGATGTTGCCCTGAGGATCGACCATCAG
>Ga0105242_10001548_pt1 | contig 18106 bp, 13 predicted proteins | sample KBSM24metaG_FD_81521 | JGI IMG/M metagenome (GOLD analysis project Ga0105242, IMG submission 81521) | Miscanthus rhizosphere microbial communities from Kellogg Biological Station, Michigan, USA - KBS M2-4 metaG | ecosystem: Host-associated > Plants > Roots > Rhizosphere > Soil | place... | reverse complement strand
GATCCCAGGGCGCCGGCTCTCGCCGCGCCAGGACGCGGACGCGTCTGCCGTTTTCAGCCAGCAAGCGCGCCACTTCAGTGCCGAGCAGCCCGGTCCCACCGGTCACGACGACTCCCGAACCAGCGCGAGCAGGCGTTCCGCAGGGTTTCTCGATCGCCGTTTGCAGTTCAGCGGCAATTGTCTCGCAGACCTTGACCGTGCCGAGGAGCTGGTCCGGTGAGACGGGTGATGGTGCGTTTGTATTGATAGCCCGATAGAAGGACTCGAAGATCTCCATCAGTCCGGGGTAGCTGCGCTGCTTACGGAGAAATCGACGCCCCATCGAGGCGGTCGTTCCGGTGAAAAGTTGCCACGCCTGCCGATAGGGGGCGACGAGTTTGTCGATTCCAGAGGTGCCCGGGCCGAGGTTTCGCTGAAGAGTGCTCCGAACGAAATCGGCGTAGAGAGATCCATTGGTTCCCACTACTCGCAGGTAGCTCTCCACCGGTCGGCCTTCGACGGTTACCACGAGCGAGCCGGTTACTGACCCGCGGCGAAGCAGGGCCTGCAGAGTGCCGGACGGTCCGACTTCCAATTTCGTCAGCTCTGTGGTCCCTGAACCGGCCCGCTCCAAGATGTCGAGCAACAGGTAGACTGGATGGGGAAGGATATCGATCAGCTGCAGGTCGTCCCGAAGGGGTGCACGACCATCGGGGTTTCGCTTTACGACCCGAAAGGAGAAATAACTCTCGACATGCTTCACGTCTCCCAAGGCGGGTAGGTACTTCCGGATCCCCAAGGATGGAGGTTCAAACAACAGTTGATGACCTGAGCAGACCTTCAGGTGCATTTGTTCTGCAAGCTCAAGCAGCCGGCTGGCCCCATCCGCCGTTTCCACGAAAGGTTTTTCGACGTAGAGGTGACAGCCAGCTTCGAGTGCCTGCAGGGCTATCGCTTCGTGAGTGTGCGGAGGAGTAACGACATGCACGATGTCAATGCTGTTGTCTTTCAATGCCGAGTTCAGGTCAGGGTAGCCGACAGCCTTGGGAGCCAGCACCTTGAAGGGCTCGAGCGCTCCTGCCGCTGGGTCACAAACGGCCGTTACCTCCGCCAGCTGACTGAGCCGCCCGATGCTCCGGGCATGGTGCTGGGCCATCTGGCCGGCGCCAACGATGGCTACGCGAAGAGTATTTGACCGCGAGATTGAGGTATCCATTCGCCAGTGATCGAGCGGGAGTTATGGTTGGTCTGGATTGCGGACGACCTAGGCAATTGTCAAGCCAGATCATTACGCCGCATGGGGATAACGTGTAAAGGTAATGTGGCAATCACGCCACATCCGGCCAAAACAGGCCACCTCGGCCTTGGTCTTGCGGCTAGCCACTGGTAGCTTGGTCCTATGCCTTGGGGATACGCGGGAATATGACCTCCATACCTCAGCAAGCCGTGAGCAGCCGTCTGCGATTGCCCGGAGCCGGAGCCACTAGGCTCCGGCCGCGGTTTGATGCCATGCGATTCCTGCTGGCAGGCCTGGTCGTCATGAGCATCAGTAAAATCCACGCGAACTTCCCCGCGATTGCGGCCCTCCGTCCAGCCTTAGTCTTTGCCCTCTTGTGCCTGCTTTACGCCGTGGCAAACCCCAAGACCCTGGATACTGATCGGCTGCTCAAGACTTGGCCGGCGAGGGTCATGGCAGGGCTAGGGTTCTGGGCCTGCCTTTCGGTGCCATTCGGCCTGTCTATGGGGGGCTCGGCCATGTACCTGCTTTCCGAGTACTCCAAGACCTTGATCCTCGCCTTTTTGCTGGTGGCGGCGATTAGAAACGCCTCGGATCTCCTTGCCTTCGTGTGGGCGATGGTCATAGGAACTGGATGTTTGACCTACCTAGCGGTTTTCGTGTTTCGGGCGTCGGCAACTCAGACTGGGTTGGTAAGAATCGCCTCGGGATATGCGTATGACGCCAACGATATGTGCGTGATCGGGATTATCGGGCTAGTTATGGCCCTTCTGGTATACCAGGTCACCTCGGCGAAGGGGAAATTCATTTGTGTGATGGTCCTCGTGTCCATCGGGATGATGATTGCCCGAAGTGGCTCCCGCGGAGGATTTCTGGGTCTAGTCGCCGTTGGCGCTGCCTTGTTTGTGATGGTCCGTACGGTCTCCCTGGACAAAAAGCTTGCGGTGGTTGGACTCTTGGGCTTGGGACTCTTTTTGTCGGCCCCCGAGGGCTACATCCAACAAATGGAGACCATTCTCCATCCGACTCAAGACTATAACTACGACTCCAAGAGTGGGCGGATGGAGATTTGGAAGCGCGGCATGTCCTATATGTTCAGTCATCCCATAACGGGAATAGGAATCGACAACTTTCAACGTGCTGAAGGTACGATTGCGGACATTGCAGTTGTTGCGCGTGAGGAGGAATACACCGGAGTGCGGTGGAATGCTGCGCATAACACTCTGGTCCAGATTGGCGCCGAGCTTGGCATCCCGGGCTTTCTGCTGATGTCCATTCTGATGTACCGGGGGATTTACGAGATGTATCGGATCAGGAAACGCTTACCGAAGCACTGGATCAAAGGAGATGCAGAGGAACGCTTCCTCTTTCAGGCAAGTGTATTTCTTCCAGTTGCGATGGTCGGATTTGGAACCTCGGGACTTCTGGTTTCGCACGCCTACATAGAACCCGTCTACGTAATTGCTGCACTTCAGGCCGGCTTCTACAACGTCCTAGAGAAGAAGCTGCGGCAAGCTGGCGGTGCCGCTGCCCCCGCTCCTACCGTGAAGCGAGTTCGCGGAGGCATTCCTGCGGCTCACCCGGTCTTCGTGCCGACTGTGGAGCCGTGAGTGACGACAGCTTGTCGATGCTGGGGGTCCTAAAGCGCGCCGGAGAGAGTCTTCTGCTGTCGGGCGGGCCTGTGGCAATCGCCCGGCGAGCGTTTCGCCACCGCTGTCTTATCCTCGCCTATCATAACGTTCTTCCGGACGGTGCCGAACCTGGGGCAGATCTCTCGCTACATCTGCCGCGGGCGGACTTCGCCAACCAGTTGGAGCAACTGACCCGACATTGTGAAGTCATTCCGTTGGCGGCTCTTACGGGCAGCCGTAGCCACGGCGATCGTCCGCGGGTTGCCATCACGTTCGACGACGCGTATTCGGGCGCTATCACTGCTGGGGTCGATGAACTCGTGAAAAGAGGACTTCCCGCGACTTTCTTCGTGTGTCCCGGATTCGTCGGAGGGCGCGCCTTCTGGTGGGATGCCGTCCGTTCCGGTAAGAGTCCGGAATCCTTCGCTCGTCTCAGGGCGACATCGCTCTCTGATTGGAAAGGTCAAGACGATAAGGTTCGGGACAATGCAGTGAAGATGGGTTTCACCATTCACGAACCGCCTTCCCATGCTCGAGCGGCAACAGAAGCTGAACTGACTCGGGCCGCGAACATGCCAGGGATCATCTTTGGCTCCCATACCTGGAGTCACTCCAATCTGACCCGCCTGACGGATGTTGAGCTCTCCGGAGAGCTGGAACGATCGCTCACTTGGCTACATGAATGGTTCGGCAATGTTAGTAGCTGGCTTTCCTATCCCTACGGGCTTGCTGATTCAAGGGTGGAGACGGCTGCACGGTCTGCCGGATATCAGGGCGCCCTCCGTGTGGAGGGCGGGTGGCTGCCGGAGGTTCCTTCGAACTGGTTCCAGCTGCCCAGGCTCAACGTCCCGGCGGGCGCATCGATCAAGCGATTCGCGATCCAGATTGCCGGGCTGCTCTCGGGCTGATGGCCACCATTCTAGTGACTGACGGAGAGCAGCGCGCTGCCCTTGCCGTCGCACGCTCTCTCGGGGCAGGGGGGCATCGCGTTCTCATGGTGGCGACACGGGACAGGTCGATCGCGGGCTCGTCTCGACGAGTCGCGGCGAAGTTTACGGCACCGGATCCGCTAACAAGTCCTGAAACGTTTGTCGACTGCGTCGTAGAGATATGCCGGTCCGAATCTGTGGAATTGCTGCTCCCTATTACCGACGCCTCGTTGCTCGCGATACAGGACCGAGCCAAGAAATTCGCCGGAGTAACCATACCTTGGCCAGGGGCTGAAATCATCCGTCGTGTGGCCGAGAAGGCAGTAGTGCTTGATTTGGCTCGAGAGGTCGGGTTTGCTACCCCTAGGCAGTACCCCATTGCTGCTCAGGCGGATCTTGAGAGCGTTATCGCTCAACTGCAATTCCCAGTTGTCGTAAAGCCCGTACGCTCCCTAGCCGAGGGGCGAAATGGGCGAAACAAGGTGGTCGTTGCTCATGCGGCGAGCCCGGAAGTGCTGCGGAGGGTGACAGGGTCATATCCCCAATCTGCGTTCCCGCTGCTTCTGCAGCAGCGCATCGTCGGACCAGGAATCGGGGTGTTCCTGCTTCTCTGGAACGGACGGATGATTGCTCGATTTGCCCATCGGCGGATTCGTGAGAAGCCGCCATCCGGTGGGGTCAGCGTGTACTGCGAGAGCATATCCATGCCTCCCGGTCTCGACGCCAGTTCCCGCCAGCTGCTCGAGCGACTCGGTTGGAAGGGCGTGGCCATGGTGGAGTTCAAACTCGACCAGGAGTCCGGTACGCCGTATTTGATGGAGATCAATGGGCGTTTCTGGGGGTCACTGCAGCTCGCAGTGGATGCGGGAGTGGATTTCCCCCGGCTGCTCGTGGCGGTAGCGCGAGGAGAAAACCCTACGCCAGTGCTGGAATACCGAACCGGAGTGCGTTCCCGCTGGTGGTGGGGTGACGTGGATCATCTGGTGGCTAGGTTGCGCAAATCAAACGATGAGCTTGCACTCCCGCCTGGAAGCCCGGGGCGTTTCCGCGCGATACTCGACTTTCTGACCCTATGGCGACCGGCTGATCGCAACGAGGTACTACGCTGGGATGATCTCCGTCCCTTTCTCCAGGAGACTCACGACTGGTTGAGAGGTCGATGACGGCGAGCGTAGGCATTATTCACGTGCATAGCAGTTACTCCCACGATGGGCATGATTCCCTCGAGGCTCTTCGAGACTTTGCGGAAGCACAGGGCATAGGATTCATCGGCCTGACTGACCATGCGGAGGACTTTGACGCGGATCGATTCAGCGAGTTTTCGGCCCGATGTCGCCAGGTTTCCGACGAAAGGATCCGGATTCTGCCTGGACTGGAATGGCGGTTCTCCGGGTATCCGGGACTCCACCTCCTGGGCCTGGGTATCAAGCAATGGATCGAGCCGAAGACGCCGGCCGAGTTTGTCAGCCACACGGGGGGCAACGCGGGCCTGACAATCGTGGCCCATCCAATTCTACCCGCTTACCGCGTCCCCGACGAGGTTCTAGCCGGAATCGACGCTATCGAGGTATGGAACGGCAATTACAACACGAGGTATCTGCCGGACCCGAAGGCGATCAAGCTCTATCACGATGCCCGACTCAAGCGCCCGGGGCTGGTGGCAACCGTCGGGCCCGACCAGCATGACCTGCATAACGATAGGCGACTGCGAGTGCAGCTCAGCGACGCCGATGCCGAACCTCTCGCCGCCCTCAAGTCCGGACGCTTTGCCAACCGTGGACCTTACTTGGGCTTTGACTCAGCGGTGAGCTGGACACCGGTGCAGCTGGCACTCCTGCGGGCTCTACGAGTTGGGTTCGATACCGTGGAGCGAACTCAGGAACGCCTTAGCCGCTACCTTCGCTCCAGGGCCCGCTCGTAAAGGGTCTCATAGCGTTCGGTCATGCGGTCAATTCCGTACTCGGCATGGGCGCGTGCTTTGGCCGCTTCGCCCACCTTCTTTGCCCCCGCTGCATCCGACAATACCCGGTCGAGCGCCTCGGCTAACCCAGCGGCATTCCCGGGCGGCACCAACCACCCATACCCTCCTAGCGCAGCGCCGATATCGCCGACGTCCGATGCGACGATCGGCTTCGACGCGAACATCGCTTCCAGAATGGCGATCGGAAGTCCCTCGGAGAGCGAGGGCAGCGCGAACACATCGGCCGCAGCGAGCAACGCGGGAACGTCACCCCGAAGCCCTAAGAGGCGGACCCGTTCAGCGATCCCCAAAGATGCGGACAACTGCTTGAGAGGTTCGAGCTGGTCTCCACGGCCGGCGATGAGAAGGTGGATCTCGGGATGACGCCCTGCTATCTGGTGAAGGGCCTCGACTAAGAAACGATGTCCCTTCACCGGGTAAAGATTGCCGATCGCCACCACGAGCTTCGCTGATGGAGGCAGACCTAGCGATGCGCGAACGCCGGGATCGACGGCCGCCGAACTTGGGATCCCATTCGGGACCACCGAGATCCGTTCTGGCGCAAGCAACAGATCATGACACAGATGTTTCTTAAGCACTTCAGAAACTGCGACCGGTTCCGCGGTAGCTCGGAGAGCTATGCCGAGGGCGACCCGTCGCCGCATGGCTTCGACGTAGTAGCGTCCACCGTGCATGGTAGTGACCTGCGGAATACCGGCGAGTCTGCCCGCCCAGGCCCCGTAGACTGCGAAGCTGAATTCGTGGCTGTGGACGACCTGTACCTGTCGGGACTCGAGCGAGCCCGCCAGCCACTTCGCGAAGTGGGGTGAAAAGGGTCTGGTGATATCAAAAGTTTCGAATTCGACTCCCGATCCCTCCAATTGGGCGCGTAGCCAGCCCTGGCCACGAGCAGGGCCATAGACAACGACGTGAGCCCCGTCCTCGTGCAGTCGTCTCGAAAGATGGACCACTACGTTTTCCGCCCCACCGGGTCCATCCGATTCCAGCAGCTGCGCTATCCGCAGCGGAGCCGCAGTCATTGCACTCGGGCGCTCGGCTTCGTGCTTCGGGCAACGACCGACGCGAGATACTCGCTGATGCCCAGCCAGGCCTTCAGGTTGGCTTTCCTGCTCGTCGAGTGGAGGTCTTCGGCACGAGCTTTCGCGTACGAGCCCAGCTCCATGTCGAGAATCTCGAATCCGTAGCTCGGAAGCAGTCTCCTAAGCTTGGCAGGCGTGTATGTGTGGGGGTGGCCCGGATCGAGCCTCAGGGAAGATAGGGTTCGGTGTACGAAGTAACCGGACCGAGTCCTGCAGTTGACGGTCAGGTAGAGAATCCCTCCCGGCTTCAGCACCCGTACCAGCTCCCGATAGACGGCGGAATCGTCTTGCACATGGTCGATACAATTTTCGATGATTGCGAGGTCGAAGTGATCCGTCTCAGCGGGGAGCGCCTCTCCGCCCCCCTGCCGATAGGCGGCTTTTGGGTTCCGGATTTCGCTCAGGACAGGACTTGAGCCGTAGAAGTCCTGTAGCGGATCTACCAGGACCTGCTCAGTCGCCGGGAAAAAGCCTGCCACACCGACGGGACCGCTCCCAACCTCAACCACTGTCCCGTTGCCGCCAGTGATGTTGGTCAGTCCGAGGCGGTTCAGCCTTTCGACCAGTTTGTCGGAGCGCCACCTGTACCATCCGAGCTGCGCTTGGGCACCCTTGGCGATACTCTCTGCCTGCTGCGCCCAGTAAGCTTTTTCATATTGTTGAGCGCGCCGCCACCGATCGCGACTGACCATCCACCACTCCTTCCGAAGAGAGATTCACTGCGGCGACCAGCTTCGCCATCTGGTGCTCGGTCGTCCATTCTAGGAGGACCTCTTGGCTTCTTCCGACCGTTATCGACCTCGAATCCATCGCCGAAGCGACTGCTTTTCGCGCGGTGGAAGGGTTGTCGTCCGTCACGAGGTAGTGCCCGCCCACTTGGCGAAGCATCAAGGCCGATTCCCCCTGCTCGTCGGCGAAGGCCAGGATAGGGATCCCGGTTCCCAGATAGTCGTACAACTTGTTTGGAACCTGGGCTGGCTGATCCTGGGCTAGAAACAACAATAGGTCCGCTGTCTCGACGAGTTTCTGGGCCTCGGCATGGGAGACCCAACTCCTAATCGCCACGATACGCTCAAGATTGAGATCCCGCACGCGCGATGCCACAGGAATCCCCCGGTACTCCGTGCAGGAGCCCACAAACTCCACCTGAATATCGTCAACTCCGAGACCGCGCTCCCGGATCAGGCCCGCCAACCCCTCCAGAAATGGAAAGGGGTCTCGCCGATGATAGAAACTCCCAACATACCTGATCCGGTATGGCTTCGAGGTTATTGAGGCATCGGACACACGCCGCAGACGTGCGATGCCGTTACGGACAACGAGGAATTTTGCGCGGGCTTTGTCGGGGACCTTTGTGAGCAAACCGTGTTGAATACCCTCGGTTACGGACACAACCAAGGAGGCCCGAGCTAGGCAGCGCCGCTCGAGCCAGCGCTCGATGACTGAGGTCCATCGGCTCCGCTGGTGCGCGAGTCGAAACTTGCTATCGGTCCAGGGATCACGAAACTCGAGTACCCAGCGCATACCGGTGAGGACTTGCAGAACCAGCCCGGCGAGGTGGGTAGAGAAGGGAGGAACCGTGGTGTACAGCACCGTGGCGCCGGCCCTCCGGGCGCGCAGTCCCGCTCGCACCGCCGGTGGGATGAAGCCCTGCTTATCGTCTGGGAGCCAAAGGAGTGCAGAGATCCACCGCTTGAGGCGCGGGACGGACACCTCCTCTGTTTGATCCGACCCGGATGACGCCGCTGCGGCCTCGGCTGGTGTAGGGACCGGAGTGAACCGGCGTTTGAGATTGACGTACCACCACCGCGGGTTCGTCCACGGCTCGACGGTTTCCACGGTCAGGCCGGGCTCCTGACGTCTCAGGGATCCCTTCTCTCCAGGCAATCGGGCGGTAATGACGTGTACCTCCTCGCCCCTGGTCCGGAAGGCCAAGGCCACTTTCTCGGCTCGGAGTCCTCCGACCGCCTCGCTGGGAGGGTAGTAGTAAGAGAGCAGGACCAGCTTCGTCATGCAGGATACCGACCCATGTTGGTTATCACTATCTTGGTCCTCGGCATCGCGTGTGTCGGTCCCCCGTTTTGAGGTTCCAGCATGACGAATGCGCCGCTCCAGGTAAGTCGTCCCATTTTCATCATCGGCGTAGGGCGGAGCGGGTCCAGCATCTTTCACCAGATCCTCTCGCACCATCCCGGAGTCGCCTGGCTCTCGCGGCTCTCCGAGGAATATCCCGATCGATCATGGCCCAATCGACTGTTGATGAGCGCGATCAATTATCCGTCGCTCACCGGTTGGGCTACCCGCTATGCCGATCCGGCCGAGGCTTATCGGTGGTGGGATCACAGGTATCCCGGGTTCAGCCGTCCTTGTCGTGATCTCGGCGCCGAGGACCTCACCCTTCAGGCGAAGGATCGTTTGCATCGGGGATTCTCGGAAGTCATCACCTCACGCCGCCCCAGACTCCTGGTAAAGGTGACTGGCTGGCCCCGGATCGGGTTCCTTCGAGCGCTCTACCCCGATGCGCTGTTCATTCACGTCATGCGCGACGGACGGCCCGTCGCGAGCTCATTCCTCAATGTGCCTTGGTGGCTCGGATGGCAAGGCCCTTCGAGCTGGCTCTGGGGAGAGCTGAGCCCTGCACATCAAGCCGAATGGGACCGGCACAACCGTTCCTTCGTCGCGCTGGCCGGTCTGCAATGGAAGATTCTTATGGACGCCTTGGAAGCGGCCCGGGCGCCATTGACGCCAGCGATCTATCGGGAAATCCGTTACGAGGCCCTCTGCGCTGATCCAATCGGGACCTTCCAAGCGGCTGTTCAGTTTGCCGGGCTTGATTGGGTCCCCCGATTCGAGCGCGTCATTCAAACGACTCCCCTCAAGAGCGAAAATGACAAGTGGCGCAGAGATTTCACCACCGAGCAACAGGCTACTCTGGAAGCCGTCCTCAGCGACTATCTCGTGCGCTACAACTACCCAGTCAGCTCCTCCTGATACGCCGACGCAAGCCGTTCCAGATTCGGCGAGCCACACTTGCCAATTCCGCACCCTGTCCGCCGGTCGGATGACCCGGCAACGTTTCGTAGCGCAGCTCTCGTAATACCTGCCCCGCACGTTTCTCAAACGCCATCCGCAGGCTGCCAGACATCTCTGCCTTCCACCGGAAGCTGTTTTCGGCCTTCGGGGGCTCCGCCAACAGCGGCCAAAGGTGGCGTTTTGATGCGGGGACGGAGTGCTCTACCCTCTGGTGGTAGTCGAGCATGGCCGGGCTGTAGTTCAGATCCAGAAAATCGCAGATCCGACGGAGCCAACATTCTGGGTCTTCAGTAAGGTCTTCGTAGCGAAGCTCGAGGTACCGGGCTGGTCCCAGGACCTGACCGATGCTTCGAACCCACCATACCTGTTCCCGCCAGGCTTCGGCACAGGGGAGGCAATCATCGAACCCAAAATCCTGTTTTAGCTGGGAGAGGCAGGCATCACGCCCATCTCGGATGATGTGGAGAAATCGCGCTTCGGGAAACCATCTGAGCAACGTCGGGATCCGGAGCATGTTCCCCGGATCTTTGTCACCCCAATTCTGCTTTCCCTTGAGACGAGCGTACGCGAGGTAGCAGGCATCAATGATGCCGGGGTAACCCAGCCACCTGCGCGCCGTCAGAACGTTTTCTACGGTGAGCGGTACTTCCCACAACCGGATCCTTTCCTCGGCCAGCAGGTCGCGCACCAGGCGGGAAGCGCCTTCGGGGCTGTTAAGATCGCCAAAACGAGCGAGCTCTGATTCCATACGCGACCATAGCCCGGTCGTATCGAGCGGCACCGCGACGTCCGGGTGATTGTCAAGCATCACGCGGAGCAGCGTCGTCCCGCTTCGCTGGAAACCCACGACGAAGAAGGGAGGGTTCACCGCTTGAACTCGCGCAATACTCCAGCGAGTGCCTTCAGCCGCCCGCGGTAGCCGACGTACATCACGATGGCGTAGGTGATTGCTCCTGCCGTAACGGTGGTACCAAACTGGATCGATGTTGGGATGCGATCGGGCAACACGCTTCGGAGCGACATCACTGCTGCGGCCATAAGCAACGTTCCAACCAACGGAGGCCGCATGGCGTCCAGGTACTCTCCGAATGGCAGATCGATGGTCTGGAGAACGGCGCGGAGCATGGGCATCGTGATCAGCGGATACCCGATGATCCACGCCCCGGCCACGCCCGCCGCTCCCCAATGGCTTCCAACAAGGAAGAGGGGAGGCAGTACGCAGAGGGCCAGAAGGTTGTACCGCATGGCACGACCAGACTGCCCGACTGCCTGGAGAATGTGGGGGTAGGGAGCCGTGACCGACCGCACCCCGGCGTAGCAGGCGAGGAGCGCCAGCGGCCCGATCGCCGGCCACCACTTGTCTCCCAGGAAAACCACGACAAACTGATCCGCTACGAGCGCCAGTCCGACCGAGGCCGGAAAGGTAACAAAAGCGAGTCCCTCGCTGATCCGGAACAGATAGCGTCGCAGTTCAGCCGGTTTGGTCTGCACGGCGGAGAACACTGCCGGCGTCACCTGAGCCACGAGTCCGGCTACTCGATCCACTGGAATACTGGCCAGAGTCCAACCGAGGTTGTACGCGCCCAGAGTTGCGGTGCCGAGTCGCTTCCCTACCACCGCGAAGTCTGCGTTGCTGTAGAGATACCACGCGATCCGGCTTACAACGATGTGACTGCCAAACTCCACTGCTCCGGCGACCTCAGTCCATGCATGAGGCCAGGAGATGCTGTGGCGGCGCCAGACCAACGCCAAGAGGGTGCTGGCGATGCTCCCGGCGATCGTCCCAATGACCAGTGCCCAATATCTGAAACCCAACAGGGCGAAAGTGAGGACCATCGCGGTGGCGGTCATTGCCTCGACCGCATCAATCGAGGCTACCCGGCGAAATTGCAGGTCCCGCGCAAGAAGCGATTTCGGGATGATCCGGATTCCAGTTGTAAGAAACGTGATCCCCATCGCCACGATGATCCATCGCAGGTCCGGCGCATGGAAGAAAGCGGCCACCAACGGTGCGGCGAGCGCGGAAAGTCCCCAAAGCGAGGCGCCGAGGGCGAGCGAGACGCCACCGACAGCGGCGATCTGGGGTTCCGTAAGGTCGCGCCGCCGCACCACTGCGGCACCCAGTCCGAACTCATTGATCAGCTGGACCAGGCCAGCGTAAAGTGTCGCCAGTCCGAACAACCCATAATCAGATGGACTGAGGATCCGAGCGACGACCAGGGTCGCGGCCCAGCTGAGTACCTGGGTTGCCCACTTGAGGCCTCCGGTCCACGCTACGCCGTGCAGCAAGGCCCGATCGACGGCACGCCTGTCATGCGCGCCGGGGTGATCGGATCGAGGAGTGGTCTCCGCTTGAGTTGCCAATGGTTCCTTGAGGTGGTGAAGCGCCCCCGCGAGCGCAAAATGAAGGCCAGCAATACTTTGAGTCAGGAGCCTGGGCTGGATCCAGTCTGGTCGGGAGGCTCCGTGTAAGATAATGCCAGACAACCGATTAGCTGAGGGGCATTAATCTGGGCGCCCGGGCCACGCCCGGAAGACATGGCACCAAGCCTGCACTACCGTGGCGACCTTCGGACTAGCCTAACCCCAGATCGAGAGCAGCCTCATTGCTGACACGTCTCGCGAAGTCCCTGACCAGCAGATGGCAGGACCTGCGTCAACATCCGCTGCTCAATCCCGAAGGCCGGCGCGAGCTCCGCAAGGAGCTGGCGGGTGGTCATCCGGCCGAGGCCAGCCATCGCCCTCATCTCGTGGAGGCCATCGAGTGGCTCGCTCGGGCACAGGACGGGACTCCGGATGACGGATTTGCCCGCGGGTACAGCGTCCTCTACAACCGATACTTCGGCAATCAGGGATGGCAGCCCTCCTACCCTGAGACGACCGGCTACATCATCCCGACTCTGCTGCACGCGTCACAACATCTCGAACGGCCCCAACTCGCCGAACGGGCCCTGCGTGCTGCTCGCTGGGAAATCGAGGTCCAGCTCGAATCCGGGGCGGTGCAGGGAGGAGTCATCGGCGAAGGCCGTTCCCCCGCGGTCTTCAACACCGGACAAGTCATGTTCGGCTGGCTCGCGGCCTTCGAGGAAAGCGGAGCTTCCCAATTTGCCGACGCGGCCATCCGGGCTGGGCGATACCTCGTCTCGGTGCAGGATCCCGATGGCCACTGGCGGAAGGGAAACTCTCAATTCGCCCGGGGCGACGCGACTCTGTACAACGCCCGAGTCTCCTGGGCACTCGCCGAAACCGGGGTGACCCTTCAACAGCCGGATTTCACCGAGGCCGCCCGCCGCAACCTGCGGGCGGTGGCAAACATGCAGTATGAGAACGGCTGGTTTCCGCACTGCTGTCTCACCGATTCCAGCCGGCCGTTGCTGCACACGATCGCGTATACGGTGCGTGGCCTGCTCGAAGGCGGCCGAGTGCTGAACGATCCGGAGATCCTCGCCGCGGGTCAGCTCGCGGCCCGTCACCTTATGGAAGTCGTTCGGGAGGACGGCTGGATGCCGGGGCGTTTCCGCCAGGATTGGTCGGGCGCGGTATCCTGGAGCTGTCTGACCGGGGAAGCCCAGATGGCGAACAACTGGATGCGTCTTCACCTGATCACCGGCGACGCCAGCTGGCTCGAGCCGGTGCCTCGCGTGTTGCAGTTCCTGAAGCGAACCCAGAACCGGACCTCGCGCGATGTGGGATTGCGAGGAGGCATCAAGGGTTCCGCCCCGATGAGCGGAGACTATGGCCGCAACGAGATTCTGAACTGGGCCACCAAGTATTTCGCCGATGCCCTCATGCGGGACGAGGAGGGGTCCGCAGGAAGTCCAGGAGAGGGAGTGTTTCGCCTGGCGTAGAGCGGGGGGAATTGGAGATTGAAGATTTCAGATTGTCCAAACCATACTGCCGTCTCGCACCTTTCATGCCTTCGCCGACTGCACGATCCGCCTGGGGCGAAACCCAGCGGTGCCCCTCTTTGCGGACCAGAAAAGGTGATGGGGAATCCTCAGCCAGCACCGGCTCGGGTGCTGTTCGATTGTCTGAACCTTGGTACCTCGAATCGCCAATCCCTCGGGTGATCCACTATTTTGGTCACCTGCAGCCTCTCAAGCATCGGGTTCTTTGGCGCCGCCGACTCAACCACCTCAGCGGCGCCGCCGACTAACCCTGCGCACCCATTGCGTCGTTCATCGAAAGGTCCGGATGGCCGCGAACCGGATGTGCGCCCTGCTCATCCCAAGTACCTCGGCGCCGTTGCATCGCGAATTCCCGGCAGTGGAGGAGAACTTCGCTGCTGCGACTGGGACCCTCCACCCCAAATAGGCCCTACCTCTTGCGATCGCTCCTCCGGCGGGTGATGCACCGCTTCATCCCGGCGCAATTCCACGACCCGGTCGGCCTCACGAAGCGATTGCTCAAGAGCGGCGACCCTGCAGCGCTCTTCGCCATGAGGCTGGCGGCCGCGGGCCCTCTCTGCGCGCCCCTGGATTTCCTGCTCGAGCCTTTCGAGCGCCAAGCCTACCAGTCGGCGCCCCCTCGCCGGTTGCCCGTTATTCTGGTCTGTGGACCGCCGCGGTCCGGGACCACCCTGCTGCTGCAGGCACTGATCCAGAACCTCCCTGTTGCCTACTTCAACAACCTCACGGCGCTATTCCCCCGCTCGCCGATTACCGCCAATCGGCTGTTTTCACGGTTCATATCGCGAAGTCCGATGGGTTTTCGGAGCTACTACGGGCGCACTGATCATTTGTCGGGCTCTAACGACGGGTTACAACTGTGGGACCGCTGGCTGGGTGCCGACCGGACTCATCCCCCGGCGGAACTGAGGCCGGCGCAGCGGGAGGCGATGGTCAAGTTCTTCAATGCGTACGAGGCTTGGAGTGGGCTACCGCTGGTGGCGAAGAACAACAACCTCAACGCCAGCGCGAGTCTCGTGGCGGAGGTGCTTCCCGACTGTTACTTCCTCTGCCTCACTCGCGAGCCGGTGTTCCTCGCCAGAGCTTTGCTTCGTGCCCGAAGGGACATTCATGGGCGTGAGGATGAGGGCTACGGACTGACGGCGCCAGGCGGCCACTCGGCTGATCCAGTCGAGGATGTCTGCCGCCAGGTGATCTTCCTCGAACAGTTGAGCCTGAAGCAGCAGGCGCGCATCGGACCGACCCGATTCCGCTTGATTTCCTATGAGGGTTTCTGTCGCGCTCCGGCTGCCACGCTCAAGCTCGTTGCGGAGGAGATGCTACATCTGCCGGTTCCTCCGGCTGGGTTTCCTAATCTTCCGTCAGGGTTCGAGCCGACAAACCGCGCATCCGACGACCACGCCCTGTTGGCCAGCCTTGAGCACACCCTCAGTCTGCTGCGCGCCGCCGCCGCCCAGCCCAGGGAATCCGGACCATGAAGACACGGCACGCCGAGATCGGGTTCGTGCTTGCGCTTCTGGTCATTGTTCTGGTGCCGAGGTTGGTTCGGCTCTCTGCTGATCCTCCCTTGGATTTTCAAACCGGATACCAGCCGGACGAAGGCGCCTGGGCACATAACGCTCGTCAGCATGTCCTGTTCGGCCGCTGGGTGATGGACGAACACAACCCAGGCCTGTTTGCCGCCCCTTTGTATACCCTTGTCCTGGCGGGCGTCTACCGGCTGGCTGGGGTTGGTCTCCTCGAGACTCGTCTGCTGAGCGCCATCGCGGGAACCCTGACATGTCTCCTCTTGTACGGCCTGCTTCGGACGGAGCGTACGCGGCACGAGTCGATGCCTCCGGTGCTGCTCCTGGGCGGCAGCTACTTCATGTTGAGCAACAATCGTGTGGGCTTCACGGAATCGCTCCAGCTCGTGTTCATCATTGCAGCATGTCTGGCTGTGCTTCGCGCCGCCCGGAGCCCGAGGTGGGGAGTTCTGGGTGGGGTCTGCTTCATTGCTTCGCTGCTCGCGAAGCCTTCGGCCGTCGTCCTGGCGCCGATTTTCCTGGGCTTTTGGATTCTTCACCGAGTCTTTGCGCCAAGGGACGACGCATTGCCCCGGTTCTCTCTCCAGAGCGTGACCTGGTTCGCGCTCGGGGCCGGTGTTACTACCCTCATCGTATTTCTGTCCCTGGTCCGGCCGAATTGGGAGTCCATCCTGCAGCAGCTGAGTATCAGCACACGAAATGTCTACGGCGCCGCAGCTGGCGAGGACCGGCCCCGGCTTGTTCTGTTCGGCTGGGAAGGCCTCGGCATGACCCTGAACCTGTTCTGGACCCAGTGTCTGGTGTTGCTGGCGGCCGCAGGGGCGCTGCTGATCGCTCGGCTGGGCAAGGCACTTCCAAGGCGGCCTGACCTTCTTGAACTCTTATGTTGGTCCTGGGTCGTGGTCGGGCTGTTGTTTCTCGCCTCCCAAGGCTATCAGCCTGACCGCCGCTTTCTCTTCCTGCTGCCGCCGATTGCCATTCTCGCCTGGCAGGCGGCGTCCGAAGGGGCGTTGCGCGTTCCTGCTCGCGAGGAGTGGCGCGGACCTGGCGCCGATCGGCACTCAATGGTGTTGGGGGGATTTCTGGGGGCGGCTGTCGCGTTCTACGCGTACCCCGCGCTCAATCACAAAATCCTCCCGGCTCTTACTCTCAGCCAGATACTGCCGCTGCAGACATGGTCCGGGGGATGGGTAGTGACCGCCGGACTGGTGCTCGGGGCAGTGCTTGGTCCGGTTGCGCGGCGGGTGCTGCCTCATTCCTCGCACCGGCTGCCGACGGCCCTCTTCGTCATTCTGTTCCTACTCACCGATCCGCTTCGATTTGGGATGTACATCTCCCGGCCTGGCTATGGAGGTCGGGATGCCGCGCGAGCCTTGTCCCGGGTGACCAGGAATTGGAGCCCGTCCGATCGCGTCGTGGTGGGGAACTCTGCCTACACGCTGGCGCTGGAAACCGACCTGTTCGCCTTCAACATCCGGCGACGAGAGGAGACCGGCGACTACGAGAATCTCGATGGCTGGGATCGGTTTCATCCGGCGATTGCCGTGGTCACGGCCTGGCGGGGTAGACCGGTGCAGGACCCACTACAGCTGCCAATCGTGAGGGGAATCCGGGTTCACGGCATGGTGTTGTGCCGGGAAGTTCCCTTAAGCTACGATGCCAAAAGGCAGCCCGCCCGGGTTGCTCGCTACTACGTGCGCCCCGAACTGCTTGAGTCCTGCACGGCGGATTAGCCTCGCCGGCTGAGCTGCCTAGCGCGTTGCGGCTCCCACATCGTCATCCTGCCATGCCCGGGCACGACTCGCCGCCACGAGCCGGGACTCGAGACCTTCGTCTGAGTCGGGCGATACTACCCGCCCGGCGTCAACGATCCGGCAGCCGGTGGGACAGGTCGCCGCGATACGCTGCACCTCGCTGAACCGGACTCGGTTGAATTCGGTATCAGCGTAGCGCGCGTTGAGGAAGCGAACCAGGCCCTGCACCTCGTTGGCGACGCCAGTCTCAACCGATTTGAATCCGCGATACACCGCTTCCACCAGCGCGGCGGACGGTGTCGTTCGTCCACGACCGATTCCCCCGTGGCGCAACTCGCCAAAGTCCGCCGCTCGGGGGAACAGATTGCAGGCATCCAATACCCCACTGAGGCTTGCGCCGAGGTCACGGATCTCGGCCCAGCCATCCGCGTAGACCTTGTGGGGCGTGCAAAAGACCACTACCTCGGCGCCGGCCAGGGCGAGAGGAAGCTCCCGGGTAAACTGTTCGGTAACGCCGAATCGCCGAAGGTTCTGGTCTTCGGGATACACGTAAGGGTCATGCAGCATGAACTCAATCCCACGCTCCCTGAGTACCCGAGTCAGGTACAGTGCAGGGGAGTTTCGGGTGTCCTCCGAGTTCCCGCGGTATGCGGCTCCCAGTAAGGCAATCCGGCGACGTTTGAGCGAGCCCAGGGTCTTCTCGGCTTGCGCCAGGGTGACAGCGGGAGACTCATCGTTGATCCGCCGAGCCTCGAGGATGAGCGAACCCCTGGTATCCCCCGCCGCCTCGAGGGCCCGCCACCAGAGAAGGATTCCGTCCTTCGGCAGGCAGTGTCCGCCAACGCCAAGCATAGGCACCAGGAGACCACCGGTAGGGATTGCCTGGCCGTCGGCCGATGCCTGGTCGGTCTGCTGGGCGCGGGTGTTGACCTGGTCCCGCAACTGATAGAAATCGAGGTCCCGCTCGTCGCAGTAACGCACCACCTCGGTGGCATAGGCGATCCGCACATCGCGGTACGCGTTCTCCAGCGTCTTCACCACTTCGGCCG
>Ga0105242_10001547_pt1 | contig 18110 bp, 20 predicted proteins | sample KBSM24metaG_FD_81521 | JGI IMG/M metagenome (GOLD analysis project Ga0105242, IMG submission 81521) | Miscanthus rhizosphere microbial communities from Kellogg Biological Station, Michigan, USA - KBS M2-4 metaG | ecosystem: Host-associated > Plants > Roots > Rhizosphere > Soil | place... | reverse complement strand
TACCGGGTGCGGGTGTACGTGCCCTTCGGCCAGGAATGGTTCCCGTATTTCATGCGGCGGCTCGGTGAGCGTCCGGCCAATGTAGCGTTTGTCGTTCGTGCCATGCTGCGCGACCGCGGCGCCTCGTAAAGCCTCAGCTCACCTCTCGGCTCAGCTGGGCCAATGGTCGCCTCGCAAGGCGACTATTGGTTCGGATTCCGGCGCCCACTCGTTATCACAAGAAATGCACACGGTCGCACTCCACGACCCGGCACCGCGTAAAGGATTGCGGTGACACCGGGTTGCGGGCGCCGCATCAAAAGATCGCGTACTGGTCGTGATGACGAAATCGAGATCGCTGCACGCTTCGGCATCGCGATCAAGTTGGCACGACGGACTAAGTCACAAGGACGCAGGCGGTTGCGGCAAGACGGTGCTTTCGTGGCACCCCGTTTGAAATAGATGGTCACGAATCGACTCCGTGACTGCTCGAGGGGACAGTTCAGCTAATCCAACCCCGGAAGCAGGCGGAACCGAGCGAACCGTAACCAGAGGAAAGGGACAATGACTAGCGACGGGCTCTTCTCCCAGATGACGTTGAAGATTCGCCAGGGGCTGTGTGGGCTCCACGGGCATGACGCGCTGCTGCATTTCGACCAGGGTCACATTTCCCTGCTCTGCACGTCCTGCGGTCATCAGTCGCCCGGGTGGGAATTCGGAGGCGCCGCCGCGCGGCGCACGTCGGCTCCTATCGTGACGGCCACGCCGGTCACCACCGCCGTGGTGATGCCTTTCGTCAACGTGCGAAAGGTTGCCTAGCGCCCAGTGAACGCGCGCGCCAGTTCCACCAGCGCATCGCGGCACCGGCACACATCTTCGACGACCACGTATTCCTCGGTGCTGTGAAGGCCCGCTCCCCCAGGGCCGTACAGCACTGACGGAATCCCCGCGCCGCCGAGAATCGCCGCATCGGTCCAGAACGTCATGCCGACGCGGCGCGGCTTCCCGCCGGCCGCCGTCGCGGCTCGCATGAGATCCGCGGGCAGCGACGACGCCGGATCGATCTCATACGCGTCCCGGCCGAAGGCCGCCTTGGCGTCGCCGTCGAATTCCGGATCGGCGGCGCGCAGCATGTCGAGAATCGCCGAGGCCTCGTCGAAGGCGACCGTCGAGGGCTCGCCCGGAAGCGTTCGCCGCTCGAACTCCAGCCAGGCGCGATCGGGGTAGCTGCTCAACTCGCGCCCGCCATGAATCAGCGACGCGTGCAGCGACGCCGCCCCCAGCAGCGGATGGGTCGATCCGTTCTGCAGATGCCGATCGAGCACTTCGAGGCTCGCCAGCACCCGCCCCATGCGCAGGATCGCGTCGCGCCCTTCGCTGGGGCGGCTGCCATGCGCGGCACGCCCGCGCGTCTCGACGCTCACCCACTGGAACCCCTTGTGCGCCACGGCCACGTCGAGGCCGGTGGGCTCGGTGACCACCGCGGCGTCGGCGCGGTGCGTGGCCACGAGGGCGTCGGCGCCCAGGCTCGAGTGCTCTTCGTCCACGACCGCCGCCACGATGACGCGGCCGGCCGCCAGTCCACCGCCGTCGGCCAGCGTGCGCGCGGCCGCGAGCATGGCGGCAAGGCCGCCCTTCATGTCCTGCGAGCCGCGTCCGTAGAGGCGCCCGTCCCGAAGCTCGGGTTCGAAGGGGCGCACCATGCCGGCCACGCCCACGGTGTCGGTGTGTCCGCAGAACATGAGCGATCGACCGGGTGCCCGGCCGTCGAGGGTGCCGACGACGTTGGGTCGCCCCGCCGCGGCCTCGAGAATCTCGACCCTCAGCCCCGACGCGCGCATCTCCTCGGCCACGCGGCGCGCGACGGCGAGCTCGCCCGCAGCGCCCGGCACGAGCGACGGGTTCACCGAGTCGATGGCGACCAGATCGCGCAGCAGAGCGATGGCGGGGTCGGCTTGAAGGGTCATGTTCGCAGCTGCGGGCCTTCAAGCCCGCCCTCGTGAGCGCTGTAGTACAACACGTTTGAGTGGGCGATGCGAACTCCGCGAAGCTGCCGGCCGAAGAGGCCGCGGTGCGATTGGCCGAGGCCATCCGCGCCGCCGGCGGCAGGGGGCTCGTGGTCGGCGGCTGGGTGCGCGACCGGCTGCGCGGTGAGTCGTCGCGGGAACTCGACGTCGAGGTGTTCGGTCTCTCACAAGACCGCCTGATCGCGGTGCTCGCCGGGCTCGGCCGCGTGGAGGCCGTCGGTCAAAGCTTCCCCGTTTTCAAGCTCGCCGGTCTCTCGAGCGCCGACATCGACGTGGCGCTCCCGCGCCGCGAATCGAAGCGCGGGCGGGGGCACAAGGCGTTTGACGTGCAGGGCGATCCCGGCATGTCGTTCCCGGAGGCCGCACGGCGGCGCGACTTCACCGTCAACGCCATCGCCTGGGATCCGCTGACGGGCGCCTACGAGGACCCGTTCGAGGGCCAGGCGGATCTGAAACGTCACCTCCTGCGCGCGGTGGATCCCTCCACCTTCGGAGACGACAGCCTGCGCGTGCTCCGCGCCGTGCAGTTTGCCGCGCGTTTCGAGTTCCGGCTCGACGACGCCACCATCGAGCTGTGCCGCACCATCCCGCTCGACGATCTCCCCGCCGAGCGCGTGTGGGGTGAAGTCGAGAAGCTGCTGCTGCGCGCGGCGCGGCCGTCGATCGGGCTGGCGCTCGCGCTCGATCTCGGCGTCGTCGCGGCGCTGCTGCCGGAGCTCCTGCCCCTCGTCGGCTGCGAACAGGAACCCGAGTGGCATCCCGAAGGCGACGTGTGGGTGCACACGCTGATGGTGGTGGACCAGGCCGTCGCGCAGAGCCGGGACCTCGACCGCCCCCAGCGCACCGCGGTGATGCTCGGCGCGGTCTGCCACGACCTGGGCAAGCCGGCGACGACGGCGTTCATCGACGGCCGCATCCGCTCGCCCGATCACGAGCAGGCCGGCGTCGAGCCGTCACTCCGGCTCCTCGATCGGCTCAACGTCCACTCGATCGGCGGCTACGACGTGCGCGGGCAGGTCGTGGGGCTCGTCGCGCATCACCTGAAGCCTGGCATGTTCCACAAGGCGGGAAACGTCGGCGACGGCGCGTTCCGCCGCCTGGCGTTGAAGGTGGACCTCGAGCTGCTCGCCCGCCTGGCGCGCGCCGATTGCATGGGACGCACCGGCGCGTTCGACTGCAGCGCGATGGACTGGTTCATCGAACGGGCCCGCGCGCTCGGCGTGAAGCCGCCGGCGCCGCTGCTGCTCGGGCGACACGTACTGGCGCTCGGCGTCCCACCCGGCCCGCGCGTCGGTGAGATCGTGAAGGCTGTCTACGAGCGCCAGCTCGATGGCGAGATCACGACCATCGATGACGCAACGGCCGCCGCGCGCGCGCTCATGAACCCCTGAGAGTCTGTTCCCGGGCGGAACTTAGTCTCGAGACCTCCACGTCATCGCTCCTGGCGGCCCACTTCTGGCCGGATTCTTCGATTCGGCCACGGTGCGCGCCGGGGTGCCGTTCTTGCACTACGTGCGCCATGCCCCGCCGCTGCCTGCTCGCGCTCTGCCTGGTGTTTCCGCTGCTGTTCGCCCCCGCCGTGAGTGCCCAGTCCACGCGCGACCCGGTCGCGTTGGCAAGAGCAGGCGCCGCGGCGCTCGATGAAAAGCGGTTCGGCGATGCGCTGGAATCGTTCACCGCGGCGTCGGCCATCGCCCCCCGCGACCCGGGCCTGTGCGCCGGCGCCGGCATTGCGGCGTTCATGCTCGGACGCGACCGCGACGCCGAGGACTGGTTCGAGAAGGCGCTGAAGCTCGAGCCACGGTATCGCACCGCATCGGAGGGGCTGGGACAAGTGCACTATCGCGCCGGCCGCTTGAAGGAAGCCATCGAGGTCTACGAAGCGGCGTTGAAGTATGCGCCCGGCGCCAGCGAGATCGAAGCCACGCTCGGCGAGTGGAAGAGAGAAGCGTCCCGTCAGAGCCGTTCCTACGAGACGCGCGGCGCGCACTTCGCGGTACGGTTCGAAGGGCCTGGCGACGAGCTCCTGGCCCTGCGCGCCGTCGAGCGGCTCGAGTCGGAGTACTGGCGAATCGGTCAGACGCTCACGGCGTATCCGCCGAACCCGATCACGGTCGTGCTCTACACGCAGCAGGAATTCCGGGACATCACCCGTATGCCGTCCTGGACCGCCGCGGCCTATGACGGGCGGATTCACGTGCCGATGCGTGGTGCGCTCGAACAGACCGAGGAGCTCGACCGAGTGCTCGGCCACGAGTTCGTGCACGCGGTCGTCGCCATGCTCGGCGGACGGAACGTGCCCGTGTGGCTGAACGAAGGCCTGGCGACCGCGCTGGAGCGCGGAGGCGCCGAGGAATCTGAACGAGTGCTGGCCGCGACCCGGGCGCGCCCGGCGCTGCAGCTGCTCCATCGGAGCTTCGCCGGCCTGTCGGCCGCCGACGCCCGGATCGCCTACGCGCTCAGCGCGCACGCCGTCGGCCGGATGATGGCGCTGCGCAGCCCGGCGGCGGTGGTCACGCTGCTGCAGGACCTCGCGCGCGGCGCCGCCTTCGCCACGTCGTTTCATCAGAACATCGGCATGCCCTACGACGATTTCCAGGCCATGATCGCCCGCGACTGACGGCTCTCAACGGGGCGTCGCGAAGAAGAAGGTCAGGGCGAGCAGCGCATAGACGGCGACCAGCATCACGCCTTCGAACCAGGTCGTCTCTCCGTCGAGGGCAATCGAACTGACCACGAAGGCGGAGCCGACGATCCCCATCAGCTCCAGCGGGTTGCTGAACACCAGATCCATCGGGTGGCCGAACGCGTACGAGCCGAGGACGAGCGCCGGTGCGGTCAGCAAGGCAATCTGAATGCTGGAGCCGAGACTGATCGTCATCACCAGGCCCATGTCGTTCCGCCGGGCGAAGTAGAGCGCCGAGGCATACTCGGCGGCGTTGCCGACCAGCGGCAGCACAATCAGGCCGACGAAGAACAGCGAGAGACCGAGGCTCTCGGCCGTCGGCTCGAGCGCCCCTGAGACGAGCTCGGCTTCGACGGCGACTGCGACCGTGGCGGCCGCGAGCACGCTGATGGCCCGCGCCAGCGACCACGTCGGCGTCCCCGGCTCTTCGGCGCCGGCAAAGACGTCGCGATGTGTTACCAGCGTGTAAAACAGGTTGGCCAGGTAGACGAGGATCAGCACGACGGACACGCCGAGGCTGAGGCGCTCGTCGAGTACATGCGCGCGTTCGGGCGACACGAGGCCCCGTTCGCTGTAATCGAACGCTGCCGGCAGCACCAACGCGATCACCGAGAGCGTCAGCAGGCTGGCCAGTAGCCCTGCGTGCGCGCGGTCGAAGGTTTGCCGGGCCCGTCCCCACGACCCTACCAGGATCGACGCGCCGAGACCCAGGAGGCTGTTGCCGATGATGGCGCCGGTGATCGTCGCCTTGACGACCTCGACGTTGCCCGTGCGCAGAACGAACAGCGCGAGGATGAACTCGGCGGCGTTGCCAAAGGTCACATTCAGCAGACCGCCGATCGCGGGCCCGGCGCGTTCCGCCACCTGTTCGGTGGCGCGGCGGATCCAGTTGCTCAGCGGAATGATCGCGGCGGCGCCGCTGATGAACACCCACAAGGGTGCGGCCGACGTCCACGCCAGCGCGAGCGACAGCGGGATGAGGAGCAGTGGCAGGAACGACGCGAGCATGGCGCATAGTTGAGCACAGACGCGGGCTGCTACGCCGTGTACTTCGCGAAGTCCTCGGCTTCGACGTTGCCGCCGGACACGATGGCCACGACGCCGTCCCGCACCGGCCCCGACGCCAGAACCGCCGCCGTGGCGGCGGCGCCGCTCGGCTCCACCATCAGCCCCGCCTCGCGATGCAGCCACTTCACGGCCGACCGGATCTCGTCGTCGGTCACCGTCATCATCTCGTCCACGAACGCCTGCGCGTGCGCGAACGTGAGATCGCCGGGGCGGAGCGTGAGAAGGCCGTCGGCAATGCTGGCCGTGGAGGGCAACCGCACCGGCGTCCCGGCCGCGCGCGAGGTGCCCATCGAGGCCGCGCCCGCCGGCTCGACGCCGATCACCGCCACGCCAGGCCGCAGCCGCTTCACCGCGGCCGCAACGCCCGACAGCAGCCCGCCGCCGCCGACCGGCACGAAGACGGCGGTCAGCTCGTCGAGCGCTTCACAGATCTCGAGTCCAACCGTCCCGGCGCCGGCGATGATCTCGCGGTGGTCGAACGGCGGCACCACCGCGTAGCCGTGCGCCGCGGCTTCGGCCTCGGCGCGCAGGCGCCGGTCGTCGGACGTGCGGCCGGCAAAGATGACCTCGGCGCCGTACTTGCGCGTGCCGTCCACCTTCACGCGCGGCGCCGTTTCCGGCATCACGACGACGGCTCGCATGCCGAGCCGCTGCGCGCTCAGCGCCACCGCCTGCCCGTGATTGCCCGAGGAGTAGGTGATCACACCGGCCGCGCGCGCGTCGGACCCGAGCTGCGACAGCAGGTTGTAGGCGCCACGCAGCTTGAACGCGCCCATCGGTTGAAAGTGCTCGCACTTGAGATGGAACGGTCGGGGCGTACGGCCGTCGCCCACGCGCAGCAGCGGCGTCTGCGCGACCGCCGGGCGTATGCGCTCCGCGGCGGCACGAATCTCGTCGAGCGTGACCAGCGACTCGGTGTCTTTTCCTGAGCCTTGAGCCATGAGCCCTGAGCCGTCCAGTATAGTGAGGCCATGGCTCGTTACACGCTCGTTTACGGGATCCGGCTGGTGCCGGAAGGCTCACTGAAAAGCACCGGAGACACCCGGCTCCAGCTCGCCGGCGGCGAAGAAGCCGGTCTCACGCTGCACACCATCGACGGCACGATCCCGCAGCTGCGCCGCGCGCTCGACCGCAGCCTCGACGCCTTCTTCGAATTCCTGCCCGGCGCGAGCGACGATGACCTCGAACAGTGATGGCGCAGCACTGGAACGCGTCTGATTACGCGGCCAACGCGCGCTTCGTGTCGGACCTCGGTCAGCCGGTTCTCGACCTGCTGGCGCCGCGCTCGGGTGAGCGCATCCTCGATCTCGGCTGCGGCGACGGCGCGCTGACGCAGAAGATCGCACAGGCCGGCGCCACCGTCGTCGGCGCGGATCCGGCGCCGGACTTCGTGGCGGCCGCGCTCGCGCGCGGGCTCGACGCGCGACGGCTCGACGCGCAGGTGCTGCCGTTCGAGCGCGAGTTCGACGCCGTGTTCACCAACGCCGTCCTCCACTGGATTCCCGATCTCGACGCCGCGCTGCGCGGCGCCCATCGAGCGCTCAAGCCTGGCGGCCGCTTCGTCGGCGAGTGCGGCGGCCACGGCAACGTCGCCGCGGTGAGCACCGCGCTGCAGGCGGTCGCACTCCGGCACGGCGTTCGCGCGCAATTGCCGTGGCGCTACCCGACGCCCGACGACTTCACAGCGCGGTTGATAGCGGCCCGGTTCCGTCCGGTCTCGGTGGAGTTGATCCCGCGCCCGACGTCGCTCGCCTCTGGCATGGCGGCCTGGCTGCGCACGTTCGCTGGTCCGATCTTCGAGCAGCTCCCAGAGGGCGTGCGCGAGAGTGCGATCGACGAAACGGTCGATCTGCTGCGCTGGTCGCTGTGCGACGAGCAGGGGCGGTGGACGGCAGACTACGTGCGACTGCGTTTCGCGGCGACGGTCTGACGGGCCGCCTGAAGGCGGCCCCTACGTACGTGGCCGCCGGTCTTCAGACCGGCTTCACGCCGCGGCCTGCGCGCTGCGGAACTCTTCGAGCAGCCGGGCCACGTTGCCCGTGATCGAGTGGAGCGACGGCGACCAGCCGAGCGCGCGCGCCCGCGCGCTGCGGACCACCTGATCGAGCGCCACGGCGTCGGCGTACGGCCCCAGTTTCTGGCGCGCCTCCGTCTGCGGCACGTGGCGCACGTCCGGACGGGTGCGGGCGTGGCGAGCGATGGCGTCCACGATGTCGTCCACGCGCTCGTCGGCGTGGTCGGTGGCGTGAAAGACCCCTTCCGCGTCGGGGTGCGCGGCCAGCCGGACGTAGAGTTCCGCCAGGTCCCGGTCGTAGATCGACGGCCACCGGTTGGAACCATCCCCAATCACCCGGATCAAGCCGTTCGCAGACGCCTGCACCAGTTCGCCCACGGCCCCCTGCGCCCCGCCGTACACGATGCCGGGCCGCACGACGATCGCGCGGAAGCCGCCGCGTCGGGCCCCTTCGAGCACGGCCATTTCATGGGCCGGACGCCACGACAGGCCGGCCGGCGGCTGTGGCGCCGCGGCCTCGTCGGCCACCCGCCCGCGGGTGTTCCCGAGCACGCTGGCCGACGATGTGTAAACCACGGTCACGCGGCGGCCGGCCGCGGTCACGCGTGCGGCCACGTCCATCAGCGCCTCGACGGCGACGCGATCGACCGAGGCGGCGCGCGGCGACGACTCGAACGCCGCGTGCACGAGCGTGTCGCACGAGGCGGCGGCCACCACGTACGACGCGGGGTTGGAGAGATCGCCGACCACCGGTTCCACGCCAGGGCGCAAGGGCGCATCGGACGACGCGCTCGAATGCCGTACGAGCGCGGTGACACGATGGCCCGCACGCACGAATGCGTCGAGGACCGCGGATCCGACGTAACCGGTGGCGCCAGTAAGAAAGACTCGCATGGGGGATGAGCGACAGATTGTAGTGGATCGCACGCTGGATCGGATCGACGGATTCCCGACACGTCGCCAGCGCGGCTAAGTGCTGCATCGAAGATAATTTGGCGGTGCGGCGCGAGACGCTAATCGACTTTTTTTCCGATATCGCCGGGCTGCGCGGCGAGTTTCTCGTCTTCGACGACGGCTACCGGCACCGTTCCCATACGTACGAAGATGTCGGACGCGCGGCGCGGGGATTCGCCGCCCGGCTCGCACGCGCGGGTCTGAAAAAGAACGACAAGGTGGTGGTGTGGGGCGAGAACCGTCCCGAGTGGGTGGTGTGCTATTGGGGCTGCCTGCTCGCCGGCGTCATCGTCGTCCCGATCGACTACCGATCGGCGCCGTCGTTCGTGGCACGCGTGCGCGCGACCGTCGGCGCACCGATCGTCCTCATCGGTGATGACGTAGCGTCACTGCCCACTGACCTCGACCTCGGCGGCGCGCAGATCTGGCCGCTCGCGGATCTCGATTGGAACGCCGACGGCCCGATGCCCGCGGTGGAGATCACCCGCGACGACGTGATCCAGATCATCTTCACGTCGGGTGCGACGGCGGATCCAAAGGGCGTCGTCATCCGTCATCGCAACGTGCTCGCCAACGTCGTGCCGGTCGAGCGCGAGGTGGCGAAGTACCGGAAGTACGCCTGGCCCTTCCTGCCGCTACGCTTCGTGAACCTGCTCCCGCTCAGCCACATGTTCGGGCAGTCGATGGCGTCGAACGTCCCGCCGATGGTCAACGGCACCGTGATCTTCACGCGCAGCCTCAATCCGCACGACGTGCTCCGCCTGATCAAGGGGCGCCGCGTGTCGGTGCTGGTGTGCGTCCCGAAGATCCTCGAGGTGCTCAAGGAATACGCGGTCCGCCAGTGGCCGGAGGCGGCCGAGGCCCCCCCGCCGGGCACCTCGATCCCCGCCCGATGGTGGCGCTACCGGCGGGTCCACCGGGCTTTTGGGCTCAAATACTGGGCATTTGTCGTGGGCGCCGCTCCCCTCCCCCCGGACCTCGAGGAGTTCTGGCGACGGATGGGCTTTGCCGTCGTTCAAGGCTACGGCCTCACCGAAACCGCCCCGATCGTCACCCTCAACCACCCCTTCAAGACCAGCAAGGGGTCGGTCGGCACGCCCATCGCGGGCGTGGACATCCGCATCGCCGAGGACGGCGAGATCCTCGTGCGCGGCGAGAACGTGACGAGCGGCTACTACGGCGACGCCGGAACGGCGGTGGCCGACGACGGATGGCTGCACACCGGCGACATCGGCGACCGCGACGCGCAGGGGCGTCTCTTCATCAAGGGGCGCAAGAAGGAAATGATCGTCACGCCGGAAGGGCTCAACGTCGCTCCCGAAGGCGTGGAACGCGTGCTCGATGCGCTGCCGGGCGTGCGCGAGTCGGCGGTGGTGGGCGTCACCGAGGGCGCGCAGGAACGTGTGCACGCCGTGCTGCGTCTCGATCCCGGCATCGACTCCGACGCCGTCGTGCGCGCCGCCAACGCCACGCTCGACGATCACCAGCGCGTGCGCACGGCATCGGTCTGGACTGACGGCGATCTGCCGCGCACGGAAGGCACGCGCAAGCTGAAACGCGCGGCCATTCGCGAGTGGGTGCGCTCGGGTCATCGTCCGGTGACCGCAAGCGGCGGCAACACGGTGGAAGCGCTCATCGAGCGCTTCAGCCGCGGACGGCAGATCTCGTCCACGACGACGCTCGACGAGCTCGGGCTGAGCTCCCTCGAGCGCGTCGAGTTGATGGTGGCGCTCGAGGATCGTTTCCAGTCGCGCCTCGACGAGTCGCGATTCGCGCAGGCGGCGAGCGTGGCCGATCTGAAGTCGCTGCTCGAAGCGCCGGCGTCGGCTGCCGAGCCGGTGGACGAACCGGTGGACTTCCCGACGTGGAACCGCTCGTATCCGGTGTGGCTCGTCCGGCGGCTGTCGCAGGCCACCTGGATCCTGCCGCTTGCGCGCGTGTTCGCGCACATCCACGTGGATGGGCGCGAGCATCTCCAAACGCTTCGCGGCCCGGTGATCTTCGCAGCCAACCATCAGAGCCATTTCGACGTGCCGGTGATCCTGGCGTCGCTGCCGGGCCGGCTGCGCGCGCGCGTCGCGCCCGCGATGGCCAAGGAGTTCTTCAAGGCCCACTTCTTCCCGGCCGGCTTCTCCTTCCGCGAGCGGCTGGGGAACTCGCTCAACTACTACCTGTCCGCGTTCTTCTTCAACACGTTCCCGCTGCCCCAGCGGGAAGCAGGGGCCCGGCAGACGCTCCAATACATCGGCGAGCTGTCCGGGCGAGGCTGGTCGATCCTGATCTTTCCCGAGGGCGCCAGGTCGCGGAGCGGGGAGATCAAGGAGTTCCGCGGCGGCATCGGGATGATTGGCGCCCGGCTCGACGTCCCGGTCATCCCGGTCCGGCTGGAAGGGATCGACCGGATCCTTCCTACCGGGTCGTCGTTTGCGCACATGGCACGGGTGCGGGTGGCGTTCGGCGCCCCTATGAGTCTTCACGGCGACGACTACGCGGCGCTCGCCAAGCAGGTCGAGGACGCGGTTCGGGCTCTGTGAGAACGATCACAACCTACAGAAAATGCAAGGTTTGCTCGAAAGCGCCCGATGTGGCACACTCATTGCTAAGTTGCGCTAACCCTGAAAGGATTCGCTGATTGAGCAAGGACGATCTGATCGACATGCAGGGAACGGTGGTCGCCGTGCACTCGGGCGGCCTGTATCGCGTGCAGTGCGACGCCGGCCATGAAGTGCTGGCGCAGTTGAGCGGCCGGATGCGGCGCTTCCGCATCAAGGTGGTGCCAGGTGATCGGGTCACCGTCGGCGTGTCGCCCTACGATCCCGTTCGCGGCATCATCACCTTCCGCGCTCGTTAGACCGCAGTTTTGAGCACGAACACCACCTCCTCACCAGACAAGCGGCGGCGCCGGCGGGGACCCGCGCGTCGCGGAGGGGCGCGGCCTGCGCCTCGACCGCCCGAGCCAGCCGTGCTTGCCTATGAGCCGTCGGAGTTCGATCCGGCGCCGATTCCGTTCGACGCGCTGTCGCTCGACAATCGCCTGCTGAGCGGCATCAAGGATCTCGGCTGGGCCGAAACCCGGCCGGTGCAGAGCGGTGTGATCCCGCTGGCACTCGCCGGCGGCGACGTCATCGCCTGCGCCGAGACCGGCACGGGCAAGACCGCGGCGTTCCTCGTCCCGATTCTGCAGCGGTTCCTGAACGAGCCGGCGCCCGCACCGCAGCGTACGCGCGCCCTCATCCTGGCCCCGACGCGCGAGCTGGCGGTTCAGATCGAGGACCAGGTGCAGGGGCTCACCTACCACACCACGGTGTCCAGTGTCGCCGTCTACGGCGGCGTCGAGATGCACCAGCAGGAGTTCGCCCTCAAGGCCGGTGTGGACATCGTCGTCGCAACGCCTGGCCGCCTGATGGATCACATGCGGCACGAGTCGGTCGACTACTCGGGCCTCGAGGTGTTCGTCCTCGACGAGGCCGACCGCATGCTCGACATGGGCTTCTGGCCGGACGTGCAGCGCATCATGGCGGCGCTGCCGCACAAGCGGCAGACGCTGCTGTTCTCGGCCACGCTGCCGGGTGAAGTGCTGAAGCTCACGCAGGAGTTCCTGCACGATCCGAAGTACGTGCAGGTGGGGCGCCGCGGCGGCCCCGCCGCCACGATCACGCACGCGATTCAGGAAGTGGCCGGGGCCGAGAAGACCAAATGGCTCGCCGACTGGCTGCGCAACGAAGCGATCGGTCCCGTGCTCGTGTTCTGCCGCACCAAGATCGGCGCCGACCGCCTGGCCACGCGGCTGAGCGGCATGGGCATCCGCGCCGCGGCGCTGCACGCCGATCGCACGCAGCAGCAGCGCATGGCGGCGGTGGAAGGGTTTCGCACGGGCACCTACCCCGTGCTGGTGGCCACGGATGTGGCCGCGCGCGGCCTTGATATCGAAGGCATCGCGCATGTCGTCAACTTCGAGGTGCCCGATACACCGGAAGCGTACGTGCACCGCGTCGGCCGGACGGGCCGCGCTGAATCGACCGGGAACGCCCTCACGCTGGTGGCCCCGGAAGAACTGCGCGCCCTGAAGGCGTTGGAGAAAGCCGTCGGTGTCCGACTTCAATAACGATCCACACGGCGTGCCGCCCGGCGCGGGTGAAACGGCCATGGCCGATACGCCCGACACGCCGGCCGCAACGCCCACCACCGAGCCCGCGGCCGAGGCGCTCTCGCCCGCGTTTGGTCGCTTCCGCTCGTGCCGCTGGCAGCAGCCGGCCGAGAACGGCAGCGCCGAGTTCTGTACCCACCGCGAAGTCAAGCCGTACGCGGGTACGACCGGCTTCGATCCCGAGGCGTGGTGCGGCGACTGCCAGTACTACAAGCTGCGCCGCGCGCCGAAGAAGCGCGAGCGCAACAACGACGACTGGGGCTACTAAAGAGCCTGGTCGGCTTTGGGCTCTGGGCTTTGGCCCTTCAGGCGTAGGGGCCGCCTTCAGGCGATTCGAAGTTCCTGGACGAAACGATCGTCCCAGCGAAACTTCTCGATTCCAAGTTGCTCGTACATCAGACGAGTGACGGTCAACTCGATTCGGCTCCTCGACCAGACGGCATCTGCATCCATCAGGCCTGCTGCGCCGTAGGCGGCCAGATACCGCACTGTGTCCTCCACGTTCTTTTGGCCGACCGGGTGAGAGCCCCACCAGTACATCGTCGGCCATTGTTCAATGTTCGTGGCTGTGCGGAGCTGGCGCCATATTCGCCATCGCCCTTTGCGAGGCAATAAAGCCGCCCACTCGGCTGACGGAGTGACCGCCAACCGAGGTTGGCCGAGGACGTCCATCGCGGCTCGGCGCAGCCTGTGAAACGCGCGCTGCTCGATGCAGACATCGGGGCCTTCTGCCAGACGCTTCTCCAAATAGTCAGCCAGCATGCCGGGTGTGGATAAGTGCTGGGCGTCTTGGTCCGAAATCGCAATGTCGAAGGCTTTTTCGACGGCCATCAGGAACTCGACGCCATCAAGACCCATATCGTTTCTGGCGGCCCCTACGACGGCGGCTTCGGATCCTCGGAGAACTCCTTCGCCAGGTGGACCCACTCGCCGTTGGGGGCGAGCTGCTGATAAGCGCGCCAGTGCAGGCGCGCTTCCTGCGACCGGCCGTTCTTCTCCAGCGTCACCGCCAGATAGAAGTGCGCCTCGGCATAGGTGGGGTTCAGCCGCAGCGCCTCGCGATAGCACGCCTGCGCCTCGATGTAGCGCGCCAGGTCGTGAAAGATGTTCCCCAGGTTGAAGTGCGCCTCGAACACGTCGGGCTCGAGCGCGATCGCCCGCTCGTAGAGCGCCTGGGCCTCGACGACGTCGTCGCGTGAGTAGTGCAGGTTGGCGAGGTTGATGAGCGCCGGCACCAGATACGGGTCGATTTCGAGCGCGCGGCGATAGGCGCGCAGCGCGCCGTCGACGTGCTGGGGATCGCCGTCGTCGAGCACCGACGCTTCCTGGAAGTAGCGCTCCGCCGACGACTGCTCCTCGGGCGGCTGGGGATCCATCAGCGCCGCCATCGGCGGCGGCAGCTTGCGTGTGAGCTTCAGGATCTTCGCGACCGGGGCGTCGATGCGGAAGTCGAAGGCCAGCTGTCCCGATTTTTCCGCGAGCAGGTTGCGAAGCACGACTCGGAACGGCACGCCTTCGGCCAGCTCCGCGTCGGCTTGCCTCAACAGAGCCAGATCGGGGAACGCGTAGTGAGTGTCGCTGCCGCTGCGAAGGGGACGAATGAGTCCCCACTTCGCCATGTAGCGAAGATGATCGTCGCGCAGGAATCGATAGCGCTCGAGGACGTTGCGCTTCGAGACCGCTGAACCGCTCGTCGTCACGCTGGCTTCACTATAATCCAGCCCAGATGATTCTGGCCGGCGATGTGGGCGGCACCAAGACGCTGCTCGGCCTTTTCGAGCGCGCGCAACCCCGGCCTCTGCAGCGGCACCTCTTCCGATACGCCACCACCGACTTCTCCTCGTTCAGCGATCAGCTCACCGCGTTCGCGCGCGACGTCGGCGGCATGCCGCCGCTCGACGCCATCGCGCTGGGTGTGGCAGGGCCGGTGGTCGGCCGGGTGGCGCGGCTCACCAATCTCCCCTGGGTGGTGGACGCCGACACGATCGCGGCGCGCACCAGCGCACCCGTGACGCTGCTCAACGACCTCGAGGCGATGGCCTACAGCGTCGAAGTGCTGACGCCGGACGAGCAGGTGGTGCTGCAGGCCGGCGACCCGAAAGCGGACGGAAACGCCGCGCTCGTGGCGGCCGGCACCGGGCTTGGCGAAGCGGCGTTGCATCGCATCGACGGACGTCTCGTGGCGGCCCCCGCCGAGGCCGGGCATGCGGATTTCGCGGCGCGCTCGGAGCGCGAGTGGGCGCTGGTGCGGATGCTGACCGGCCTCTACGGCCGCGCCACCGTCGAACACGTGCTGAGCGGGCCGGGGCTCGTGAACCTGCACCGTTTCACACACGACGGCGCCGGCTGCCCGGCGGTAGACGGCGTGGCCGAGCACGACCGGCCCGCGGCGGTGACCACGGCGGCGCTCGAAGACCGGTGCCCACAGTGCGTCGAGGCGCTCGCCATGTTCGTGTCGGCCTACGGTGCCGAGGCCGGCAACCTGGCGCTCCGTACGCTGGCGACGGCGGGCCTGTACGTCGGCGGCGGCATCGTGCGCCACATCCTGCCGGCCCTTCAGCGCGACGACACGTTCATGCGCGCGTTCCTGAACAAGGCCCCGATGAGCAGCCTGGTGCAGCGCATTCCTGTGAAGCTGATCATCAACGCGGAGACGGGTATTCTTGGGGCCGCGGTCCGCGCGCAGAGTCTTACGCGCGGGTGACTTTTAGGCGCTTCTTCCCGGACTGATGTAGCCGCATGACACGGCTGACCTCGGGCGATTCTTCGAAATCAGGCCTGGTTTCGCGCTGGCTTCGCGACCTGCCGTCTGGCACCGGACATGCGGAGAGTATCGGCGTGCGGCACGCCAATCAGGCTCCCATCGTCCTTGCGTTGTTCATCCTGACCCAGGTGCTCGACGGCGCCCTCACCTACTGGGGTGTCAGCCAGTTCGGAATCGGGATCGAGTCGAACACCTATCTGGCGTCGCTGATGCAGTCGATCGGGATCGCGCCCGCCCTCATCGCCGCGAAGGTGCTGGCGGTGGCCTGCGGGGTCGTGCTCTTCTCTACCACCTCGTTCCGCGTGCTCGCGGTGGCTACCGGGTGGTGTCTCGGTTTCGCGGTCGTCCCCTGGCTCGTGCTCGTCAGCGCCTTCGGCAACGTCTAGCCCATGAACGGGCTCCCTAAAGGCAGCCCCTACTTCACCGCCGCGAGTCGGACGACGCGCGTGTCGCTCTGGCCGCCGAAGTCCCCTTTCGCATCGGCATCCTCGTAGCGCACGACCCGCAGCGGGGCAAAGATCCGCAGCAGCTCGTTGGTATCGAAGACGACGGCGCCGCCGATGGACTGCGTCTTGGTGGCGTCGCGATGGAAGCCTTCCACGACGACCATGCCGCCAGGGCGCAGCGCGCGAACCACCTGCGCGGCAAACTCCCGCGCGCCGACATAGCTGAGCACGATCAGGTCCCAGCGGTTCTCGCCCCAGTCGTAGTCCTCGGCGCGCGCCACCGCCGTGGTGATCTTCACGCCCAGCTTCGCGGCCTGCTCCTGGGCGGCCGCCACCGCTCGATCCGCCGGATCGAATCCCGCCGAGTCCCAGCCTTTCTGCGCCAGGTAGATCGTGTTGCGCCCCTGCCCCATGCCGACATCGAGCGACCGACCGGGTTTGACACCCGTCGTGACCGAGACAAGGAACGCGTTCGGCGCGGTATTGAATCGCGGCGCCGGCGCCGTGAGGATGCGGTTCCAGCGCTCGATCTCGGCGCGATCGCCGATCGACTTCAGCGACGCGATGGTGGCCGTGATGTCCCGTTCGCTCTTCTTCTGCCCGCGGAGTTCAGCGGCGTAGCGCTGGTACACCACCTCGTCGTCGGCGTTCTGCGTGGCCGGCGGCTGGCTCGTGATCCACGCGCGGAAGGCCTCGTAGGTCGCCACCTCCGCAGGCGTGGCGGTGGGCGGCAGCGGCGACTGCGCCGCGACCGCACTCGACAGGAGCACGACGGCGAGGAGCGCGGTTCGCATGATGGCCGGAATCTTACGCCCGGCCTTCACAGAAATCGATCACGCTCCGTCGTGCGGCTCAGGTTGAGACTGGAACCACTGCGAGCCCGGCATGGTGAACATCAGGAAGAAACTGCCCGCGTCGGCAACGAACGACACCGCCTCGAGCGCGCGCTCCATCGCCTGCCGTTCGGAAATGTCCCAGGTGGCCACCAGTTCCGCCAGCGAAAGCAGGACCAGAATCAGATACGCCATCCGGCCCCAGTTTCGACCTCGCCACAGCGCGACGCTCAGCGTGATCGCCACGCCCAGCATGAAGAGCACCGCCAGCGCCAGCGTCCCCCAGGACTTCACCGCGTCCGGGTAGCCCGCAGCGAAGCCGAGGCCTGTCGAGATCCAGAGAAGCGCGAGCGCCTGCAGGATCTGGCGCGGAGGTAACGGGCTCACTGGGGCGCGGCGTAGCGCTCGCGTGCGCGTTCGCGCGCCTTGCGGGCTTCTTCTTCGCGGTTGCGCGGCGGCGCCGTGGTGGTGAGCGAGCGGACCAGGCGTTCGGCGGCGGTGGTCACGTCCTCGACCGCCTGATTGAACGCCGCTTCGTTGGCCCGCGACGGCTTGGTGGATCCACTCAGCTTGCGGACGAACTGCAGCGCGGAGGCTCGGATCTCGTCGTCGGTCGCCGGCGGGTCGAAGTTCGCGAGGGTGCGGATATTCCTACACATGAGGCAACCTCACCGTCTCGAGCAGGTGGTCGAGCCACATGTTCGAGAGCTTCTCCTGCACCGTGTTCTGCCGCAGGCGCGCGTTGAGGTTCGGGAAGTCCACCCGATCCATCTCCTGGTCCTGGTTGAAGCAGGAGAAAACGAACTCCTCGCGGCCCGTCGCCGGGTCTACATGCTTCTGCAGGCACTGCGCGCAGACCTCTTTCATCATGCACTGCATCGGCGAGTTGATGCTGGCGATCCCGATGTGGTCGGGCCGCAGGTGGGCTTGCAGCACGCCGTGGCGCGCGGCCTTCACCGCCGCCATCATGCGGTCCGAGCCGATGGCGATGATGCGCGTCACGGTGTTGAGCGGCACGAGTACGTCGCCGAGCTCGCCGTTGGCGTAGGCCACCATCGCCTGGACGATGTTGCCGCGGAAGTGCGTGTCCTGCGGCCGGCCCGCCGGGATCTCGACGCCCATGTCGGTGCTCCAGATCACCTGGTCGGTCGAGGCCTCGATCTCCTCGCGCTTGTAGAGGTCCTCGCCCTTC
>Ga0105242_10001541_pt1 | contig 18128 bp, 13 predicted proteins | sample KBSM24metaG_FD_81521 | JGI IMG/M metagenome (GOLD analysis project Ga0105242, IMG submission 81521) | Miscanthus rhizosphere microbial communities from Kellogg Biological Station, Michigan, USA - KBS M2-4 metaG | ecosystem: Host-associated > Plants > Roots > Rhizosphere > Soil | place... | reverse complement strand
CGATGTGCACCGGCTCGAGCCGCGCCAGCCGCGCCCGCTCGATAGCGGCGATCGCATCAAAGTCGGCGAGACGACGCTCCATTTTCTGATGGGCTGACGCAGCCGCATATTATTGATTTGCGCCGATTCATTCCTGGGCTGGACTTGATTTCAAGACGAATGCAAATTAACAATTTGCGCTGCCTTTGACTCATTCCAAATCCTTCTCTAATCTAACGCTCGCTAATTTCGCCGATAAGATTCTCCTATGACCGCTGACATCGAACGCGCCAAGCCGCCGCTAATGACCACGACGCACCGGCACGAATCGCATGTCCGCGTGCGATATCGGGCGCCGTTTGCCTTGCGTTGCGGCGCGCTGCTGATTGACTACATCGTGCTCGTGTTGGTTTTAGTCTTCAGCATAATGATTGCGCGTTTGATGGGCGGCGGCGCGCGGCTGGCCGGCGGCACCGCCGAGAAAATTGGAATCATTCTGGCGTTGATAGTCGCCGTCGGGGATCTCGGCGTGCTGGCGGGCCTCACCGGACGATCGATCGGCAAATGGACGACTGGCCTCCGCATAGAGCGAATCGGCGGCGGTTCACCGGGGATTCTGCGAGCTTTCGTGCGTCACTTTATTGGTTATCCGCTGTCGCTGATTCCATTTGCCCTGGGATTCCTAATGGTCATCGTGACTCCGACGGGACGCGCGCTGCATGACTACATTTCCGGAACGGTCGTTGTGCGCCGCAGCGGCGGACCAGTCGTCGCGCAACCCCGCCGGGTCAAAAAGAGATGAAGTGTTAGTCAGTTTTTTGAGTCTTGAGTTTGGTCTTGAGTTTGGTCTTGGGTCTTAAGTCTTGAATTTGAAATCTTGAATCTGGAATTTGAAATTTCAGCTTTTCACTTATCTTAAAATTGATTCCTACTGACTCGTTGACCAGCAACTTCCGACTTTTGGTTTCGAATGGCTGAGCTAATCGTCAAATACCCTGACCGCGCCGCGGAACACTTCCAGATCAATCGTCTGCGCGTGACCATCGGACGCTCCGCGCGAAACGATCTATGTATTCCCGATCCCTTCGCCTCGCGCGTTCACGCCGAAGTCCGCAACGAAGGCGACGAGTACAAACTTCAGGACCTCGGTTCAGCCAACGGCACTCTGTACAACGGCTCGGTCGTCGAATCAGCCATCACCCTGACTCGCGGCGGTCGCATTCAAATCGGCGAGACGGAAATCGTCTTCAATGACAGCGCGTTCCCTTTGAGCAGCGGCGCGACCATGATTACCGACAATTCGTCGTCCATCCCCGAGGCGACGATCGCCTTGTCATCTGCCGATCGAACTACTTCCGGTTTGTTCGAAGCGATTGAAGGCGCGCGCACTCGCGAAGATTCCGCGCCGCGCCACGCAAAGCAGAGCGACTTGCTGGTCTTAATCGGCAAAGTCGGCGTGGCCCTGCTCGCGTCAGTCACCCTCACTGAAACGCTCGAGCAAATCGTCGCGCTGGTCTTCGAAGCTGTGCCGGCCGATCGCTGCATGATCATGATGCGCAACGCCAAGAACCCGGAATTGAAAGTCGCCGTCGCGCGCCTGCGTGATCGCGTGGGCGAGGTGGGCGAGATTCGCATCAGCCGTTCGGTTATCGACGAAGTCGTGACGAACGGCAAGTCGGTTTTGACTTCGGATGCCCAGGCTGATCCGCGCTTCATGGGCGGCACCGTCATGCTTCAGGGCGTACGTTCAGTACTCGCCGTGCCGCTGGGCGTCGGCGCCAACGTCTTCGGCATCATCTACGCCGACTCGCCTTTGTCGGACGCGCGCTTCACCGAAGATCATCTGAAAGTGTTGACCACGCTCGCGTCGGTTGCGGCCATTCGCGTCGAGAACGCGCGCCTGACCGAAGAACAGATGGAGCGTGAACGGCTCGAGCGCGAACAACAGGTCGCCAGTGAAATTCAGCAACGCTTCCTGCCGGCCGCCGCGCCGCAACTCGAAGGTTGGGAATTGCAGGGCATCAGTTTTCCGTGTTACGAAATCGGCGGTGACTATTACGACTTCATCCGGCGCGAGGACGGCAAACTCGTGATTGCGCTCGGCGACGTTTCAGGTAAAGGGACGGCCGCCGCGCTTTTGATGTCATCGCTGCACGCGGCCATCCACGCGCAGGCCGATAATCACGATTCAATCGTCGAAACCATCAGCGCCGTCAATCGCTATCTGGTCGAAAGCATTCCCGCGAACCGCTTCGTGACCCTTTTCTATGGCGAGCTGGATCCGAAATCCGGGTCGCTCACTTTCCTGAATGCCGGTCACAACCCGCCGCTGATCGTCCATGCCGGCGGCACGATGGAGCAGTTGGCCGCCGGAGGTTTGCCGCTCGGCATTATGGAGGGCGCAGAATTTCGCGAAGGCCGGACCCAGCTGCGCGCCGGCGATGTGCTGGTAGTTTATTCGGACGGAGTGTCCGAAGCCGTGAATCCCACCGGGGAAGAATTCGGTCCGACGCGTTTGTATGAAGTCGTCGCGCGAAACCTCGACGCTACCGCCGGCGGCATACGCGATCGCATCGAATCGGCGCTCACCAAGTTCTGCCAGGGCACGCCCGCAGCCGACGACATTACGCTGGTGATCGTGAAAAGAAATGCCGAGGCCGCCGAAGTGGCGACAGCTTAGCGGAGTGGCCAGTGACCAGTGACCAGATGGTTCTAATCGCTCTTGTCACTCGCCATCACTCATCACTTGTCACTCGTCACATCGACTCAGTACACCGCGCGTTCACGCGTACTCTTCTTACTCTCCAAACTAAACCTCGGTTCAATCCCCTTATCGCTACCTTCGATTCGCGCCGCGACATACTCAGCCACCGCCGGTCCATGTTTGAAGCCATGACCCGAACCCCCGCCGACCAGCCAGACATTTTCGAAATCAGGATGTCGATCGATTAGAAAGTCGCCGTTCGAAGTGTTCTCGTATTGGCAAACGCGCGATTCGAGCAGCGGCGCGTCTTTCAGGGAAGGCAGCCGCCGCGCCAGACATGCACGCGCTTCCGACAACCCTTCGCTACTCGCGACGCGATCGCCGTTGTCAGGATCGAACGGCGGCCCATGACGATCGATCGCGATCTTTACTCCACGGCCATCGAGGTCGGGCAGCCCATACGCTTCCTCGTTGAAATCGATCCAGATCGGCATCGCCGGAGCACGGAATCGGCCGTCACCGCCAGGCGCGCCGAAATAAAAAACTTCCTGCCGCGTTGGATGGATTCGTTCTCCGAGTAATCGCGGAAATATTTTCGGCAGCCATGGTCCGCAGGCAAAGACGAATTTTTCTGCCGAGATGCGCCGGCCACTCACCGTGACAACTTCATCAACCTGCCGGGCGTCGTCCGGTGACACAACCGCTTCCTGAAAATATTCCACGCCGCAGCGGATCGCATCGCGCACAACTGCCTGGACCGCTCGCCGCGCCAGCAGTGCGCCGCTGTCGGGTTCAAACAGACCCCACGCGACGCCCTCGAGTTGGAACTGCGGAAAACGCTCGCTCAACTCGCTGATGGTTAACTGCTCGTACCGCACCCCGACCCTCTGCAACGTCTCAATCGTTTGGACTGGATATGGGTCGCCGGCGTGAGCCAGCCACAACACACCAGTCTGAATGAAGAGAGGCTCAGCAATGGCGGCGAACAGCTGCTTCCAAAGTTCGAGCGAACGAACCGCCGAACGCGTGTAGATTTCATCGGCGCCATATCCCATCCTGATGATGCGCGATTCATCGCCGGAACTTGAGCGGCTGTTGCCCGGTCCGTGCGCGTCAATGAGTGCGGTCCGCGCCCCGGAACGCTGCAGGTGATAGGCCGTCCACGCACCGAGCACACCCGCGCCAATGACCGCGATGTTGTAATCCTTTGCTGAACCTGCCCTGGTCATTTGCTGGTTGGGAATCGCGAATCTATCACACAATCAATCGCCAGAGACCGTACTTGACTGCTGGTGAAGGCTCACTTAGGCTGGATGTCTAATTTGATACAACCAACTTTCGCACCAGACGACCAGGAGTCTGCTGCCCTTTTCACGATCTCCAATGATCAAAAAAGAATTAATTCAACTTATTGAAAACCGGCGCGCGCGCGTCGCGATTATCGGGCTTGGTTATGTAGGATTGCCGCTCGCGACAGAATTCGCCGGCCGCGGGTTCCAGGCGACCGGATTTGAAGTCGATGAAAAGAAAGTCGCCGAAATAAACGCCGGCCGATCTTACATTGGCGACGTTGCTGCGGAATTAATCAAACAATCGGTAGACGCGGGCAGATTGCGCGCGACGATTGACTTCTCGGAACTGACTGATTGCGACGCAATCATCATTTGCGTGCCGACGCCTTTGCGCAAAACGAAAGAACCGGATGTTTCTTTCATTCTGGCCGCCGCCGAAGAAATCAAGAAGCACCTGCGTCGCGGTCAATTGATCATTCTCGAGTCGACGACTTATCCCGGCACGACTGATGAAGTACTGCTGCCGATGATGAAAGAAACCGGGCTCAAACTTGATGAGGATTTTTTGATTGCCTTCTCGCCCGAGCGTGTCGATCCGGGGAACCCGCAATTCAAAACACATAACATTCCTAAAGTTGTCGGCGGCGTTACCGACGATTCGACCGAGGCCGCGGCCGCACTGTACTCGCAAATCGTCGACGACGTTCATCCCGTCAGCTCGGCGCGCGTGGCGGAAGCCGCCAAGCTTCTGGAAAACACTTTTCGCGCCGTAAACATCGGCATGGCGAACGAAATGGCCCGCCTCTGCTACGCGCTGAACATCGACACCTGGGAAGTCATTCGCGCCGCCGCCACCAAGCCGTTCGGCTTCATGCCCTTTTATCCCGGGCCCGGCATTGGCGGCCACTGCATCCCGCTCGATCCGCATTACCTTTCATGGAAGGCCCGCCAACACGGATTCGATTCGCGCTTTATCGGCCTGGCCGAAGAAGTTAATTCGCGGATGCCGGAACACGTGGTCCAGTTGGTCTCGGATGGATTGAATGACGATCGCAAAGCGATGAACGGCGCCCGCGTGCTGTTGCTCGGCGTGGCGTACAAGAAAGATATCGACGACGTGCGTGAGAGCCCGGCGCTGTCAATCATCGATCGTCTGCGCAGCAAGGGCTGCAACGTCCGCTATCACGATCCCTTCGTAGCGCATCTTGCTTTTGACGATGCGCACACCGCCGGCAGCGGCGATCCACTGAACTCAGTCGAGCTCACCGACGAAGAAATCAAGGCGTCTGATTGTGTGGTGATTGTGACCAACCACAGCGCGGTCGATTATCAAAGGGTGGTCAACCTGGCGTCGCTGGTGGTTGATACGCGCAACGCCTTGAACGGTGATTTGCGAAGCCACAGCTCGGCCAGAATCATTCGACTCTGATCCGGCTGCGCAAATTTGGCGCAAGTCGCGGGCTTGCGCATCTCCTCAGGGCACGTCCGCTAAACTTCTTCCCAATCTGTTACCCCGTCTGCTACTATCGATTTCGGCGGCCGTAACCGTCAGCCACCCCGCTTTTCATCCTCGCTTCCGTTACTCGGCAAGAAGATTTCCTAAGCGTTCATGTCCCAAAGCGTCACCACTTTAGAGCTGGCTTCCCAACTGCCTGCTACCGCCATACGGGAACCAGAGTTCAGACTCGGCCATCGTCCCGAACTCGACGGCTTGCGAGGCGTCTCAATTTTGTTGGTGCTGCTCCACCATCTCTGGTTCAGCTTCCTGCCGGGAGGCTTCTTAGGCGTCGACGTCTTCTTTGTCTTGAGTGGATTTCTGATTACTTCACTACTGGTCCAGGAACATGAGCGCTACGGACGCATCAGCTTGAGGCATTTTTATGTGCGGAGGGCCTTGCGACTCGGCCCCGCGTTAATTGTTTTCATGGCTGGTCTGGGCATGTACGCGCTGTGCTTTTTGGACCGGGCGAAAGCGGCTGAGATTTATCAAGGCATTCTGCTGACTGCCTCGTACGTTTCGAATTGGGTCTTCGCCTTAAAGCCGGCGGTGAAGATTGGACCACTCGGCATCACCTGGTCGCTGGCCATCGAAGAACAGTTCTATCTCGTCTGGCCCTTGCTGTTGGGTCTAGCGCTACGTTTCAAAGTCTCCCGCCGCGCGATTGTGTGCGGATTGATCCTCGCGATTCTGTCGATCGCTCTGCACCGACGGATCCTGACTGAAGACGGGTTCGCTATCCGCCGGCTATATTACGCGACCGATACGCGCGCCGACGCACTACTGATTGGCTGCCTGGTGGCGTTGCTTCTGTCATGGAGATTGATTCCGCAATCCCGCTGGTTCCGGCCGGTCATAAACGCAGTCGCCATCACCGGCGCACTCTTTGTGATTTATCTCGCCGGCACCGCAGATATGCCGCTGCTGAGTCTTTATCTGGGTTGGTTCACACTCGTGGCCCTGGCGATCGGTGTAAACCTGATCGTGCTGATGTTGTGGCCGCCGGCATGGGCCTTACAGCTGCTGCGCACGGAGCCGCTGGTGTGGTTCGGCCGCATCTCGTACGGAGTTTATTTATGGCACTATCCGGTGCGCATCTTCATTTGTCCCGACGACGAGAACAGTTCGATCTCGCGAGTGCTTCTGACTGCGTTTGTCTCGATCGGAATAGCGGCGCTCTCATTCTATCTAATTGAAAAACGTTTCCTGAGTTTGAAGGACAGGTTTGCCAGGACTCCGTTGAAAAAAAAAGGAGTCGTGCCAATCGCAGCCGCCGGCGAGGAGTACCTCAATCAGGTAGGAGCCCTCTAACGGGATCGATATTCTCTACCCAGGTTTTGCGCGTCCCCGCGCTCAAAATCAATCGATAAACGCCCGCATCCACAATTCCAGATTCAATAATTGAAAGACCTGCAGGTTGTAATCTTCCCGGCCCGAAAGATTCGTATCGATGATCCGCCGTACTTCCTCAGGACGAAACAGTCCGCGGCGCTTGATGGTTTCTTCGCTTAACAGATCATCGACCATGGGACGCAGCGCTCCGCGCAACCACGAACGAATCGGCGCGCCGAATCCGGCCTTCTTCCGCCACACCACGTCCTGCGGCAGCAGCTTCTCGGCCGCTTTCTTCAGAATGTATTTGCGCTTGAGCCCCTTCAGCTTTAACTCCGGCGGCATCCGCGCCGCAAACTCGATCATCTCTCGATTCAGAAACGGCACCCGCACCTCGAGGTTCGCCGCCATCGATGTCTTATCCGTGGTCATCAAATTCAAGCACGGCAGAAATGTCTTCATATCCACGTACAGCAGTTGATTGAGCGGCGCCGCGTCGTGCGCGCGCGCAAAGTAACGTCGATGCGCTGAATAAGCATCGAGTCCGCGCGTCTCGTCACGTAATTCAGCGGCGTAGAGTCTTTGCTTGGCCGCATCGGTGAAGTAAGTTTGAAATCCCAGATAGCGGTTTTCAAAATCCATTGAAGCGCTGCGCGCGAATTTCTTGGCGTTCCGCAAAGGCGCGGTGAACTTTCCCGGCTTGCCGCCCGGCAAGGCGAATTCGATCGCGCGCATTACCGGTCGTCGCAGTAACTGCGGCACTGGATCAAACGCGCCGGCCAGCTTCATCGCGAGTTGACGCGGATAACCGGCGAACACTTCGTCACCGCCCATGCCGGAAAGCATTACGCGCAAGGTCTCCCGCGCTGCTCGCGAAACCAGGTAACTGGGAATTGCCATGTCGATCGCCGGCTCGTCCATGTGATAGACCAACTTCGGCAGCAACTCGGCAACGTCGGGTTTGAGCATGATCTCGTGATAGTCGGTGTCGAGTTGCTGATTCACCCGGCGCGCCCACTCGACATCGTCGGGGATGATGTCGTATCGCAGGTCCTCAGCCTCCATGCCGATGGTGTAGGTCTCGATTCGCCGGCCGTTGCTGTGATGGTTCATCATGGCGACGATCGCAGATGAGTCGATCCCGCCGGAGAGAAATGAGCCGAGCGGCACGTCGGCCACCATTTCCAGCTGCACGACTCGATCGAGCGTCTCGAGCGTACGTTCCTGCCACCATTGTTCGCTGCGCCCGTGCTCGATCTCGTCAAACGAAACGTCCCACCATTGCCGGGTCGTCAGCTCACCGTCGCGCCATTCGACAAGGTGACCGGGCGGCACAGTCTTGATGCCGCGAAACAACGTATTCGGATCGGGGACCCAGAGAAAGGTCAGGAATTGATGAAGTGATTCATGGTCCAGGTCGGCCTTGATCAATCCGCTGGCGAGAATTGATTTAACTTCGGAGGCGAATACGATCGAGCGCAGGCCTCCTGTCCCGACATTTCGGGATTCGCCGCCGTCTCTGCTGGCTGCTGAAGAATTCAAGCCGGCATAATAAAGTGGCTTGATGCCGACATGATCGCGCACCAGAAACAGCGTGCGCTCTTTTTCATCCCAAAGCGCAAACGCGAACATTCCATTCAGCCGCGTGAGCGAGGCCTGGCCCCACTCCTGCCACGCGGTTAACAAAACTTCGATATCCGTCTGCGTCCGAAAAGCGTGACCCTTCGTTTCCAGTTCTGCGCGCAGTTCGCGGTAGTTATAAATCTCTCCATTGAAGGTGAGCGTAAATCTGCCGTCGCGCGAAAACATCGGTTCGTGACCGGCGCTGCTGGTATCGATGATCGAGAGGCGCCGGTGACCAAAACAAACCTGCTGACCGCGCTCATCGATCGCCGGCGAGGTCCAGACACCTTCATCGTCGCGCCCGCGGTGCTCGATTATCCTCAGCATCGCGCCAATGCGCGCTTCAGGGTCGTTGGCGATTAGTCCGGCGATTCCGCACATAAGCCGTAATCAACTAATGATATATTCTGCCACGGTTAGCGGCGGGCCATTGCCCGTCACTCGTTGCATGCAAGAGAAACCGGCGGGCAGTAGCCCGCCTCTAAACGCAACCGAAACTGTCCCGCGCCGCCGCTTGTCTCGTCTGCAAAGTCGCGTCGCGCTCGGCGTCATCATCTTCCTGCTCGCCTTCGGCGTGCGCGTTCTCACCTGGCATGATACACGGCTCGAAGTTGGAAAAGTACAGACCTCTGTGGTCGCTGATTATCAACGCGTCGCTCTGCTTTTACGTCAGGGCGGCCTCTCGTCCTTCTTCAGTCGATCGTCGCCGCTCGCCGATCTGAATAATCTCGGCCATCCACCTGGCTACTCGTTACTGCTCGCCGTCATTTATTCATTCAAGCAATCTGACACGGCAGTTCAGTTTGTGCAGATCGCCGCCGACTCGCTTTCGGCCGTGATGATCTTTCTCATCCTCTCGGAGTTATTGCCGTTGTGTACCGGCGTCGTCGCCGGCTTGATGGCCGCGCTATCGCCGCAGCTGGCCTGGAACTCCGTCTTGCTGCTGCCGGATTCAATTTCGGTTTTGCCGATATTGCTGGCCTTGTTTTTGCTGACGCGCGCGGTGAAGCAGCCGCGATTGCTGAAGTTCGTCTTCGTCGGAGCCCTCATCGGAGTTTCATGTTGGCTGCGCGCCAACGCGATGTTGCTGACGGTCTTCGTCGCGGTTGCGGGCGGGTTCCTGGTATGGGCGCCGCGGCGCTGGCAGTTCGCGCTGGCAGTGATTTGCGGCACGCTGCTGATCGTTTTGCCGCTGACGATCAGAAACGCCATCGTCTTTCACCGATTCATTCCCTTGTCGCTGGGCGCCGGTCAGACATTTCTCGAAGGGATTGCCGACTATGATAAAGACGGCCGGTTCGGAATTCCGGATACCGACGTCGGGATCATGAAACAGGAGGCTGAGATCTACCAACGCCCCGATTACTACGGGCTGCTTTTTAATCCTGACGGAGTCGAGCGCGAGCGCGCGCGTCTGTCACGCGGCCTGGCGGTTGTGCAGGCACATCCATTTTGGTTTGCCGGCGTCATGGGAAGACGCGCGATTTCGACGCTGCGCCTGGAGAGGTCGCGCGTACTTTCTACCGAACCCGCGTTGACTCATAGTCTCGACCATCCGGATCAATCCCTCTCCGCATCGACGTTCACCGCAGCCCAGACGATTGCCGGCGGTGCCCCGGTGCCAGGCGCGCGCGCGCTTCTCGATCAGGATCAGAAGACATTTCTGTTGGTCGCCAACGACAACAAATACGGGAAGCAATTTGCCTCTCCCGCGATGACAGTCAGAGCCGGCACTGATTACGCGGTAGTGGTCCCCCTAACGATTCTCGCGGGGCGAATGCGGATAAATATTGAAAATGACGCCGGCAAGGTCTATTCATCGCAGGTCGTAGAAACACTCGAGCACACCAGCTCCGCCGATCAGCCTGAGCAATCGGCCAAACTCTATTTCGTGGCCGTACGCGACGACCAGGTACGCGTCGTCTGGGCCAATGAAGCTCCAACTACGCTTTACTCAATGGTCCGGATTGGCCCGACGAGCCGGTTCGAATTGGGACCCGCGCGATTTCTCTGGACGCGTTATCCACGTTTGCTGATTCACACGGTGCAGAAGGCTTTCGTAACCTTCGTTTTTCAATTTCTCTCGGTCATCGGCATATCGATTATGTACTTTCGATTCCGCAATTCATGGCATTTGATTCTGTTTATCGTGCCGGTTTACTTCATGACCGTGCAATCGGCGTTTCACACCGAATATCGTTACCTGCTGGCCGTTAATTTTTTTGTGTTTGCCTGGGCGGCGGTGGCGATCTCAGTCGCCGGGCCATGGCTCATTAAAAGACTGCTACGATTCGGACGGGACCGGTTCGCGGCGTCCGGGTGAAAGGCGAGTCGCCTCGATCAGTTGGCTGACCCATTCAGCACGCGCGTCCCACGTTCCGTCCCTGACCGCGTCCTGCCGCGCCTTAACCTGCCCTGGGTCGTTCTCGCGCAAGGCATCATCGACCAATTCAATGAACTGATCGCGGCTGCGTCCGATCCGCAGGGCGTCACTCATCGACTCGTACTCAGGCAGAGGCGAAATCACCACGGGTTTGCCGGAGGCGAGGTACTCGCGGACTTTGATGGCCGAGCCGTAGCTCGTGAAAGGCACTTCCGTGTTCCAAGGCAGCACGCAAACATCGAAGCCCGCAGCGTAATGCGGCAGCTCCTGGTAAGAGACCGGTGGCAGGAAATGGACGTTGGGCAGCGACTCGATTTCGAGCCCGCGCGATTTGTTCCCGATGAAGATCCAATTCCATTGCGGCCGCTCGTGTGAGGCCTGCTTGATCAATTCCTGATCGACCAGCCACGGCTCGATGGCCCCGAAATAACCGATGCGCGGATGCGGGATAGCTGCGATCGCATCGGCCACCGTAACTTCACCGCGGCCGATGCGCGACCAATGATCGAAGTCGACGGCCTGTTCGAGCAGATGTGATTTCTCGCACCCACGATCTGCTTCCGCGAACAGCTTGCGGCTTGAATAGAAAATCAAATCCGCAGCGTCGATCGCGCGTTCGTGCAGCTGGCGAATGAAGGCCGGATCCGTCGCGTGATCCATCGTGTTCGCGTCGTATTTGTCCGAGACATGATAGATGACTAGTTGCTCGTCCAGGCGGCCGGCAACTTCGATGGCGGTCGGAATCGCAATCCAAAGGATCGGCCGCGACATCCCGCGACTCTTTGCCAGCATAGAGATTTGCGCAGTCAATAGACTGCGATTTGTCGCGGCGGCGGCGCGACTGCCAAAGAATGGAATTACGGCCGGCGAAACCACGGTGATCCCTTCTTCGGTAGTGCGCGCCAGCTTGGCGTAACTCTTCAGCTTGCGTTTAATACGCGGCAGTAGCTCGCCGCTTTTCATCGGCGCCAGTCCCATCGAAATGGAATTAACGAAGATGACTTTGTTGCCCGCGCGCGCGAACCGTCGCATCAGGTGGTTCTTCGAATGCGGGTGGTGATACCACCAGTCCTCGCCGCCAAAGCAGATGATCGATTGGCCGTGCAACATTGCGGTTGATAGTACAATGCTTGAGTGCTAACAGAATATGCCCGCAGAGACACGGAGACACGGAGAACGAAAGCCAGCGAGTAAATGTATTCGCATTGTGAGTACTGATTCTCTGTGACTCTGTGGCCGATACTCGATGATCCATCTCGCGCTCACTCACGATTGGGAACTTCGCGGCGACGGCTCGGGCGACATCGAAGAGATTCAATTCGCGCCCATGCGCCGGCTAATTGGGATCTACAAAAAGTTCGGCGTGCGCACAACGTTCCTGCCCGACGCGATGCAGCAAGTCAGATTCAGAAGTCTCCAGGAGAAACATGAGAACCTGCGCCGCGACGCCGATCGTTGGGATGAACACGCGCGCGAAGCTTACGCCGGCGGCCACGACATTCAACTGCACCTGCATTCGCAGTGGTCGGACGCACGCTACGGCGATGGCAAGTGGGAATTGAAAGGCGAATGGTCGCTGCTCAAATACGATCGCGATCGCGCCGCTCGAATGATCGCGGAATCGAAACGCTACCTCGAAGAACTGTTGTCGCCCATCGATCACACATACCGCTGCATCGCCTTTCGCGCCAGCGCGTTGGCCCTCGCGCCGTCGCCGCATCTGCTGGCGACTTTGGCAGCACTCGGAATTGAAATCGACGTCAGCATCGCCGCGGGCTTTTATCTCGATAACCAGACGCTGCAACTCGACTATCGAAAATGCGAAGAGACTTTTCTGCCGTACTATCCGCGGATGGACGATGCGAGACTCGTTTCGACAAAACATGAATCGATTGTCTGCGTGCCTTTGCATCATTTCTATGGATCGCGCCGCGAAGTGACTAAACAGAATCTCGCACTCGTGACCGGGCGGTTGGGCGAGAGAGGCAAGGCATCGACTGCGCAAAAACCCCGCGCGCAACTCGACACGCAAACCTCCGGCGCGGCGCGCGCCTACGAAAAACTGATTGCGCCGGCAATCAAGCGCAAGCATTTCGTCTCTGATTTAAGTCGATTGAATTACCCTCTGATGCGCGAGATGCTGGCTTCGATTCGCGCGCGTGCGCATGATGCAGGACTGTCGCAGGTTCCGGTCGTGCTGACGAATCATCCTAAAGACATTCGCGACTGGGATGCGATCGAGAGATTTGTCGGCGAGGTCGCAGAGGCAGAAGACATTCAGTTTGTAACTCTGACGGAAGTGGCTGACAAGTTACAGAGCGGCGAGTTTCATGTCCGGACAAGATCACCATCACCCGGCTGATCGCTTCCGCCGGGTGAATCCATTAGCGGCTTCGCCGCAGCACAGTGCGGTAAGCCTATGGCTTACCGTTGACTACTTCAAAAACTTCGGAGGCTACGCCTCCAATTCGATTCAAATCAAGCATCCGGAGGCGTAGCCTCGAGCCGTTTAATTGCAATGCCACGGTAAGCCGGAGGCGTACCGCACTGTGCTGCGGTAAAGCCGCTACTCTACTTCCTTACCGAACGCGGATAGGCAATGATGTCGCGCCGCGCCAAATCCATCATTTCGGCAAACAACCTGGGCGCGTCTGCGCGAAAGAACTTCATTCCCCTCACCATCAAATCGCGACAAGCGTCTTCCGAAACGTAAGTGCGCATCCACTCCGGCATGTCGGGATGAACAGTGGTGCTCATATCATGCGCGAACGTCTTCACCACGACCTGCTGGCCGTCATAGTTGATGCAGGGAACTTCGAATAACTCGTCCGTGTAGACGCGCACCGGAAACTCGTCCTTGAACGCATCGTCAACACAGTAACCGAATGAAACGTAATTCGTCGTGGCGCCGAGCCCGACAATCTTTCCACCACCGGCGATCAGCTTGTAATACGGACTGTTCGTGTCATATGGGTAAGGCGACAACTGATGCGTCGCGGTCAACTCCCTGGCCGCCGGTCCAATCGCACAGACCGATTTCGTCGGATGCAAACTGCGAATCGCCTTGCGTTGCCGCCGCGCAAACTCTGTCAGGATTCCGGTGTACGAAGGCGTGCGACGAATATCGAAAATATTCCCCTGCTTCAGCCACTCGTACGACGAGATGCGGTGGTTGGGATAAGTTGGAAAGACGACTGTGCCGCGCGGCCCGATGATCTCCTGAATCAAAAACAGAATGCGATAAAACGGAAAACCCAGGTTCAGACCGTCCATGCCGCTGTGCACGTAAACCAGATCGCCGGAAGCCAAACGCAGATCGTTACTCAGGATCTCTTTGAAATCGGTTTCCGACAGCGGCGGCAGCGACGCGACCCGACGTCGTTCACGCTCCCACTTCGCATGACGCAGAGAGTCGACGGCGCGCTTTGGCAGGATCGATTTGGCTAGTTTCCGAAAAGCCATAACAGTCGCCCAGAATTAAAAGTCGACCTGAGGCTTAGCGTCAGGTCGAATAAGATAAGGAGAACCCGGTCGCGGAAAGCAAAGCCTTTCCTCACGGTGCTGCGGCCAAGCCGCGATCGTTCTACACTATTTCAACCAACGTCGCGCCCCACGAATAGCCGACGCCAAATCCGACCAGCGCGACATGATCGCCTTGCTTCACTCGCCCTTGCGCCAGCGCCTTCTCGAGCGCAATCGGAATCGTCGAAGAGACCGTATTACCCGAGTCTTCCATATCGATCCAAAACTTCTCGGCGGGAAACTTCAGCTTGGCGCGCAGACGCTCCAACACGAACTTATTCGCCTGGTGCGGCACAATGAAATCGACCTCCTCGAGTTTCATCCCGGACTTTTCCAGCAATTGCTGCAGCGTCGGCGGCACCGTGCGCAAGGCAAAGCTGAAAACGTCCGCGCCGTCCATGAAAAGATTTTCGTCCGAGCGCCAATTGCCGGCGCTGTCTTCCCGTTCAATCGATGTCTCGGCTGTGGTGCGACGTCGCAAGCCACCCGCCTTCACGATGATCTGGTTCGCGCCGCGACCGTCAGAGCCCAACACGAATGGGCCAACCAATTCACGGTCACTCTCGACCGCTCGGATAAGCGTCGCCGCCGCGCCGTCGCCGAACAACGTCAGCAAAGAGCGGTCGCGACGATTGATGAATTTCATGTACGTGTCCGCCGTGACCAGTAGCACCGTCCGCGCCGTGCCGGCTTCAACCAGGCTCTTCGCGAGCGCCAGGCCGTAGATATATCCCGAACAACCCTGATTGATATCGACCGCGCCACAACTCGTCGGCAAACCGAGCGCGTGCTGCATCACGCAGGCCGTCGTCGGAGTGAAATAATCCGGACTCTGCGTGCAGAAGATCAGAAAATCAATTTCCTCGGGCGTGCAAACACCGCTCTCGAACAGACGTCGCGCTGCTTTGACGCCAAGGTCCGAAGCGCATTCGTCTGCTCCCGCGACCCCACGCACTGCGACGCCAGTCTTCGAAAGAATCTGGCTCGCATGCCAATCACCAAACTGCTCCGCCAGCTGTTCGTTGGTTAATTTGTTTTCAGGAAGAAAAGATTTGATCGCCGTAAGGGCCGCGCGTTGAGTCATAGAGTCAGTACCATCCGCGTCAGCGGATGGGATCAAGAACAATCTTAGAATTAATCAAAGGTTGGCAAGTCACCGCCTTGCCCGTCAATAACATAATCTACAGCACGTTGGATACTTCGCTCATTCCACAAATGGATTTTGCTCCCACGATCAGCCCAGGGAGAATGCTCATAATTCCAATGGCCGCCTCTGCGCAGCAGCCGAGTGGCATAACTCTTAAAAGCATTTAGCGCGTATCCCGGTTTCAATTTACCAATGTCGACGACAATGTGCACATGATTAGTCCGACATTAAGTGCATACAAAAACCAGCGACGGTGCTTACAGACCTCACGAATGGCGGAATCTACACACGCTCGCTGCGCGTCATCGAGCTTAACCGGTTTCGACCTAAGCTGGAGTTGGCTCAAACCACGTCTTCTGTCGCTGCGTGGGAGAAATGGAGATTTGTATTTGTTGTGGAAACGATCGATCGAACCTCGAGCGTCGCCATGCAACCACGTCCCGTAGCAGCGAAACGTGAATAGATATCCGAGTGGAATTTCGGTGTCATTCCACATGGCGCGCATTATCCCATCCGCTAACGCGGATGGTACTGACCCGCCTACATCGATTCAAGCATCTCCGCAAATCGCGCATCCTCGCGCAACGCCTGCAAATTCGGGTCGTGCTCAAACCAAAATTTGTTGCTGTTGCCGAGCGCTATCGAGCGGCGCAGCCAATCGAAGGCGTCGTCCAATAAACCTTGCTGCGCGTAGACCGAAGCTACGCCGTAAGCGATGTCCGGATCGACCGAAGCGGTGCGTCGCACGTCGTCGTTCAGTTCAGCCAACGCCGCCGCGGACTCGCCCTGCGCGGTCAAACACATCGCCAGCAGCGGCCGCACGCCGTGCAGATTCGGGTGCTGCGCCAGCACTTCCTGCAACAACGACACTGCCTGTTCAAAGTCGCCGCTATAGAACAACAACAGTGCGCGGATGCTGCGCAACAGTGGATTGTTCGGTTCGACTGAAGCAGCGCGATCGACTTCGCGCATCGCCTCTGCATACTTCGCTTGATAAAGAAAGATCAGCGCCCGGTTGTAGCTGACGACCACAAACGAAGCCGGATCGAGATGGACCAGACGATCGTAACTGCGCAATGCGCGATCGTATTCGCCATCCAGACGATGCAACGCCGCCTTGACGAAATGCACGACCGCCTCGTTCGGCATCTCACGGCGCGCGCGTGCTACTTCCTCGCGTGCTTTTTGTTTCTGGCCGCGCCACAGCAACACAAACACCGACAGCATGCGGGCCTCGATGAGGTTTGGATCGATCTTCAGCGCGCGATCGAAAGCAGCCTCAGCCTGCTCAAAATCTTCCACACCGCCCAATCCCTTGAACGCCCGATTGACATGCGCCGCGCCCAGCCCGTCATAAGCCAATCCAAATTCGGGATCGAGTTCGATCGCCCGGGCGAAATGAGCAATCGCAGCATCGCAATCCTCAGCCGACACCGTGCGAAAGATGAAGCGCGCAAATCGATCACGTCCGCGCAGATATTCTTCATAGGCCTCGGCATTGACCGTGGCCGGCTGGGCCAGGCCTTTTTCTTCGTCAGGACTCAACTCCAGACGCAGGCCGTCGACGATGCGTTTGGTGATATCGTCCTGCACCGTGATGATGTCGGCCGCGGAGGCATCGATGCGATCGCTCCAGATAATTTCGCCGCTCTTCACGTCCAGCAGTTGCGCGTTCACCCGCAAGTGCCCGCCGACGGCGAGAAACCCCGCGGACAAAACTGCGTCCACATTTAGTTCGCGCCCGACCGACGGCGGATCGACCGCCACGCCCTGATACTTCGACATCACGGACGAAGGCCGCACGACAACTGAGCGAATCCGCGCGAGTTCAGTGATGACCGCGTCCGCCAGCGCGAATTCGTAAAAGCTGGCGGCCGCGTCGCCCGCGAGATTCTTGAAGGGCAGCACCGCCAGATTCTTCTTCTCGCGATCCGCGATGGTCGTCGTCAGAGATTGCTCGCGCGTATCGGTCTGTGCGTGCGAAGTGAATTGCGGCGAGGTCGTGGCGGTTTCCCTGCCGCCGCTCATCTTGCGCAACCAACGCATCGCGCGCGACACGGGACTGGGGCCGCCGAGATGACGCGGGACCGCCGCCACGTCCAGCGTCGTACCCGACGACACTTCTTGCAGGACCTTGCGCAGGTCATCGCGCAACTCATCGATTCGCTGATAACGATCGCGCGGTTCTTTCTGCATGGCGCGATCGAGAATCTGTTGCAGCTTCGCGGGCGTCGCACCCGGCCGCATCTCGGCCAGAGACTTCGGCTGATCGTGAATAACCGCGTGACGTACATCGATCGTGTTCTTGCCGCGGAACGGCCACGTGCCCGTCAACATTTCGTAAAGCAACACGCCGGTGGAAAAAATGTCGGCGCGTGAATCAACTTTGTCGCCGCGCGCTTGCTCGGGCGCCGCATAGGTGGCGGTGCCGTACGGCACGCCGACTTCCGTTAATTCAGTTTGATGAATTCCGGAAAGCACCGCTTGTTGTTCGTCGAGCAGCTTCGCCAAACCAAAATCCAGAATCTTCACCTGGCCGGCATCAGTCACCATCACATTGCCCGATTTGATATCGCGATGAATGATGCCGCGCACATGCGCCGCGGCCAGCGCATCAGTGACCTGAATGCCGATGCGCAGCGCGCTGT
>Ga0105242_10001537_pt1 | contig 18135 bp, 10 predicted proteins | sample KBSM24metaG_FD_81521 | JGI IMG/M metagenome (GOLD analysis project Ga0105242, IMG submission 81521) | Miscanthus rhizosphere microbial communities from Kellogg Biological Station, Michigan, USA - KBS M2-4 metaG | ecosystem: Host-associated > Plants > Roots > Rhizosphere > Soil | place... | reverse complement strand
GATCTGCTCTTCCGTGTAACCGCGCCGCACCAGCTCCAGCGTCACGTTGAAGGTTTCCGCCGCGCTGTTCCAGCCGTCGAGGCCGCCGCCGCCGTCGAAGTCGGAGGAGATGCCGACGTGATCGACGCCGATCAGCTTCACCGCATAGTCGATGTGATCGACGAAATCCTTCACCGTGGCGCGAGGCGCCGCCGGCCACTTCCGATCGATGTCCGCCAGCCGCCGGTCGAACTCCGCGCGCCGATCCGGCGTCAGCGTCTCGACGCCGGCGGTCGCGCCGCCCCGTCCCCCGCGCCCCGCCTGGGGCGCGCCCTCCACCGGGCAGGGCCGCGCGCTGCCGGGCCCGGCCGCACGACCGCCCCCGCCGCCACGGCCGTTCGGCAGCGCGAACTCCTGGCGCAACGCCGCGATCGCCGGCCCTCGCTCGGCCAGATCGGTCTTCACATAGCTCGCGAACGCGACGATCTGCGCGACGCCGCCGTTGGTCTTGATCGCCATCAGCATCTCGTCGTCCAGGTTGCGGCTGTGATTGGCCAGCTTACGGACGGCGGAGTGTGACGCGATCACCGGCGCCTTCGACAACCCGATCGCCTGCATCATCGCCCCCTTCGACGGGTGCGACACGTCGACCATGATTCCCCACTTGTTCATTTCCTGAATCACCTGTCGGCCCAGCGGCGACAAGCCGCCCCACGACCAGACGTTGTCCGCCTCCCCGGTATTCGAATCGGCGAGCTGGCTGTGACCGTTGTGGGCGAGCGACATGTAGCGCCCGCCGCGCGTCCAGAACTCCTTGACGCGGTTGACGTCGGTGCCGATCGGATAGCCGTTCTCGATCCCGATCACCGCGACCTTCCTGCCGCTCTTCGAGATGCGGACGACGTCCTCGGGAGTCAGCGCGAGGCCGATCTCGTTCGGCGCAATCTCTTCGGTGAGGTGATGGATGGCGTCGAACTTCGCCACCGCCGCCTTGTAGGCGCGGTCGTAGCCGGAAGGCTGGAACGCGTCCGCCACCTGCGGCGGGTTCGACTGGCCGACGTAGACAATCATGAACGACACGTCGAGGCCGCCCGCCTTCATCTTGGGCAGGTTCACCTGGGTCGTCAGCGGCATGGTGTAGTTGCAGCCGCGGGTGAAGTTGTCCGGGTCGACGTCGTTGTGGGTGTCGAGCGTGATGACCCGCTCGTGGATTGCCCGGGCGCGCGCGTTCAGGTCCGGCTCCTGGGCCGCGGGCGCCGCAGCCAGCACCGCCAGCGCCGTCGCCGCGAACAGCCCGCCTTTCATCGTCGCACGCATCGCACCCTCCCTCAGAAACGCAGCAGCCGATTGATCTTGACGACGAAGGCGCGGTTCTTGACGCCGAGCACCTGCGTCGCCAGCGCGAATCGCGGGTCGGTCAGGTCGCGCTCGTCAGTGTAGACGATGAAGAGCTCGCTGCCCGACCGGTATTCCCAGCGGAAGCGCAGGTTGCTGCTGAACGCTCGGTCGGTGGAGGTGTACTGCAGCAGCGCGCTCACGAACATCAACGGTGAGAAGCCGTAGTCGGCGCGGGTGCGGTACAGCTTGGTGGTGACCACCGAGCCGGGAATGTCCACGCGATTGATCGAAATCGTGGGCTCGAACGAAAACTGCTTCAGCACCGACACGCGCGCGGCCGAGAAACCGAGCGCGGTCAGCGTCCCGTTGTAGAAGTCGCCGGCCTGCAGCGAGACCGTGCCCGAGATGCGCCGCTGCGCGCCGAGCGCGTACGACACGAGGGCGTTGGTGAACTGGTGGCCGCCGGCGGGAATCGTCACGCCAAGGATGGTGGCCGGTCGCGCCAGCAGCTCGAAGTCGCGGGCAACCGTCACCGCGAGCACGTCGCTGTTCTCGAATTCGGTATTGAACATGCCGGTCGAAATCCGGGTCTCGAGCTCGCCCGCGCCGTTCACGAAGTTGTCGAAGTTGCCCTGGTAGGTGAACTTGCGCACCGACTTCATCGAGGCCGGGCGCGGGCTGAATCGGGCGGTGCCGTAGGTGCGGCCGAAGTTGGTTCGCGCGACGAACCCGACCTCGGGGTTGAAGCTCGCGCCCACCTTCAGGTATTCGAGGTGGCCGCCGTAGCGGTCGCCGCCGTAATCGGCGACCGCTTGATAGCTGTCCGCGTCCGCGCTCAAGCCGGGCGTCTCGGTCCTGGCGTAATAGGCGGCGAATCCGACGTTCTGAAAAAAGGAGAACGCCGCATCGAGACCGTAGGCCTGGTTCGATCCCGGAATGGCCGACGAGGTCGAGCGGTTCGTGAACATGGCGCCGATGCTGCTCCGCTTCAGGATGTCGCGCTTGACGCGCACCACGGAGAAGTTGGTCGATTCGGTCAGCGACACCGGTTCGTCCGCGGTCTGGATGTTCATCACCCCGATGGCGTACTTGCCGACCTTCCCGGTCAACCGTCCGCCGCCGTTGATCGGGATCACGCGGCCGCGATTGAGCCCGATGCGGCGGCTGTAGAACAGGTACGGCTGGATGCTGGTGCTGATCGCCGACGTGAACACCGCGCCGGTCACGCCGCCGCGCGCGAAGTCGAAGATCCCTCGTCCCTCGAGAAAGAAGTCGCGCTTCTCGGGGAAGAACAGGCTGAACCGGGTCAGGTTCACCTGCTGCTCGTCGATTTCCACCTGCGCGAAATCGGTGTTGTAGGTGAAGTCGGCGGTCAGGTTCGCGGTCAGGCCGTACTTCAGGTCGCCGCCGACCGCGCCGGTCAGATCGTTGCTCACGGGCGGCGTGCGCACCCGATCGCTCGTGACGCTGGCAATCGCGTACGGCTTGATCTCGAGGTTCTTTCCCGCCGCCGGCAGATCGAGGCCGACCAGCGTGCCGCCCGAGGAGATCCGGTTGAACGCCTGCGGCCCTGCCAGAATCTGCGGCACCGGCGTCAGGTAGGTCCACTCGTTCTTGCGCCGCACGGATCGCCGCATCTGGAAACCCCAGACCTGATCCGGACCGGATCGGTAGCGCAGCGACTTGAACGGAATCGCCATCTCGACGATCCAGCCGCCTTCGAAGCGGCCGGTCCGCGATTCCCACACCGGGTTCCAATCGCTGTTCGGGGCGCCTTCGTCGACCACCGAGTAGTCGGCGCGCGCGCCCAGCGGGTTGGTGTAGAACAGGAACGCGCTGCGGCGGTCGTAGAACGTGTCGAAGCTGACGCCGATGTGATCGTTCTGCCGGAGCTGGTTCGTATCGCGGCGCAACTCGTTGGCGATCCACTCATCGGGGGACGCCGAGTCCCAGCAGCGGCAGGTCACGTACATGTACTCGGTGTCGTACATGACCCACACTTCCGTGCGCTCGGTTTCCGGCGCGCCGTACTTCGGCGCGACCTGCAGGAACCCGCCGAACGAGCGCTCCTGCGCGTAAACCTCCTCGTCGAGCTTGCCGTCGAGCACGAGCGGCGCCGTGAGCTTGATCGCGCGGACGGTGACCTTGCCGCCCTCGTCCCTCGAGATGACCTCGGGAGCGATCGGCGGCAACGGCCCGTCGAGAGCGGGAACGGTCTGTGAAAACGCGTCAAATGCCGAGCATGTCGTCAGGAGAACAACCGTAAGAATCGTATGAAAAAACCGTCGCATCGCCGCTTATGTTGTCACGGATTCAGCCCTATAATCGCCGCATGGTCAGCCAAGCCTTTCGCCTCGCCGTGCTTCTGAGCGCGATCGCGACGAGCCCGCTGCTCGCCCAGCAGACCGCCTCGCAGCTCGCCAACCTCCGTCACTGGTCCGGCCAGGGCGTCGCGCCGGTGTACGAAGGGTTCGACGTCAACGCCGACGGCTCCTTCAACATGTGGTTCGGCTACATGAACCGCAACTACGAGGAAGAGATCGATCTCCCGGTCGGCGCCGCGAACACGTTCGAGCCTGGCGGCGACCGCGGCCAGCCCACCCACTTCACGACGCGCCGGCACAAGGACGTGTTCTCGGTCACCGTGCCGAAGGAGTTCGCCGACAAGCAGCTGGTGTGGAAGCTGACCACGCACGGCCGCACCGAGCAGGTGATCGCGACTCTCAAGCCGGTGTGGCAGATCGATCGGCTCCGCACCACCCGCGGGGGCAACAGCGAGAAGATCAGCTCGAACCTGCCGCCGGTCGTGAAGGCTGGCGTGGAGAATCAGTCAGACGACGGCGCGACGCTCACGCTCTCCGCGACCGACGACGGCCTGCCCGCGCGGCGCGGCGCGCCGGTGGGCATGACGGTGTTCTGGACGAAGTTCAGGGGACCCGGCAGCGTGCAGTTCTCGACGCCCGAAGCGAAGCTGGCCGGCGGCAAGGCGACGACGACGGCGACCTTCGGCGAGCCGGGCGACTACATCCTGCAAGCGGTCGTGGACGACGGCTCGGGCGAGTCGGCCGGCAACTTCGGCTACCACTGCTGCTGGACCAACACCCAGATCAAGGTGACCGTGGGCGGATCTGAAAAGACCCGTTCTACAAGGACCGCCGCCGCCGCGGGCCAGGGGCCTTCAGCATCAGCCAAGGCATCACCCACATTCACGAAGGACGTCGCGCCGATCTTCCAGAAAAGCTGCCAGACCTGCCATCACCCCGGCACGTCCGCACCGATGTCGCTCGTCAGCTACGACGAAGTCCGTCCGTGGGCGCGGTCGATCCGCCAGCGGGTCGCCAACCGCGACATGCCGCCGTGGCATCTCGACAAGACCGTCGGCATCCGTCACTACAAGAACGACCGCTCGCTGAGCGACGACGAGATCGCAACGGTCGTGAAATGGGTCGACTCGGGCGCCGCTCAGGGCAACCCTGCCGACATGCCCGCGCCGCTGACGTTCCGCTCCGAGGGTGACTGGTTCATCGGCGAGCCCGACCTGAAGGTGACGACGCCAACAGACTTCGCGATGTACCCGGCGGGTCCCGACTGGTGGATCGATCAGTTCGCCGAAGTCCAGCTCACCGAAGATCGCTGGATCAAGTCGATGGAGATCAAGCCGAGCAATCCCAAGATCGTCCATCACGTCGTCGTCTACGCGATCGAGCCGGACGCGCCGGAAGGGACGCCCGAGGGCGGCGTCATGCTGCACGAGTACGCCGTGGGCAAGTACGGCGACATCTTCGGCGACAACACCGGACGCCTGCTGAAGAAGGGAACGAGGCTCCGCTACGACATGCACTACTTCGCCGTCGGATCCGAGCAGCACAACAAGACGACGATCGCCTTCAAGTTCTATCCGAAAGGCGTGACGCCGAAGTACCAGGTGCGGTCGCAGAACATCCGGAACATCCCGAACGACGAGCTCGAGGTGCCGCCGAATTCCGTGGTGCGGACCGACGGCTACTTCCGGCTGCCGCGGCCGGCGCGGATCGACGCGTTCCAGCCGCACATGCACATGCGCGGGCGCGGCCTGACCGTCGAAGCGATCGATCCGGTGACGAACAAGACGTTCATCCTCAGCTCGGTCGATCACTTCGACTTCAACTGGCACATCAATTACGTCTACGCCGACGAAGCCGCGCCGCTGCTGCCGGCCGGCACGGTGCTGCACCTGATCGGCATCCACGACAACACGTCGGCGAACCGTCGCAATCCCGATCCCAACATGTGGGTCGGCTTCGGCGAGCGCAGCGTCGACGACATGCTCCAGGTCTGGCTCGACATGGTCTACCTGGACGAGGCGGAATATCAGCGGCTGGTCGAGGAGCGCAAGGCGAAGCCGGCTTCGTCGACCAGCTCGCAGCAGCCGCAGCAGCAGCGCTAGTGTCACACCCGGTGGCCCAGGCGGGCGGGATCGCTTTTCGCGGCAGCGGCCGGGATCTCTCGATCCTGCTCGTCAGCTCGAAAAAGCAGCAGGGCTTCTGGATCTTTCCCAAGGGCCACATCGAGCCGGGCGAGACAGCCGCCCAGGCCGGGGTTCGCGAGACGGAGGAAGAGGCAGGCGTCACCGGCGATCTGCTGGGGCCGGTGGGCGAGCCGCTCGAGTACGACTGGGGCGGCAAGCGCTACAGCGTGCAGTACTTCCTGATTCGCGCGACCAACGAGGCGCCGGCGAGCGACGGCCGCGCCGTCGAGTGGCTGCCTTTCGAAGAGGCGCTGCGGCGACTGAGCTTCGACGACACTGGACGCCTCCTGCGCGAGGCACGGGCACAGATGGAAGGGACACCCCGCGGATGACACCGGACGTCGAGATCTACGACACCACACTGCGGGACGGCACTCAGGGCCACGGCATTTCGTTCTCCGTCGCCGACAAGCTGCGCATCGCCGACCGCCTCGACGCCTTCGGCGTGCACTATGTCGAAGGCGGCTGGCCCGGCTCGAATCCCAAGGACATCGAGTTCTTCGCCGAGGCGAAGCACCGGACGTTCAAGCACGCGCGCCTCGCGGCGTTCGGCTCGACCCGGCGCAAGGACGTCTCCGCCGCCGCCGACGAGCAGGTGCAGCTGCTGATTGCCGCCGCCACACCGGTCGTCACGATCTTCGGCAAGACCTCGCCGCTCCACGTCCGGGAAGTGTTGCAGACGACGCTCGACGAAAATCTCAAGATGATCGCCGACACCGTGCGCTTTCTGAAGGACCACGGCAAGTTCGTGGTGTACGACGCCGAGCACTGCTTCGACGGGTTCAAGGAAGACACGCCGTACGCGATGGCGACGCTGCACGCCGCCCAGCAGGCCGGCGCGGACGTCGTCACGCTGTGCGACACCAACGGCGGATCGCTGCCGGCCGACGTGGCGGCCGTCACCCGCTTAGCGCGCCAGGGGCTGGTCGCGCGGATCGGTATCCACACCCACGACGACATCGGCCTCGGCGTGGCCAACGCCCTCGCCGCCATCGAGGCCGGCGCCACGCATGTGCAGGGCACCATCAACGGCTACGGCGAGCGGACGGGAAACTGCAACATCACGTCGGTGATGCCGATCCTGCACTTCAAATTGAACAAGCGCGGCGTGCCGGTGGAATCGCTGCCGCTCCTCACCGAGCTGTCCCAGTTCGTCGACGAGACCGCGAACCTGCGGCCGAACCCGCGGCTGCCGTGGGTCGGCGCGTCGGCGTTCTCGCACAAAGGCGGCACGCACGTGAACGCGGTCGCCAAGGTGCTGAGCAGCTACGAGCACGTCGACCCGGCCTCGGTCGGCAACACCCGGCACGTCCTGATCAGCGACCTGGCCGGCCGCAGCAACATCATCATGAAAGCCCGCGAGCTCGGCTTCGATCTCGCGACGGATACCGCGCACCTGCGGACGCTGCTCGCCGCGATCAAGGATCTGGAGCATCGCGGCTACGAGTTCGAGGCGGCGGACGGCTCGCTCACGCTGCTGATCCGGCGCGTGCTGTCGAACACGCCGCCGGCGTTCACGGTCGATGCGTATCACGTCTCGATGCGGTCGGAAGGCGGCGCCTCGGTCTGCGAGGCGACGGTCAAGGTCCGGGTCGGCGACGAGCGGGCGCACACGGTCGCCGACGGCGACGGTCCGGTCAACGCGCTCGACGCGGCGCTCCGCGCCGCGCTGGTCACGTTCCATCCGCACCTGCACAGCGTGCGTCTCACCGACTACAAGGTCCGCATCATCGACTCGTCGACCGGCACGGCGGCAACGACGCGCGTGCTGATCCAGTCGAGCGACGGCGTCAGCGAGTGGGGCACCATCGGCGTAAACGAGAATATCGTCGAAGCCAGCCTGCAGGCGCTGGTCGACAGTCTCGAGTGCGCGCTGATTCACACCGCCGCGGGCGCCTGAGCGCAACGACGATCAACGCAGAGCTCGCAGAACCCGCAGAATGAATCTTGTTCTGGTGGATCCGGAAGAGATCACCCCGAGCGGTGATGCAGTTCTCTCAGGCTCGCGCGCGGAACACCTGCTGAAGGTGCTCCACGCCGCGCCGGGACACGAGGTCCGGATCGGCGTGATCGACGGTCCGCGAGGCGTCGGCACGGTGCAGGCGATCGCGGAGGGCGCGGTGACGCTGCGATGCGCGTTCGAGGGCGACACGCCGCCGAGGCCGGCTATCGATCTCCTGCTCGCGCTGCCGCGGCCGAAAGTGCTGCGCCGGCTCTGGGCGCAGATTGCCGCGCTCGGCGTCGGGCAGATCATCCTGACCAACGCCGAAAAGGTCGAGCGCAACTATTTCGACACTCACGTTCTCTCGCCGGAGTCGTACCGGCCCCTGCTGATCGAAGGTCTCCAGCAGGCACGCGACACGCGTCTGCCAGCCGTTTCGATTCATCGTCAATTCAGGGTGCTGGTGGAGGATCAGCTCGACGCGCTGGCGGGGCCGGCGCTTCGGGTCGTCGCCGATCCGTCGGCGTCGAAGGCGCTGAGCCAGGTTGTTCCGGCGGGCGCTCCGCAGCGGCTTCTGCTGGCGATCGGACCTGAAGGCGGCTGGAACGCGTTCGAGCTCGGCTTGCTGGCGGCTCACGGCTTTCAACCCGCCGGAATCGGGCCGCGAATCCTACGCAGCGACACCGCGTGTGTCGCGCTGCTGGCGATCGCGCACAGCGCGATCGGTCACTGCGGCAAGTAGTGCAGCAGTTTCAGGATGTCCGAAAAGACGCCCATCGCGGTGACGTCGGCGCCGGCGCCGGGCCCCTGGACCACCAGCGGCGTGCGCGAGTAGCGCTTGGTCGTGAAGGCGATGACGTTGTCGCTGCCGGCCGCAGACGCAATCGGGTGCGTGCGCGGATATTCCTTCAAGCCCGCCCGCGCCTTGCCGCCTTCCAGCAGACCGACGTAGCGAAGCACCGCCCCTCGCGCGGCGGCCTTCTTCACGCGGCCGGCCATCTCCTGGTCGTAGCGCGCAAATGCCGGCAGGAAGCCGCTGCCGTACTTGCCACGCGCGAGCGGTTTCGGCACCAGGCTGTCGACCTTCACCTCGTCGAGATCCATCTTCAGGCCGATCTGCCGTCCCAGGATCAGCAGCTTTCTGGCGACGTCCTGTCCTGACAGATCCTCGCGGGGATCCGGCTCGGTGAACCCCATCGCGTGCGCGTCGCGGACCAGCGCGCTGAACGGCGTCGTGCCGTCGAAGGTGTTGAACAGGTAGCTGAGCGTCCCCGAGAGAATCCCCTCGATGCGGACGATCTCGTCGCCGCTGGCGATCAGATCGCGCAGCGTCGAGACGACCGGCAGGCCGGCGCCGACGTTCGCCTCGAACAGGAAGTGGCGCTGCCGCTGCTCGAGCCGCTGCATCAGCGACTCGTAGCGGCGCCACGGCAATGCGTTCGCCCACTTGTTCGGCGTGATGATGTGCAGGTTGGCCTCGATGAACGCCGGATAGGCGTCGACGATCGCCGGACCGGAGGTGCAGTCGACCAGCGCGGTATTGGTGATCGCCATCGCGCCGATCCGGTCGGCGAACGCGGCCGGCTCCATTCGATCGGAGGCGCCGCGCAGCGCGTCCGACCAGCTCCCGAGATCGATCCCTTTCGGATCGGCGACAAACCGCTTGCTGTTGGCGAGGCCGACCACCTTGACGTCGAAGCCCTTCGACAGCAGATACCGCCGCTGCTGCGCCAGCTGCCGCAGGACCGCGCCGCCGACGTTGCCGACTCCGACGATCGCCAGCGCCAGGTGCTTGTTCTTCTCGAAAAACCCCTGGTGAATCGCATTGAGCGCGCGCACCTGCTGCGATGCGTCGATCACGCACGAAATGTTTCGCTCCGAGGCGCCCTGCGCAATCGCGCTGATGTTGATGTTCTGCCGCCCGAGCGAGTCGAACACCTTGCCCGCCACGCCGGGCCGGCCCTTCATGCCCTCGCCGACCACCGCCAGGATCGCCTGGTCGTCGCGCACGTCGACCTGCATCGACTGGGCGTGGAATTCGAACTGGAACTCCTGCCGGAGCGCCTCGACCGCGCGCGCCACGTCGACGCTGCGCACGCTGAAGCAGATCGTGTGCTCCGAGGACGCCTGCGAAATCAGGACGACGTTGACGCCCTTCGTCGCGAGCGTCCTGAACACGCGACCCGCCACGCCCGGCACCCCGACCATGCCGGGGCCGCGCAGCGTCAGCAGCGCCAGATCGCCCACCGAGGTGATCCCTTTCGCCAGCTTGCCGTCGTCGGCCGCCTTGCGCGAGATCAGCGTGCCCGGTGCATCGGGGTTGAAGGTGTTCTTGATCAGGATCGGGATGCGCCTGGCGACCGCCGGCGCGATCGTCGCGGAGTGCAGCACCTTGGCGCCGAAGTACGAGAGCTCCATCGCCTCTTCGTAGGTCATCTCCGGCAGCACGAACGCCGCCGGGACGACGCGGGGATCGGCGCTCAGCACCCCGTCCACGTCGGTCCAGATCTCAATGACCGACGCGCCGATCGCGCCGCCGACAATCGCCGCGCTGTAATCGGATCCGTTGCGCCCGATGGTCGTCGTCTGGCCGTCGGCGGTGGCGCCGATGAAGCCGGTCACCACCGGCAGGATCTGTTTCGAGCGCTTGAAGAGCCGCGAAAAATAAGCGCGGGTGCGGCGGTTGGTCGCCGGGAACTGCACGTTGGCGTGGGTGAACTGATCGTCCGTGACCAGGAAGTCTCGCGCGTCGACGAAGGCCGATGGATTCTTGCGGTCGAGGTGCGCCGCGACGATCAATGCCGACAACCGTTCGCCGAAGCTGGCGGTCATGTCGAGGGCCCGCGCCGGGCAGTGCCTCAAGAGGTGAATCCCCTGCAGCGTGCTGCGCAGCTCGGCGAGCAGCGCGTCGACCTGCGCGCGCGTCCGCGCCGGACGGCGCCCCACCAGATGGGAAACCGCGGAGCGATGCCGGCGGGCGATCTGCTCGAAGGCGTCCTCGAAGGTGACGTCGGCGCGCTCGGCCAGGCGGGCGCACTCGAGCAGCTGGTTGGTCACGCCCTGAAACGCGGAGACGACGCCGATCACCGGCTCGCGGCGATGCGTCTCGAGCAGGATCCGGCCGACTTCGCGGATCGTCGCCGGGGTTGCGAGCGAGGACCCGCCGAATTTGAGCACTCTCATGTAGGTTGACCTAGTGGCCGCCGGTGCCGGCCGCGGGCTTGACGGTGACGCTGACGTGGGCGTTCGACCAGCAGCACTGGAATCCGCCGCCGCCCGACCCGGTGCTGTCGTTGCCTTCGACCCGCAGCATGTAGTCGCCGGGCGCACTGAAGGTCGCGTTGGTCACGGCCTTGCCCTCCGCCGCCCGGTCGATCGACGGCCGGTTGTTGTCGAACTTCACGTCGCCGGGCCCGCGGAATTTCGTCCACGTGATCGCCATCGGCGGAGGCGGCGTGAATCCTTCGGGGACCGCACCGCGCGCGGCGCCCCGGCCACGTCCCCGGCTCGAGGGCTCAGGCACGTTGATCTTCGGACCCTCGTCCGAGATCCACACGGTCAGCGGCAGCGGCACGCCGACGGTGCCGGTGTACTTCTCGGCGATCGCCTGCGGCGGGCCGGTGAAGATCGGACCGTTGGCCTGGAACTTGAGCTTCGGCGGCGTGTTCTTGTTCGCCGCATCCTCGAACGGCTCGACGATGTAGTCGGCGTTGGTGTGAAGGGTGATCGTGTTGGTGAACCCGTTCGCCACGATCGTCCAGCTCAGTTTCTTGGTGCCGAAGTCCTTCGGCAGCTTGATCGTGAACACGCCCCACTGCCGGCCGGCATTGAAATGCGTCGGCTGCCCCTGATCGGGCGGGCCCGGCTCGATGCGGTTGTTCGGCCCCGCGGGAATGTCGAACTCCTGCTTCGTGTTGCGGTTGAAGTAGCCGACCATCACGCGCTGCGAGCCGTCCTTGTCGAAATACCAGCCTTCGAAGGCCGGGGTGACGCTGGAGCCGCGCTCCCGAATCGGGGCGGTCAGCGGCAGCGAGCTCGGCGTCTGGCCGACACCCGGCTGCTGCGCGCCGGCGAGCGTCACGCCGACGGCGCACGACAGCAACAGACCCACACTGGCGAATTGACGCACGCGCATTCCCTGACTCCTCGATACCGAAAAAAAGGCGCCGTCCGAATCCGGACGGCGCCTTGAAGCGTTGAAACGACCCGCGAAGGCTACTGCTGCTGGCGTTCAGCCGCCGTCGTGTTGACCGCCTTCGCCGCGCGCGCCCCGGTCTCCGCCTTGAACTCGTCGTCGTTGTAGTACGTGATGTTCAGCCACGCGTGGCCCATCTCGTCGACGGTGCGATCGCCCCAGCCCACCCACTGATCGGGGTCGGGGTTCGACTTGTTCGCCTTGGTGTTGTCATACCACGCGAGGAGGTGGAGGATCGTGCCCTTCGGGAGCAGCGGCGCCACATCGTCGTCGTAGATGTACATGTTGTGCCAGTTGAAGTTGAAGTCGGTCACCTGGCTCAGCATCTCGCGCTTGCCGTCCGGGTAGATCGCTTCCATCGACATGCCCTTGCCGCGCAGGTGCATGTGGGCCTGGAAGTTTTCGATCCGCGCGTTCTGCTTCAGGGTGACGAAGCTCTCGGTCGTCGTCACCGAGTTCGGCTGAATGTCGAGCGAGCGGCCGCCGGGGGCCGAGCCGGAGAACGTGTTGAAGAGCGCGAGCACTTCACGGTGCTTCGGCTCCTGACCCTTCGGATAGAACCACACCGCCAGCTCGGTGTGCGCCGTGATCTCTTCGCCGACCGCGTGATAGTGCATCTCCCACACGATCTTCGAGTTCGGCAGCATCAGACGGCCCGAGTCCGGACGCATCTCGTCGCCGTTCTTGCCGACCGCCCACTCCATGAACAGGCCGTCGCCCGAGACGTTCGGGTCGTTGGTGAACAGCGCCGGATCCATGTCCTCGGGCTGCTGCAGGCGCGCCAGCGCGTGGTGCGTGATCTTGCGGGCGTTCTTGCCGACCGGGCGGATCTCAATCGCGCGGACCCAGCGCGGCTCGGTGATGTTGGTCGGGTTCGTCGGCCGCCACCAGGCATCCTGTGCGACCGGCGGCATCGTGTAGTCCGGCGACTTCACGACGAGGTCCGGCTCGCCGTACTTGTTCGCCATGTTCCAGCCCGACTCGTCCTTCCACACCTTCGGGGCGGGCATGTCTTTCGGATCGCCTTTCGGCGCTCTGGCCGCAACCCACGCCAGAATGGTCTCGATCTGATCGTCGTTCAGCGAACGGTCGTTCTTGAACTTCTGGATGCCGATGGTCTTGTCGATGTGCCAGGGTGGCATCTGCCGCGCGCCCACGCGCGCCGCGATCGACTTGGCCCACGGCCGCGCCTCTTCATAGGTCAGCAGCGACATCGGCGCCATGTTGTTCGGCCGATGGCACGACTCGCATTTTTGTTGGAAGATCGGTGCGACGTCCTTGGTAAAGGTGACCGTCTTGGCTGAATCGGCCGCCGCTGCCGGAAGCGAGGATACCAGGAGGGCACTGAAGGCCAGCGCCGTCGAAACACGCAACATCACGGGCTCCTTTCGAGCTTGTCGACCGTTCTTTCTAACGGACATTATACGGACAGGCGGGACAGGTACACCTGTCTCTGTTTGTCTATATTCAGGTAAAAAACGGCGTCGCTTTCGCTTATTGTTCACCGTCTATGCAGAAGCATGCATCGGTCGCGACAACCAGAACCGTCAGACACCATCGCGGCCGGACAGATCGCGGCGATTTTCTGCTGACCGCGCCGGAAGTCATCACCAGTCCTGAAACCGGCCTCAAGTACGGTATCGAGCGGTTGCTGGGCGAAGGCGGCTTCGGCCAGGTCTACCTCGCCCGGCGGATCGGCCGCTCCGCGATCGTGCCCGAGACGGTCTGCATCAAGGTCAGCAGCCGCATCGACGGCTGGCTGCGCGAGGCGTACTTCGGCCAGCTGCTCGATGCCCATCCCCGCGCGATCCGCGTGTTCGACATCTTCCCGCTGATGCGCGCCGATGGACGCGTCCTGTACTGCCTCACGCTCGAGTACGCCAGGCACGGCGACCTGAGCGCGTTCCTGTCGCGAACGACGAAGGGATGGACCGAGGCGGCGGCGCGGCGCGAAATCGCCGGCATCCTGGAAGTGCTGGGCAAGCTGCACCGGGGGCAGACCCTCCATCGCGATCTCACGCCGCTGAACGTGTTCGTCTGCGACGGGCGCCGTCTCAAACTCGGAGACTTCGGCATCGTCCGCCAGCAGAGCGACCGGCGCGGCATCACCGCGCGCACGATGAACGCCTTGACCGCGCCGAGCGACATCATCGCCGGCGCGGTGCCGCGCTGGCAGGCGCGCGACGACGTGTACCAGGTGGGGCAACTGCTGGGGATGCTGATCAAGGGCGACGCCAGGCTTCGCATGCGCCTTCCCGAGATACGCCGGCTCGGGTGCACCGATCACTTGAAGGAGATCGTCTATCGCTGCATCGGCGAGCGGCGCAAGCGGTACGAGAGCGCCGACGAGATGATCGAGGCGCTCCGCAATCCGCCCGCGGTTCTCAAGGCGGGTGTGCTGCGCACGCTGAAAGGCGTCCACGTCGCGTTCACCGGCATCCTGACCCGGAAGCGCAGCGAAGCCGTCCGCGCCGCCAAGCGCGCCGGCGCGGTGGTCCATAGCGGACCCTCAGCGAAGACAACCGTCGTCATTCGAGGGAGGCCGAACCCGCTGCAGGCGGCCGGCAAGGACGCCGGGATCAAGCTGATGGAGATCAAGCGGCTGCGCGAGAAGGGGCACCGGATCACGCTGCTCGATGAACGCCGGTTCTGGAAGCTGGCGGCCGCCAAGCGATAGACGCTCGCCGTACGGTCCGTCGTCAGCTGATCTCAGCGGCCATCGCCTGACCGACGCGCTCCGCGCGGCCGGCTGACGCATCTAGCCGGATGCGATCGCCCGTCTTGAGAACCCGGGTCGCGTTCTTGACGTTCGCGAGCGCAGGCAACCCGTACTCGCGCGCGATCGTCGAGGCGTGCGACAGCATCCCGCCGACTTCGACGATGACGCCGGACGCGAGGGTGAAGAGCGGCGTCCACGACGGGTCGGTCGCCGGAGCCACGAGAATGGCGCCGCGCTTCATCATCGCGAACTCGCTGGGATCGCGCATGACGACGACTTCGGCTTCGACCGAGCCGGGACTGACGCAGAGGCCGATGAGGGAATCGGCGGCGGCGACCGCCGAAATGCCGGTCTGTGCCGCAGCCATCAGCGCCGGCAGTTGCGACTCGCGCATCAGGAGCGGCATCTTCAGATCGCGCTCTGCGACGAGTTGGGCGGCACGGCGGGCCGCAATGGCGCGCAGACCCGAACCCTGTTGGGGATCGGCCACCGCGCGCTTGACCTCGTCCATCTCCAGCAGGAAGTAGTCGTCGCGCCGGTCGAGCCAGCCGCGCTCGACGAAGCGATTCGCGAGGGCGAGATGATACGCGCGCATGCGCGAGACCACGCGCGTGAGATCCGACCGCACCTGCTCGCGCCAGAGATACTGCTGCTTCAGCTTGCGGAGCGTCGAGCGGACGCGAGGCAACAGCGTCCATCGCTGCCAGGTGGTGAGACGTGCCTCGAATTCACGTCGTGCAGCCGCGGCATCGGCTTCCTGGCGCCGGGCGGTCAGCGCCGTGTCCTCCGACGCGCCTTGTAGGTGCGCCTGAATGGCAAAAAGGGCTGACGCAGGCGCCTCGTGCAATCGCGGCACCGCCCAGTCGGACTCATAGCGGCCACGATGGCCGTACTGGTCGAGGAAGCGATCGAACCGCTCGAGGAACGTGGTCCCTGCCAGTGCCTGCCGGTAGTCGGCGAACCCGCTGCCGGCCGTGAGCATGTAGCGAGCCGTCCGCGCGTCGTGGCGGGCCACGCCGGCGAGGGCGACGAGATCGACCGCCTGCTGCGTGCTGACCGAACGCCGGCTGGCGGCCAGTTGCGGGTAGACCAGCCGATCGTACGAGAAGCCGACGGCCCTGCACGCTTTGCGCAGCACGTCTTCATGCATCTGCACGCTGCTCATCACGAACACGGCGTCGATCGTCTCGGGCGCGATCGCCAGCCACCAGTCGTAGGTCGCAATGATTTCCTGATCTGAAAACGTCTGCGGATCGACCTGCAGCCGCGCCAGGATCCTGGCGGTGCTGGCGGTGTGTTCGCGGAACACGCGGCCCATCCGCAGCATGTTGAACACGAGCCGCAACAGGTCCGGAAGGGCGGGCAGCAATCGGCGGAGAGGAGGGCGCCTCGCGACTTCATCTTCCGGATGGATCGCCTCGGCGTGGCCGAACGAACGCAGCGTATCGGCGGGTGCGGCGCCGACGGTCTCGGTGACGTGCCGGAGCTGCGACAGGTTGAAGTACAGCCGGCCGTGGAACGCCTTGATGATCGGTCCCAGCTCCGATTCCGGCGCCATCATGCGGCCGAAGAACTCGCGCTCGCAGCGGTCGAGCAGCTCGACGTAGACGGCGAGCGCCTGCGGCGACACCTGATCGGGCAGGACCTCGGCCAGGTTGGCGCGGGTCCACTCGGGATCGGGAGATTTCAGATTTAAGGTTTCAGATTTCAGATTGGAGGGAGCGGTCGTCACCGGCCGGGACTGCACGATCCAGAACTGCCGTCCGTCGTGGCACCACTCGACGTCCTGCGGCGCGCCGTAGTGCTGCTCGATCCGCGTCAGGATGCCGGCGAGGTCGGCGAGTTGCGAAGGCGACAAGGTAGAGAAGCTGCCGGCGTCTTGGCTGCCGGAGCCGGCGCGCGCCGACAGCACGGTCGCGTCGCGCTTGCTGATGCGGAACTCGTCGGGATCGATCTGCCCGCTGACCAGCGCCTCGCCGAGCCCCCGCCCGGCGTTGACGACGAACTCGTCGGCGCCGTTGACGGGGTTGATCGTGAAGGCGACACCGGAGGTCACGGCCGGGACCATGTGCTGCACGAGCACGGCGATCCCGACGTCGTCGCCTCCAAGGTGTCGCGCCTCACGGTACGCGCGCGCCTGTGACGAGCCGGCGGAACGCCGGCACGCCAGCACCGCCTCAATCAGGCGATCGCGCTCGACGTTCAACTGCGTTTCGTGGACGCCGGCGAAGGAGTGGTCTTCGCCGTCCTCGCCGACGCCCGAGGATCGCACCGCGAAGCGCATGCCGGCAACCGCAGTTGCGAACCACGGATCGGCGTCCAGCGCCTGCACGTCGGCGTCGGTCGCGTCGGTCGGGATTACGAGGCCGTCGGGGACTGCAAACTTGGCCTGCCGCAGCCGCGCGCAGTTGAACGCCTTGCCGCCCACGCGCGACACGTCGCCGCGCTGGACCTCGTCGAGTCTCACGAAGATGGTCATGTCGGGGGTCACACGATGACACGACTCGATGCGGAACGCACGGATGGACGATATGCGAACTTAAACCCGCGCGGCCAGGACGTTGACAGAACGACGCTCCCGCGCGCGGAAGGCCTGCGGCGTTTCGGCGTTCCAGCGCTTGAACGCGCGGTGAAACGCGGCCGCTTCGGAGTACCCGAGGAGATAGGCGATCTCGCAGATCGAGAGCGTCGAATGCGCCAGGTAACCTGCGGCAGCCTCGCGCCGGGTGACGTCAAGCAAGTCCTGATACGACGAACCCTGCTCGGCGAGCCGGCGTTGCAGCGTTCGCGGGGTCGTGGCGAGCTGACGCGCGACGGCCTGGATCCCGGTATCGCCGCCGGCCACGCGCGAAGCAAGGGCACGGCGCACCTGGGAGGCCAGCCCGTCTGCCGGCGACAATCGCGCCGCGATCGCATCGGCCTGCTCTTCGAGGACGCCGCGCAAGATGGAATCGCGCCTGCGTAGCGGCATCCTCCAGATGTCGTACGACAAGGTGAGCCCGTTCCATCCCGCTTCCACGCGGACCGGACAACCGAGGATGCGCTCGACTTCGGCGACTTCGTCCGGCCAGTGCGCGAAATGTACCGTGGCCCGGAATTGGCGATTCGTCTCGGTGGTGAAATGCAGCACCATCAGCGACACGTTGAATTCAATCGCGAATGGATCGCCTGGGCTCTCCGCCGCGACGCGAACGCCGTCGGCTTGTTCGTGAATGCCGAGGACGACCGGGGTGCCCACCAGGCGTAGATATCGGGCAAGCTGGGCGGCGCCGGCTCCGACCGTCTCGGACGTCATCACCAGATAGTCGAGCAGCGGAAACGCCCCGATGGGGGTTTCTCCCGCCAGCCGCACTGCCAGATTGCGCGTGAATCGCTCGCGCTGGGCCGCCTGAACGACCGCCCCGAAGACGGTGCAGGGAAGACGCGCGTCGGCATCCTCGAGGTCCGTGCTCTGG
>Ga0105242_10001536_pt1 | contig 18144 bp, 13 predicted proteins | sample KBSM24metaG_FD_81521 | JGI IMG/M metagenome (GOLD analysis project Ga0105242, IMG submission 81521) | Miscanthus rhizosphere microbial communities from Kellogg Biological Station, Michigan, USA - KBS M2-4 metaG | ecosystem: Host-associated > Plants > Roots > Rhizosphere > Soil | place... | reverse complement strand
TCCGACGGCTACGTCGTCGCGCTCGAGGATGAGACGATCGACCGCCTCACCGGGCAGCAGGGCCGCGTCGACGCGATGACGCTGAAGGATCTCCGCGCGCTCGATTTCGGCGCGACGTTCCGTTCCGCCGCCGGACAACCGTTCGCCTATCGCGCCCGCGTCGAAACGCTCCCCATGCTCTTCGACTACCTCCCCGGCGACGTCTGGTACGTCATCGACGTCAAGCCGGAAGCAGACACGAAGCGGAAGAAGAAACTCGCCCGCGATATCGTGATCGCGGCTGCCAACCGCGGCCTCGAGGAACGGATCATCGTCTGTTCGAACGATCCCGTCGTCCGCGCCGAGGTTCGCGCCAGCTCATCCCACGTACGCGTCGCCGCGGACGGTGGAGCGGTGGGCTCTCAGCCCACCGGTTCAAAACGGCGGGCTGAGAGCCCGCCGCTCCACGATCTCGACGCGATCGTCGTCCCCCTCGACAAGTTCCTCGCCGATCCCACCCTCGGTGCCGCCGCGCCTCTCGGCGCGATTGTGACTTGTGGTGGTGTGGTGCGCGCCTCTGGCGCGCCCCCGCCCAGAGGCGCGCCGGAGGCGCGCACCACACGGCTTTTTACCGCGGACGACTACGCGCGCCTGCGGAGGGTGGCGACCATCTGGGGCATCACCACGACGTCCGTGTTGCAGTCGGCGGAGATCACGCGGCCCGGGTGGGTGTGGGTGGACGAGAAGTGGGAGCAGTCGGCGGCGAAGCACGAGGATGTGAACGCAAACGTCTGGCACCTCGGCTACGCGAAGTACAACCCCGAGAAGTTCTGCCACGTCTATCCCGACAAGGGACTGCACGTATCGATCAAGCCGTACGAGGGTCCGATCGCCACGCCGCCGAGCGGCGATGCGGTCAAAGACAAGCTGACCAGCCTGACCGAGGACTCCTGGGCGGCGTTGCGCACCTGGCCGTTCTACTCCGGCGGCGGCGCGGGATTCATGCCCGGCGTGCGCGGCGACTTCTCCGCGGAAGTCGACATCGAAAGCGTCGCCGCGCAGCAGGCGACCACGGTCGAGCTGGCCGCGGTCAACGTCGATCCGGGCACACACATCGCGCCGTGGCGCGAAGTGAACGGAGCGTTCGAGCCGAACTATCCGTCTTCATTCCGCGACAAGCACACCTTCTTCGATCCGCACGGCGCGCCGCCGTTCGTCGGCGTCGAGCACGACGAGGATGATGGCTGGCGCATCAACTGGAATCTCGGCACGGACTACGACGCGAACCAGTACGGAAAGGCGTCGGGGGACGGGAAACAACTCACCGGACGCATGCGCCTCGACCGCCGCGGCGTGCAGTGGGCGGCGTTCTATCGTCCGAAAGGCCTCGACGGCGCCGCCGATTGGATCTGCGTCGGCGCCGTGCGCAACGAGTCGCTCAACGAAGTCGTGTATCTCCGCCTCGCCGGCAAACGGTGGCGGCAGGAGGACCCCGCGAAACCCACCGACTTCATGCCGGTCATCCCGAATCACTTCACGTTCCGCAATTTCAAACTGACGCGCTTCGTGTAGGCGCCAAATAGGAGGCGAACCATGGACGATCTTCACATCCGCAAACAACTCGCTCGCGAGATTCTCTCGGCGGGCATCGAGGACAGCGACTACGAGATGTATCCCGCGACCGCGCTGGAACCAGTGCCCGCGGCCGCGCTGGCGGCAGCAGCGGCGGTCCTCGCCATCGACTGGCCGCAGGGCCTCGCGCCGGTGGCGAAACCGATCGAGCCGGCGCCGAACCCGAATGACGCGCTCCCGAAGTGCGACGTCGTGGTGGTCACCTGGACGGTCGATGAGCTCGACGCGCTTTGCGACGTCCTGACGCCCGGCTTCGATCGCGACAAGTGGTATCGCTATGCGCGTTTCTTCGCCCAGAAGTACGACGCCCTGATTCGCAAAGGCGCTCCCGCGAACATCTCCAAGCGCCTCGGCAGCTACATGCCCGCGCAGATCGGCAATCTCAAGGTTCTCTGCGTGAAATCCGAGCTGCACCTGAATCAGGACGGGAAACAGGATCCTCCCGGCCAGCCGGGCAACGCCACGCTTCCGGTCAAGGATTTTTTTCAGCAGATCATCGACGAGACCGGCGCGAAGCACATCATCACAACCGGCACCGCCGGCGGCGTGTACACGGAGCAGGACCTCGGCGACGTCGTCGTCACTCGCGCCGCGAAATTCAGGGTCATCAGCGAATTTGGAAAGGCACCGTTCGCCGGCAAGACCTACAAGAACGACTGGAAAGTGCCGAAGAAGCACTTCCAGAAGGCCGAAGAATTGATGGGGAAATTCAAGGAGAACCTCGGGACCGCGTACGTTCCCTGTTTCCCGCCGACCGCTTACTACAAACCGAATGAACAGAATCTCGTGCCGACGTCCTCGCGACAGCCGGTGCCGGCGATCTGGCTCGACGGCGCGGACGTGCCGAAGCTCGGAAAGAAGATGCCGAAGTTCCATCCGATTCTCACCACCGACTTCTTCGAGTTCGGCACATCGGCGAACAACCTCGAGAAAGAAGGCTCCGCGGTCGAGATGGGCGACGCCGTCCTCGGCCTCGTCGTGCAGGAGATGAAGGACGCGGGCAAGCCCGCGCCGAACTGGGTCGTCGTCCGCAACTGCTCCGACCCGCAGATCAACGGCCTTCTTCCCAACGGGCCGCCGTCGAAGATCAGCCAGCAGGCGCTGTGGGCGGTCTTCTACTACAAAGGCTACGGCTACTGGACGACCGTGATGAGCGCGATCGCCTGCTGGGCCATCATCGCCGGCATCAACGACGAGGCTTGAGATCGATGACCGACGCGCGCGTTCCGACCGAAGTGGAGCTGGTGTACGAGCTGATGCCGTGCAACGCGATGCGCGTTGCACAGGAAGCGGTGACGAAGGACAAACATCCCTGCGCCTACTTCCGCGAATGGGGCACCTACAACAGTTACGACTACGCGAAACCGGGAGCGCCGCTCGAGCGCGGCATCAACCAGAAGTGCAACTACGTCGGACGCGCGGCACTCCTCCCGGAAATGCTCAGCGGCTGCCGCAAGACGCCCATCCTCGCCGTCGGCATCAATCCCAACCTGCCGGGCTGGTGGGAGAAAACGCGGAGCTGGGTCAGCCCGCTGTTCGACGACTACAAGCAGTACGCGCACTACTTCCGCTACCGCGAGATCTCGAAGCTCGCCATTCCGCTCGATGACTACACGAACTTCGGCGGCCCTCCCCTGCCCAGTCCATTCGACGATGCCGAGCTCAATGTGCCGGCCGGCGCCGAAGGACAGCGCGCGATCCCGATCGAGGAGCAGGCCCAGGGGATGTACCGCGCCTACCAGGGCATCCTCGACGACTTCGCGAAAGAGATGGGTTGGAACGACCACGCCCTGGTCGTCGGCGAAGACCTCGCCTACGCGAACATGGTCGCCTGTCCGTCGGCGAAGTGGACGACCGTGAAGAACCCGGACGATCCGAAGCTGCCGCCGATGACCACGAAGCAGCGTAACGGGATCATCGACGAGTGTTTCGACGAGCGCCAGTACTTCCTCCGCCAGCTGTTTCAGTCGCTGCCGAGCGTGATCCTCGTGTTCAGTCAGAGCACCGCCAACGCGCTCATCGGCGCGCTGAAGGGCCGCTTCTCGATGGGCAATCCGCAGGTCAATGAGCCGGTGACGAAGCTCATCGAGCGCGACATCCGCATTCTGTACGGCGAAGCCGGCGGCAATGTGCTGGACGCTGTCGTGCTGTTCGCGCCGCATCCGACGGGCGACCCCGCGAACTGGAAGATCGCCCGTCCGAAGTTCATGCAGCGCATGGCGCAGCTCGGCGCGTCCGGGCGCCTCACACTGAATCCCGAAACGAAACACCTCGCCCGCACGCAGGGCTCGTGCGTCTTCTGCACGATGCTCGAGATCGGGAAGTGCGACTACATCAACGAGATCCGCCCGCTGGAAACGCCGCCGCATCTGAGGGCCGCGGCCGCGCCGAGCGAAGCGCCGGACAAGCCGTTGCAGAACGCGCTTCTCGAGAGCTTCACCGCCGACCTGCAGCGCGACCGGACCAACTGGGATCTCGCCGACGACGCCGTGAACACCGACACCGCCAAGACCGAGGACTAAGGTGGAGCGGCGGGCTCTCAGCCCGCCGTTTCGATTCGGCGGGCTGAGAGCCCGCCGCTCCACTTTCTTACATCGTCTCCACGATCATGGCGGCGGCTTCGCCGCCGCCGATGCAGATCGCGGCGAGGCCGCGTTTCGCGCCGCGGTCCCGCATCGCGTGAATGAGCGTGACCAGGATGCGCGCGCCGCTGGCGCCGATCGGATGTCCGAGGGCCACGGCGCCGCCGAGGACGTTCAGCTTGTCGTGCGGGATGTTCACGTCCTTCATGGCCGCGAGCGCCACCGCCGCGAAGGCCTCGTTGATCTCGAACAGGTCGATGTCGTCGACGGTCATGTTCGCGCGCTTGAGCACGATGTCGATCGCCTTCGCCGGCGCGGTGGTGAACCACTCCGGCTCCTGCGCGGCCGTCGACTGGGCGATGATCCGCGCGATCGGCTTGAGGTTGTTTTTCTCCGCGTAGTCCGCCGACGTCACGACCAGGGCCGCTGCACCGTCATTGATCTTCGACGCGTTCGCCGCCGTGACCGTGCCGCCGTCTTTCACGAACGCCGGCTTGAGCGTGCCCATTTTCTCGAGCGGCGCGTTGTACGGCTCTTCGTCGTCGATGACGACCGACTTCCCCTTCTTCCCTTCGATCTCGACGACGGCGATCTCTTTCTTGAACTTCCCTTCCTTGATCGCGTCCTGCGCGCGGCGGTACGACTCGCGCGAGAAGTCGTCCTGCTCCTGCCGCGTGAAGCCGTACTTCTGCACGCACGCCTCCGCGCAGTTCCCCATGTGCTTGTCGCCGTAAGGGTCCCAGAGGCCGTCGTGAATCATGACGTCGACGAGCTTGCCGTTGCCCATCCGGTACCCCGCGCGCGCCTGCGGCAGGGCGTAGGGCGCGTTGGACATCGACTCCATGCCTCCGGCGATGGCGATGTCGTACTCGCCGCAGCGGATGTCGTTCGCCGCGTACATCACCGCCTTGAGACCGGAGCCGCAGACTTTGTTCACCGTCACCGCGCCGGCGCCGGCGGGGATTCCGGCGAAGATGCCGGCCTGGCGCGCGGGAGCCTGGCCGATGGCGGCCTGCAGGACGTTGCCCATGATGACCTGCTGGATCTGCTCGGGTTGCACGCGCGAGTTCTCGAGAGCGCATTTGATCGCCACGGCACCCAGACGAGGCGCCGGCAGCGACGAAAGCGTGCCGAGAAATGAACCGATCGGTGTGCGCGCACCGCCGAGGATCACGATTTCTTTCATGGAAGCTCCTTACGGTAAGATGCACGGCCCTGACTGCCGCTGCGCAGTTCTATCATCCCTGTCAATCCTCTTGCAGGAGCGCTTTCCATGCCTGTCTCGTCCATCACAGACCGCCGTATCCACATTCAACCGGCGGAGGTCCATAACGTCCTGTCGCGGCACATGCTTGCCGACGGCTACGACATCGTCATGGACCTGAAAAAGTCCAGAGGCTCGTGGGTGTTCGACGCCCGCCGCGGCCGCAACGTCCTCGATTTCTTCACCAACTTCGCCTCCGTCCCGGTCGGTTACAACCATCCGAAGATGGACACGCCCGAGTTCCGCGAGCGCATCGCCGACGCGGCGATCAACAAGCCCGCGAACTCCGACATCTACACGACCTACATGGCGGAGTTCGTCGAGACCTTCGCCCGCATCGCCGTTCCCCCCTCCCTGAACAAGCATCTCTTCTTCATCGAAGGCGGCTCCCTCGGCATCGAGAACGCCGTCAAGGCGGCGTTCGACTGGAAGATCCGCAAGAACTTCAAGAAGGGATATCAGTCCGAGAAAGGGACGCAGATCATGCATCTGCGCGAAGCCTTCCACGGACGCACCGGCTACACGCTCTCGCTGACAAATACCGATCCGCGGAAGACGCAGTACTTCCCGAAGTTCGACTGGCCGCGCATCGACAATCCGAAGATCGCCTTCCCCGCCACCGCGGAGTCGCTCGCGGATGCGGAGCGCCGCGAGAAGACAGCGCTCGATCAGGCCAAACAGTTCCTGCACGAGCGCAAGGACGACATCGCCGCGTTCATCATGGAGCCGATTCAGGGCGAAGGCGGCGACAACCACTTCCGTCCCGAGTTCTTCCGCGCCGTCCGCCAGCTCTGCGACGAGAACGAGATGCTGCTCATCTTCGACGAGGTGCAGTCCGGCGTCGGCATCACCGGGAAGATGTGGTCGTTCCAGCACTACGGCATCGAGCCCGACCTGTTCTGCTTCGGCAAGAAGACGCAGGTGTGCGGCTTCGCGTCGAGCGACCGGATCATGGAGATCGCCGACAACGTGTTCGTCCTCTCGTCGCGCATCAACTCGACATGGGGCGGCAACCTCACCGACATGGTCCGCTCGCAGCGCTATTTCGAGATCATCGACGAGGAGAACCTCGTCGAGAACGCCGCGAGCGTCGGCTCGTACTTCATCGGCGAGCTCGAACGCTTCGCGGAAGAGTTCCCGAGCCTCGTCTCGAATGTCCGCGGCCGCGGCCTCATGGCCGCGTTCGACCTCCCGAGCGGCGAGACCCGCGACAACGCCCTCAAGGCGTTCATGGCCCACGACGTGATGGTCCTCTCATCCGGCCACCAGTCCGCCCGCTTCCGCCCGCCCCTGAACCTGTCGATGGACGAGGCGGCGGAAGGAATCCGGCGGATGGAGCAGGCGCTCAAAGATCTCTGATTATGGACTGCGGCGGCAAGGCCGCCGCTTTCCCATAAGCCGCAGCAGAGCTGCGGCTGCCGGCGGCTCTGCCGCCGGCTATGAAAGCGGCAGCTTTGCTGCCGCAGTCCAAACGCCTGCGGCCAAAATCACGACCGGCTCGGGAATCCTCCGCACAAACGTGAGCAGAAGCAGCGCGATCGCAAAGATCGCGAGCGTGTGCAGATCGACGATCGCCCGTTTCGCGAGCACCACCGCCGCACCCGCGATTGCGCCGGTGGCGGCGGCAGTGATGCCGTTCACGAATGCGACCACACGCGCGTTTCCGGCGATGCGCTCGTAGAACGGCGCCGGGCCGATCACGAAGAGGTAGCAGGGGACGAACACGCCCGCGGCGGCGACGAGCGCGCCGGGTGTGCCGCGCACGAGATAGCCGATGAAGGCCACGGTGATCACGACCGGTCCGGGTGTGATCATCGCCACGGCGACGGCATCGAGGAACTGGCGTTCATCGAGCCAGCCGTACTCGCGCACGACGCCGCCGTAGAGGAACGGAACGATGGCCAGGCCGCTGCCGAAGATGAACGCGCCGGCTTTGGCGAAGAACCAGCCGATCTCCAGCAGCGGGACGGCGAGCATCGGACGCGCGCGAATCAACATCACCATTCCCGACGCGATGATGAGCAGGATCACCTCGCGTTCGGTCACGGCGGTCACGACGGCGTTGATGGCGAAGATGAACCAGAGGATGAAATCGCGCGCGAGCGTGAGGCGGACGAGCTTCCACGCGCTGCGCGCGATCACCGCGATCACCGCCGCGCCGATGCCGTAGAACGCGGCGCTGAGCACCGCCGACATCGCGCCGCCGGCGCGGGTGTAGGCGAACGAGATCGCCAGCACCATGAGCAGCGACGGCAGCACGAACGCGATGCCGACCAGCGCCGCGCCAAATGCGCCGCCGCGCAGCCAGCCGAGGTACATCGCCAGTTGCGCGGCCAGCGGACCGGGCGCAAGCTGCGCGAGCGCGTGACCGCGCAGGTAGTCCTCGCGCGTAAACCATCCGCGCGTCTCGACCAGGTCGCGCTGCATCGCCCCCGCGAGCGCAATCGGACCGCCGAAGCCGATCGTGCCGAGCCGGAGAAAGTACAGCAAGAGAGCGCGCAGCGTCATCCCCTCATCCGCCCTTCGGGCACCTTCTCCCCGCACGCGGGGAGAAGGCTCTCGACGCAGGTGTGCCGCGAGCGCCCCTCGCCCCGCCATGCGGGGAGAGGGTGGCCGAAGGCCGGGTGAGGGGCCCACCGCAGCGTCATCGCAGCGCGCGGCGCAGTTCGTCGTACAGGAAGATCGACGAGCGGACGCACTTCTCCCAGTCGCCGAGGTGCAGGCTCTCGTTCTCCGAGTGCGCGTTGCAGGGCGGGTCCTCGACGCCCATCAGCAGCAGCGGCGTTCCCGCGAACGCCGTGGCGAATGTGCCGACGAAGCCGATCGAGCCGCCGCTGCCGATCATCACCGGCTCGGTTCCGTAGCCGCGGGCGAGCGCGCGCCGCGCCGCATCGAAGACCGGCCCGCTCGCGTCGGTGCGCCACCACGGAACGCTCTTGATCATCCGCGCGGACACGATCGCATGCGGCATCTTCATCGCCTTGATGCGCTCGACGATTGCTTCCCCTGCCTCGGCGGAATCGCGCGGCGGAACAGTGCGGACGGAGAGACGCGCGCGCGCCGATGCGGCGATCTGATTGAACGACCCTTCGACCGGAGGCGCGTCGAAGCCGATGACCGTGATCGTCTCTTTCGACCACGTATCCTCGCGCGTACCGACAAGCTCGACACCATCGAGGACGCCGAGGTCGCGGCGAAGCTTTTGGACTGCGGCAGCAGAGCTGCCGCTTTCGAAAGCGGCGGCTTTGCCGCCGCAGTCCAAAGTCGCCACAAGGCCGCAGAGGATCGCGATCGCATCCGGCACCGCGCCCGAGCCGCGCCCGCTGTGCAGCGGGCGATCGAGGCAGCGCACTTCGATGTCGATCATGCACATCCCCCGCAGTCGTTGCGTGAGCGCGGGAACGCCGGTGTCTTGATTCGGCGTGTCGGCGAGAACGACGGCATCGGCGCGCAACAGCTCGCCGTAGCGATCGAGAAACGCGGAAAGGTTCGGCGAGCCGATCTCCTCCTCCCCCTCGATGAAGAACTTCACGTTGCACGGCAGCGCGCCGCGATAGCTCGCCGCCGCCGCGATGTGCGCGATCACGCCGCCTTTGTCGTCCGCCGCGCCGCGCGCGAAGAGACGCCCGTCGCGCTCGACCGGCTCGAACGGCGGAGTCGTCCAGCGATCGAGCGCGCCGACCGGCTGCACGTCGTGATGGCCGTAGATCAGCACCGTCGGCGCATCCGCATCGACGAGCACCGCGCCATACACCGCGGGATGCGCTCCCTCGACTTCGAGCAGCCGCACATCGCCGTTGCCGTGCTTCTCCAGCAGCCGCGCGGTCGCTTCCGCGCAACGCCGCACCTGAGCCGGATCGGAGGCCGAGACGCCGGGAATGCGGATCAATTCTTCGAGGTCGTTGCGAAAGCGATCGCGGTTCTGCGAAAAGCGATCGAGCGCCGCGAGCAGCGCGATGTCGCGCAGATGCCCGGCGTCGTGCTCGCGCATCTTCGACACGAGCTTAGCCAGCGTCACGCGTCCGACGTTCTCGAATGTGCCCTCGCGCTCGAACGCGCTCTCATCAGCGCTCCGCAACAGCGCCACGCTCCGCGCGCGCGCGTCCGCGAACGCACGCATCGCGTCGCCGGCATCCTGATCGAGGTAGCACCGCTCGCGCGCGAGCCGCTCGCCATCGAGATCGCGCAGAAGAGGATCGTCTTCCCGCAGGAGTTGCTCGATCCGCACCGCATATCCCTCGGCCTCGATATCGCGCAGATGACAGACGTTCTCGACGATCGCGAACTCGTCCGGCGAAGCTTTGACTCGCGCGTCGATGACGCCTTCGATCAGATCGGCGATGCGCGCCGGGAAATCGGCGAGATCTTCAAAGCTCATTAGCAAGCCTCACAAGCGCATCACGGCAGGCCAGCACTTCATCGATGCGCACATATTCGTCGATTCCGTGCAGGCCCGCGCCGCCGGGACCGAAGACGACCGACGAAATGCCCGCCGCACCGAGGATCGCGGCGTCGGTCCAGAACGACATCGCGGCGCGCGGCGCATCAGCGAGCAGCCGCGGCAGCGGATGATCTTCCGGCGTGACATACGGCGAGCGCGTGAACATCAATCGCGCGGTCGCACGAAACTTCGGATCCTCCGCGCGCAGTTCCTCGAGAATCGCCTCCGCCTCGGCCAACGAAACGCCAGGCGGCTCTCCTTCCACCGTGCGGCGCTCGAGCTGCAGCGTGCAGCGATCGGGATAGGTGCTCAATTCGCGTCCGCCGTGAATGAGCGACGCGTGCAGCGATGGACGTCCGAGAAGCGGATGCGGGCGCGCGTGGAACGATTGGTCGAGACGCTCGAGGCGCGCGAGGACGCGTCCCATGTGCGCGATCGCGTCGACGCCGTCCTCCGCGCGGCTGCCGTGCGCAGCGACGCCCCCGGCGATCACTTCGACCCATTCGAAGCCCTTGTGCCCGATGCCGATCATCAGATCCGTCGGCTCGGCGACCACCGCCGCGTCCGCGCTCCATTCGCGCACGAGCGCTTCCGCCCCGATGCTCGCGAACTCCTCGTCCGCAACGATGGCGATGATCACCGATCCCGCGCGCAGGCCGTCTTTCGCCAGCGTCTCGGCCGCGCCGAGGATCGCGGCGAGGCCGCCTTTCATATCCTGTGCGCCGCGGCCGTACATCCGCCCGTCGCGCTCGACCGGATCGAACGGCGCGGACATCCCTTCGACGCCGACCGTGTCGCTGTGCCCGCAGAGCATCAGCGACGGCCCTTGCGACCGTCCTTCGATCACCGCGATGACGTTCGGACGTCCCGGCGCCGCCTCTTCGATCACCGCGTCGATGCGCATCGCGCGCAACTTCGTCGCGATGTATTGCGCGATCTCGCCCTCGCCCGCGCCGCCGCTGACGAGCGATGAATTGACGGAGTCGATGGCGATGAGATCGCGGAGGATGTCGATCATATGCGTGTGCCGCGCCCCTGTTCGATTGCCCGCTCGTACGCGATCGCCGCCGCGGCGGCGTCCTGAAATCCGGCGCCGGTCGAGTCGAAGATGATGATCTCATCGTCGCCGCGGCGTCCCGCGACGCGTCCGGCGATGATCGCGCCGAGCTCCGCGCGCACGTCGTCGCGCGACATCACGCCGGCCGCGATCGCGCTGCGAAGATCGCCGATCGCCGCGCACTGCTCGAGCACGTCGGCGACGACGACCGCGTTCCGCATCGCCTCCGGATCGATCTCCGATTTCTCGGGATTGTCCGCCCCGACCGCGGCCACGAACGTGCCCGGCTCGAGGTCGCGTAGGAACGGTTTCGTCGACGTGGTGCAGGTGATGATCACGTCGGCCGTTGCGATCCCGACTCGAGCACCATGCCGCTCCGCGAACGCCGCGGCGCGCGCGGCGTCGACGTCGACGGCATTCACGCGCTCGATCCGCAGCACGCACTTCATCGCCGCGAGCTGCGCCGACGCCTGTGCCCCGCAGCCGTAGATCATGACGCTGCGCGAATCGCGGCGCGCGAGGTACTTTGCCGCGACCGCGCTGGCAGCCGCGGTGCGCTGCTTCGTCAATTCGATCGAGTCCATCACGGCGAGCGGTGTGCCATTCGAGGCGTCGAACAGGATGAGCAGACCCTGGATCGTCGGCAGCGGCGCATTCCCCGGAAAGTTCGCGTTCAGCTTCGCCGCGAAGTAGCGCGCGTTCAGCGACGTCTTGATGTGAAACGCCCCGCGCTCCGCATGCGCGCTGAGGATGCCGGCGCTCAGCCGTCCCTCGAAATGCTGCCGGAATGCTTCTTCGACCGCGGCGATGCAGTCATCCATCGACACGAGCGCGTTGTAGTCGCTGCCGCTGAGGATCAACACCGTTCAACGGTAAACGGTAAATCGTGAACGTCTCTAGGAAAGGAGGCGCTCGTTAGGAGATCCGGCGCGTTCGATATTCGGCAGGAGTCATTCCGAACTGCCGCCGAAACGCGGCCGTGAAATGCGACTGGTCATAGAACCCCGCCTCGAGCGCGATGTCGGCGATCGCGCGCTCCGACGATGCCAACGCAATGCGCGCGTGCTCGAGCCGAAGTCTGCGCATGTATTCGCCGGGCGAGCAGCGGAGATGGGCCCGGAAGCCGCGCACGAGACTCGACGGATGCACGGCGCCGGCGCGGGCGATGTCCGCGAGTGACGGGCGCTCGATCCAGTGGGCGTGAATGAAGTCGCGCGCATCGCCCAGCCATCGCGGCGCCGCGCTGCCCCGTGAACGCGACGACGCGCCGATCAGCTCGAGCACGAGTCCTTCAACGGAGATCGCCGACGAGTCATCGCGCGCCATCAACTCGTGATGAATGCGCATCGCGATGGCCTGCCCCGTCTCGCGCGGCACGCGCCGCGTCGCCTCGAAGAGCGACGTGTAGGGCCGCAGCCGCAACACCGACTCCTGCGGCACACCTACGAGGATGCAGCGCGTCCCGCTCGCCGCGTATCGATTCGAATGCCGGACCGCGGGCGGCCGCACCATCACGTCGTACGGCGCGCACTCGAACGTCCGCCCGTCGACCGATTCTTCGAACGACCCGCGAATCGCAAAACAAAGCGCCGCCTCGTCATGCCCATGCCGCGGCAGCGCGCACGACGGCGCGTAGCCGCTCTCGACGACGACAAACCCACCCGCCTGCAGCACGTGCAGTTCACTGCCGTGGGTAAGGGGACGGGTGTGCATGGACTGCTTCGATTATAGGCCGAGCAACCGTCGCACCATCACGAGCTGCCCGAGGTGATACGAGTTGTGATCGGCGGCGAGAAGGGCCTCGCGCAGGACCGTCTGACCCTCGCCGTGCGGGATAGGCGCGAAGAGATCAACCGACTCGTCGGCGACGAGCGCCTCGAAGCCGCGCAGGGCGGCACGGTAGGCGGCCGCGCTCTCGTCCCACGCCGCGTCCGACGGCGGCGCCGGGGACGCCGGCCAGTAGCCCGCGGGAAACTCGGGGGACACGTGTTTCGGATTGCGCGCGAACTCGAGGATGTCCCAGAGTGCGAGGCGGAGATGTTCGATCAGCTCCCACGCCGAATGCGGCGCGCCGGCGGGGCGCTTCCCGCGCAGCTCGGGAGGAAAGTCCTTCACCGCATCGTCGTAGTTCAGATGCGCGTTGCCCCAGTCGAGGAGTTGGACTAGTTGTTTACGGAGAGACTGCTCGTTCGTCATGAATCAGCCCTTCGGCAGGTAGCCCGCCCCAATCCGTGTGCGGCTTGCGATTGAGAACGATGTAGCGCCACAGCAGCGCGCCGTATCCGCGCGGGACCATGCCGCGCTTTTCGTAGAACGGCGTCAGCAGATTCTGCAGGCGCGGGAGGTTGTAGAACGGGACGCTCGGGAAGTAGTGGTGCTCGAGGTGGTAGTTCGAAAAGAGATAGATCGTGTTCCAGAACCACGAGCCTTTCACCAGCGTCGACCAGTTCGCGGGATCGGCGGGGTTGATGTCGTAGTGCTGGCCGAGGCGGTTGAGGGCGAAGGCGATCGGGAAGACGAAGAACACCGGGACGACGTAGAGCTTCCAGGCGATGGACCACCCGCCGAGCCAGGCGATGATCGCGAGCACCGACAGTTGGAACGCGATCGTGCCGAGGCGCTCGCGGGCGATGCGCTTACGCAGCTCCGGCTCGTACGCCGCTCCCTCCTGCGCCGCGGCGCGGAAGTAGATCGGGAAGAGCGCCGGCGTGAAGTAGAGCAGTTTGAACCAGCGCGCGTTTCTCTTCGGCGAGAGATAGTGGCGCTTCGGATCCTCTTCGTACGATCCGAGGCCGGCGTGATGATCGAGATGCCAGCGCGTGAACTGCGATGACGAGATTCCGCTCGGGATCGCGTACAGCAATCCGAGGAAACGATAGGTGCGCTCGTTCGATGCGTTGATCACCGCGCGGTGCACGACTTCGTGCAGCAGCACGGTGCAGTTGAAGATCCCGAAGCCGGCCACGAACGCGCACGGCAGCCAGAAATACCAGCGGTCGAGCTGCACGATGGCGATTCCCGCGATCACGACCGCGGCAAAATTCGCGAACGCGATCAGCGCGTGCAGCAGCGGCCGTTTCCGATGCAGCTCGCGCAGAGCCTCGGCCGGAATCTCGGTGGCGAGGTCGCGTTTGAGCTGTTGCGCATGTTCGGCGTAGTAGGCCATCGGTGACTGAGTTGCTGGGTTGCTGGGTTGCTAGCTGCTTTTCAGCAACCCAGCAACTCAGCAACCTAGCAACCGACCTATATGAATCGAATCTACACGATCGGCCATTCCACCCGCACCCTTGACGAGCTCGTCGCGTTGCTGCAGGAGCACGGGATCCTGCGGCTGGCCGACATCCGTCGCTATCCGGCCTCGCGCCGCCATCCGCACTTTTCGCGCGAGTCGCTCGAGCAATCCCTCGCCTTCGAGTACGTCCACTTCGAAGACCTCGGCGGGCGGCGGACGCCGGCGAAGGACTCGCGCAACGGCGCGTGGGAGAACGATCAGTTCCGCGGATACGCCGACTACATGGGCACGGCCGGGTTTCGCGCGGCCGTCGACCGCCTGCTCGACAGCGAGCGTCCGACGGCGGTCATGTGCGCCGAGGCGGTGCCGTGGCGCTGCCATCGCAACCTGCTCTCCGACGAGCTCTTGCGGCGCGGCGTCGAGGTGATTCACATCGTCGGCGCGGGGCCGGCAAAACCGCACACGCTCAGCAAAATGGCGCGCATCGAAGGGGATTGCGTGGTCTACCCGCCCGAACAGGCGGCGATGTTCTGAAGCGTATAATTCGTCGGGTTCAACAAGCCACCATGACCATCGCGGCTGTCAAAGAGCCGGCAGGTGAGCGCGACGTCGTGCTCGCGGTCGACGACAACGAACAGAATCTCCAGTTGCTCGAAGAGTATCTGTGGAGCTGGGGCTACGACGCGGTGCTCGCGCGCGACGGCCAGGAAGCGATCGATCTCTATCCGAAACACGATCCGGCCATCATCGTCCTCGACGTGATGATGCCGAACGTCGACGGCTACGAGGCCTGCTCGCGCATCAAGAGCTCGCCCGGCGGACGGACGATCCCGATCCTCATGCTCACCGCGCTCACGGGAACCGAGGACAAGATCCGGGCCCTCGAGTGCGGCGCGGATGACTTCCTGAACAAGCCGATCAACCGGGAAGAACTGCGGACGCGCATCCGCTCCCTGATCAAGATCCGCAACCTCCGCAAAGAGCTCGACTCGAGCGAGAACATCATCATGGCCCTCACGAGCGCGCTGGAGAGCAAGGACCCGCGCACGATCGGACACGTGCAGCGCGTCACCGAGTACGCCGGGCATCTCTGCGCGAAGCTCGGCCTGCGGTCGGAAGAACGGGAGATCGTGCTGAAGGGGGCGATGCTGCACGACGTCGGCATGATCGGCGTCCCCGATCACCTTCTCACCGCCACGTCGCTGACCGACGAAGAGCGCGGCCGCGTCGCCGAGCACACGCGCATGGGCGCGTCGATCCTCGAGCCGATGATCACGTTCAGCCAGTTCGTGCCGATCGTCCGCTGGCATCACGAACGGCTCGACGGCAAGGGATACCCGGACGGTCTCAAAGGCGCTCAGATCCCGCTCGAGGCGCAGATCGTCGGCATCGCCAACCGGCTCGACGAGATCCAGCATGAGCGCGACCTGACGCAGGGCGACGCGCTGGCGCAGCTCATGAGCGAAGCGGAGGGCGGCGCGTTCGACCCGGAGCTGGTGCGGCTCCTCGCCTCGTCGTTATCCGAGGAAGCGCCGGCGGCGGTGACCTCGAAACACATGCGGCCGCGGAATGTGCCGAAGACGCGCGTCCTGTGCGTCGACGACAACAGGCTCAATCGCGAGCTGGTCGCGGCGACGATCGACGAGGAAGGGATGCACGTCATTCTCGCGGAGAACGGGCGCGAGGCGCTGGAGGTGCTCGACCGCGAGCCGGTCGACATCGTGCTCCTCGACCTGGTGATGCCCGCGCACGACGGCACGTCGACCCTGAAGTCGCTGCGCAGCGATCCGCGGCACGAGTTCCTTCCGGTGATCGTGCTGACCTCGCATCGCAACAGCCAGATGCGGCAGGAGGCGATCGTCGCCGGCGCGGACGACTTCATCAGCTATCCGCTGAACCGGCTCGAGCTGGTGACGCGCATCCACTCGCTGCTGCGGATCAAGGAATATCACGCCGATCTCGAGCAGACCCAGAACGTCATCTGCGCGCTCGCGCTCGCGCTGGAAGCGAAGGACCGCTACACGCGCGGCCACTCGCAGCGCGTCGGCGATCTGGCGCGGAAGTTCGCGCTCTACGTCGGGATGCGGCCGTCGGACGCGGAACGCATTCGCGTCGCCGGATTGCTGCACGACATCGGCAAGATCGCCGTGCCGGAGAACCTGCTCAACAAACAGGGGCCGCTCACGCGCGATGAGTTCATGCGCGTGATCGATCACCCGGTGATCGGCGAGGAGATGGTGCGTCCGCTGACGACGCTGACGTCGGTTTTGAAGCTGATCCGCCATCACCACGAGCGCTACGACGGCCGCGGATATCCGGACGGACTGCGCGGCGATGCGATTCCGTCCGATGTGCGGCTGCTGTCGATCGTCGATGCCTACGACGCGCTGACGTCGCACCGCGCCTACCGCCCCGCGCCGCTGACGCACGAAGCCGCGATCGCGACGCTGCGCCGCGAGTCGGCCGGCGGGAAGTGGGACCCGCAGATGGTCGAGCAGTTCGCGGTGATGCTCGGCGCGAGCGCGCCGGCCTGGGAAGAGATCTCGCTGCCGGCGCCGATGCTGCGCCTCGCGTAGCGGTTGCCGCTCCGCGAGTGCCTCGTCTTTCGTGATATTGTTCTGGAATTCAATCCACAATTACAGTTCGCGCCGCGATCCGCCGGTCGCTTTTGACCGGTGTGTTTCTCGTGCTGTTCGCCGCACCGCTCGCGGCCCAGTCCCTGACGGGGATGTACGAAGGGACGTTCACCCTCTTCATCGACCTTCCGCCCGGATGCACGAACATCACTTCGTTCTCGTACTCGGGATCGATGCATGGATCGTTGACGCAGTCGGGGAACAAGCTGACCGGGACGTTTCTCCTGAACAACCCCACGGTCGTGAACAACAAGGACGGCGTTTGCAGCGGTGCGCCCTGGGGGCCGTGGGACAGCATGACGACGGTCGTTAACGGCTCGCTCAGCGGCAGCTCGGTTTCCGGCGACTTCATCATGTTCGGCGTCAATCCTCCGTTCCAGGGAACAGTGAGCGGTTCCGCGCTCTCGGTGCACGGCAAGAACAGCGGCCGCGGAATCAGCTTCGAGATCGCCCGTACTTCGACGACGACCCTCCCGTCGATCTCGTTCGACTATGCGCGAAGCGGCGCGGCCACGGGAATTGCGAACCTCTTCTGGTCGACGGCCGGGGCGACCAGCGTTGTGATCACCTGGGCGGGGACGCGACCATTGTTCGGCGAGCTCGCGACCGTTCCGAATGCGACTCGAACCGAGAAGCTGACCGCGACCGGACCCTCGGGAACCGCCGTGAAGACGTTCATTCTCAAGACGGCGATGACGGAGGCTGCGGACGTCGTCGTTTCGATCTCCCCGCAGGGAATCCTTCAGCGTGCGGGCTCGCCGCTGCCGTCCGATTCCTTCACGCTGACCAATATCGGCGGTACGGCCACGGACATCACGCTCACATCGAGCCCGCTGTTTACGCTGACGCCGTCGTCGTTCCGGCTCGAGCCGATCGAGTCGACGGTCGTCACGGTGGTAGCCGCGACGCACGACTCGGGATCGGTGCACGGCTCCGTGGCCATCTCCGGCGATGGCGTGAACGCCGGTCTGAGCATCCCGCTCCATCGACTGGTCGCGGACGCGCCGCCGGCGAGTGTCCTCATCACGTCCGGAATCCGCCGCGACCTCAACGCTCCTCAGGAGTCGAGCTCCGCCGGCGCCGTCTCGTTCACGAACACCGGCGGCTCGACCGTCCAGGGCGTCGTCATTGCCGACGTTCCGTGGATCAGCATCCAGAGCCCCGACCTCACGCTCGGTCCGGGAGAAACGAAACAGGTCCAGGTTTCCGTCGATCGATCCCTGCGGCAGGTGCTGCCGAATAGCGGCGCGTCGGGCGGAATCTCGTTCCGCTACATCAATGCCTCGACCATTTCCAGCGTGCCGGTGGCCATCTTCGACGT
>Ga0105242_10001535_pt1 | contig 18157 bp, 21 predicted proteins | sample KBSM24metaG_FD_81521 | JGI IMG/M metagenome (GOLD analysis project Ga0105242, IMG submission 81521) | Miscanthus rhizosphere microbial communities from Kellogg Biological Station, Michigan, USA - KBS M2-4 metaG | ecosystem: Host-associated > Plants > Roots > Rhizosphere > Soil | place... | reverse complement strand
GACACGGGCCCCGCGTCGGCAGCCGCGGCGGCGACGCCGGCGGCGACGCCTCCGGCCCCGGCCCCGGCTCCGGCGCCGTCTACGGCGACGGCTCCGGCTACGGCTACGGCGACGGCTACGGCTACGGCGACGGCTCCGGCTACGGCGACGGCTCCGGCTACGGCGACGGCTACGGCTACGGCTACGGCTACGGCTAAAAATCACACTGTTCCCCTCGCCGTACCCAATCGGCATTAACCACAGGCGAAAAAGAACCCATTATGCCGCACTCAGAAGAAACCTCTGATCCGTCGAGTCACATTGGCGGAAGCGATCAAACCAACCTATCTCCAAAACAAGAGCAAAAGCATATGCCCATGCGCGGGCCGCTCAGTTCCGGGAGGCGCATCTACCCCGGAGCATCTTACTTGTGCAAGTGCGAAGGCGGTTGCGACGATTGCGAAGGCAGAGGCACATCAAACCCCATCAAAAACGAAAGACTCCGAAGGGAGAAAACCATATTCCCGTATGACTGAAAAACGACTAAAACTAATAGGCGACACATTGAAGGTAAAGCCAAGCTCTACAGCGGAGAGTATGCTGAATGAACTCATTACCGAGATCCGGCGCTTGAAAGACGCGGAGGAAAAGGCGTTTCGCTGCGGATATTCGGATGGAGTGTACCGCCTCAAGGAGGTTGGAGAAGCTTGGCAGCAATACAAGGAGAGAGCGTGAAGCTGGACCATCTCCAACTCAGACAACTTTTCCCAAATGCCTCAAGATCCTGCATCGACGCCAATCGTTCTCAAGATACCGGGACGCCTCCCAAGCTGGAACGCGATTCTATCCCTGGAACATTGGGGCAGGTCGAAGCTGAAGCACGATATACAGGACGGTTTCTTGTCCGCGTTACGAGCGTGCGAAAACGGCTCCTTGACGAAGACAACATCTGCGAAAAATACCATGTTGATTGCTGCCGATACGCTGGCCTTATTCCTACGGACAGCCCGTCAAGGGTCCGCATTGAAACGACGCAACGCAAATGCCAAAAGGACGAAGAAGAGCACGTCCAAATAGAGATTTTGCGCGCCAGCACTTAGCTTTATGAACTTCGACATCGACGCATGGACAGAAAAGGTGCGCTCTGGACCGAATCCAAAGGTCATCGCGCCCGAACCGCACCCGCAAGAGTACCCAGACCATGACGATGATGAAGACTTCTACGGCGAGCGCGAACTTGACGATTGCCCGCGCTGCGGAGGGACCGGACAGTATGACGACGTGATGCCGTGCAGCTTTTGCGACGGTCATGGAATCGCGCCTTGGGACTGGTAGCTTTATGAAACCGCAATTCACCTGCCCCGCCAAAGCAACCGTAAACCACAGCGTGCACGGAAACACGATCCGCCTCATGAGCGCGCAAGATCACATCGACGCGGAAGCGCGCCAGTTGACGCGATACGGCTCTTGCCCTGGTGCGGTCGCTCGCATTACGGGCATGAACGTGTACCGTGCGCGGAAGATCGCGAAGGAGGTCAAATGAAAACCAAATGCAAGAAGCACTCTTGGGCGAGAGACGGCGAAACCTTTGAGGCGGAAATATGAAATACACCAAAACATCACCCTGCGATAATTGCCCGTTCCGAACGGACATCCAATTTTTCCTTCACCCCGAGCGAGTGGATGAAATCCAAGAGTCTCTAATCACGGCTGATTTCCCATGTCACAAGACAACCGCTGAAGGAGACGAGGGAGAGGTTGTCGTCCCTGAGACAGCACAGCATTGCGCGGGCGCTTTAATCCTCTTGGAGAAGATAGAGGAGCCGTCCCAAATGATGCGGATTTGCGAACGCATCGGGCTCTACGACCGCCGCAAGCTGAAGATGGACGCGCCTATGTTCGATTCCTGGGACGAAATGCGGGAACGAATGGAAGAATTAGAGGGCGAAAGATGCAGATGACCCCTCACTTTTCGGTTGCGCGTAACGAGCAAGAGTGATTAAATCAGGCGTCCGATGAAGCGGACATAAAGCCATAATCCAGATGATATCCGTAAAAATATTCAGGTCATCTCCTTTCGTAATTGCCGCCTATCTGGGGTGGACTTCACTTTCGCGAATAGGGGATGACCTGAGTCTTTTTTGGACTCCATGACATACTCTGAAAAACTCAGGGACCCGAGATGGCAGAAAAAGCGGCTCGCCGTTCTGAGTCACGCGAAATTTCGATGCCAGATTTGCGGCGCTAAAGACAGGACTCTAAACGTCCATCATTCCTACTACTCACGCGGAAAGCAACCGTGGCAATACCCAACGGGGAGCATGTGCTGTTTGTGCGAGGAGTGCCATTCGTCGGTAGAGAAGTTAAAGAAGGGATTGCTCGTTGACCGTCCGGAGCCGCTGCCTGAGCCCGAACCCACCGAAGAAGAGCGCCGGATTTCGGAATGAGCCTTTACGTTCGAGTAATGACGAGTTTCTGGACTCATCGGAAAACGCTTCGTTTACGGGCAGCGATGGGTGACGCGGCGCTTTGGCTTCCCGTTCGGATGTGGTGCTACGCCGCCGAAAATCAGCCCGATGGAAACTTCGAGCAATACTCGGCAGAGGAGCTAGCAATGCTTCTTGGATACTTAGGCAATGCTTCAAGCATGGTTCAGTCCCTTCAGGCTGTCGGCTTCCTAGAGGGAATGAGGATTCACGGGTGGGAGGATCACAACGGTTTTCATCGAACGTTTTCGGAGCGGGCAAAAAAGGCCGCGAAAGCTCGCTGGAAGGGGAAAGGAAATGATAAGAAAAGAAATGAGGCAAGCATACCGCCAAGCAATGCTTCAAGCATCGACTTTTCAAAGATACCTCAAGTGCTTGACACTCAGGACTTTAGGGCCAAGTGGGAGGAGTATATGACCTACAGAAAGCAGGCGAGACAAGGAGGATTTACACCAGTTGGACTCTCGCAGAAGTGGAAGGAAATGGCAGAGTGGGGACCAGAGGCGGCAATCGAATCCATTAACGAGGCAATGGGTAACGGATGGAAGGGAACATTCTTCCCGAAACGCAACGGCTCTTCACCCAAAACTTCGAAGCCAACGCCAAAGCTCTATGATCCCTGCAACGATGAGTGAGGAAATTTCACCGTTTGTTTTTCAGGAATCCGACGCGGTGCCCGTTACGCCTGCCGCGGTGTCTCGCAAGCCAGCACCCGCGCTTCACTGGTGCGAGCTGACAGAGAAGAGCTTCCTGGGGGCAATAGCGGCATCCGAAGGGGCTGTTCTGGACTTCCTGACCCCCGAAGACGATCACTTCTTCGACTTCCGAAACCGCAGAGCCTTCCAGAGCATGCTCAAATTATGGAGGGCTGGCGTGAAGCTCAACTACGATGTCGTTGCGGCAGACCTTGGTCCCGACCTTGAGGCAGCGGGAGGATTTCTTAGGCTTTCGGATATTTTCGCGTACCCCACCGCGGCGAACTCTCAGCACCTTTTCGATGAGCTTGAGGGCAAGCTTGCCGTGCGCCGGTCTCTGTCTTTGGGGCAATGGATCATCGGGCAGTGCAATCAATGGCCCGATGGCGAGGAGTTGGTGAACGAGATACAGCGAAGGTCTGGAGAACTTTCGGTTGAGCGCGGAGAAGAGAATTTACTGAAGAGTGCATCGGACCGAATGAGGGTGCGCCTAGACGACATCGACTCTGGAAAGCAGATAATTGGACTTCAGACGCCCATAGAGGCGTGGAACACCATGTTTGGAGGATTAGTCGAAGCATCTCTCTACGGACTCGCTGGACGCCCTGGGCTTGGAAAGACGGCCATGATGGAGCAGATAGCGCTATACCTTGCGGCCCGCGAGCAACCCGTGCTCGTATTTGAGCGTGATATGTCTCCGCAGACATTCCTTGAGCGTGTCGCATGTCGAGGGGCAGGAATTCCGTACTGGCGCTACGTTCGAGGGATCATATCGCGCACTCAAACCCAAGAGGTTAGGGAGTGCCTGAATGATATCGAGAAGCTGCCTGTTCATTTGCTCTCCCCGATTGGACTTACGGCAGACAGAATGTGCTCGACCGTAAAGCGGATGAAACGCTCAAAGGGAATTCGTGCGGTGTTTCTGGACCACATACAAGCGCTTCGTGTAGGCCGAGACATTAGAGAGGGACTCACCCAAGCATCGCTTACGATCCGGCAAAGCGTTACGGACACCGGTATTCCGCACGTCATTTTGGCGCACCTGAACCGAAAAGGAGCGGACGGCAGACCAACTCCAGAAGACATCAAGGAATTCGATCAGCTTTACGGGGACTGCGATGGACTCGCGCTTTTGTGGACCGAGGCAAAGAAGGAGAACGCGAAGAAGGAGCAGAAGATCACCGTGAAATTTTATGGCGCTAAGAATCGAAACGGGCCACCAGGAGAGACCGACATGCTTTTCGACGGTGAGTTGATGCAATTTTTAAACATAGCAAAAGACCGATAGAATGCCCCGTGAGAATTTTTCGATTAAACTAAACACCAAATGCGCTCAAAGAAAGTAACACGCTGGTACTGCGATTTCTGCAAGTTCGCTCGACTTCAAAAACGTTGGATGATTCGCCATGAAGTTGGTTGTACGGCGAACCCCAACCGGAAGTGTAAGATGTGTCGTCTTTACGGGAACGAGCAACCGGACATGAATGCGCTCAAGGGCATCGCCAAACAATTCCCTTCAATGACTGAGACCAGAGAGAAGTTAGCAAATGCCAAGGAGACGGGCGAAAAACTAAGGGAATTAACGGCAAACTGCCCCGCCTGCATCCTGTCCGCGCTACGACAGACAGGAACATGGATGCCAGGATTTGACTTCAAGGCTGAAGCAAAAAGTTGGATGCAGGAATACAGGGACACGCTTCCCGACAATGGGCTTCCAGAGCACTACGTTTTCAACACCGATTTTACCATTCAATGAAACACACCTTCGCCACGATGCCCAAAGACAAGCTTCGAGCCGCCTGAATCCATCAACCGCAGACGAAACGCAAGATGACCCAACTATACGGCGCTGCATCGGGTTCGCAAAGGCGTGGGGATACGGAGCGCTATGCATGACGAACCTGTTCGCGTGGCGCGATACGCTGCCCGAGAATATGAAGCGCTCCAGCCATCCCGTGGGCCCAAAGAATGACGAATGGCTTCTTGATTGCGCGAAAGGTGCGGGCGTGATCGTGGCCGCGTGGGGTAAGCACGGCGCGTTCATGAACAGGGCTCACAACGTACTGAAACTCATACCGAACGTGATGGCGCTGCGACTGAACGACGACGGTTCTCCCGCGCATCCGTTGTATCTTCCTAAGACGTTGCGGCCCTTCGCGATGAATAACGAAAATCCCCATTGACACCTACTGAGCCGTAGTCTACGGTTGTGTACTTTATGACTGAAGAACCAGAAAACGAGGATGAAGAGTTAATCGAAAAGTGCACGGAGGCTGTACGAAGCGAAGGCTATTCCACATCTCTTCTGCAACGCCGATTCAGACTCGGATTCCACAAAGCAAAGGAGATTCTGGAGATCATCAAGCACCGAGAATTAACCAAGAAATCGACCTAAATGGACAAAACCCGAACCATCTTCCGAGTAAGAATGCGATCCGGCAGAGAGCAGGCTGGTATGTCGCAACGCAAGCTTGAAGCGAAAGCGAAGCTTCCTCCTAGCGTGTGCTCTCAGTACGAAGGAGGCTTCCGTTCTCCCTCAATCTCGGTGCTGGTTAAGATCGCCGACGCGCTTAAGCTTTCCACGGATTATTTGCTGGGGAGGAAGGAGGAATGAGCGTAATCACCATACTTCACGACGGGGAGCCCATTACTCACATTGCTACCACATACGGAGCGTATGCAACCCTCTGCGGAGTGGACGGTGATGATTCATTCGTCGGGCAGGCACCGACTGAAACAAAGGATGGAGCAAAGATCGACTGCAACGACTGTTTCATCATGTGGAAAGAATGCCAGAAATTCAAAGCGCGCGATTTTAAATGCAGCCCATGAACCCTACGCACGAAGAAATTATTGCGTGGATGCAGGAGACCTCAAAAACCTGCGACATCTATGTGTTCACGAACGCAGATGGATGGTTCTGCCTGTGCGTGCAAGACGCCGAAAATGACTTTTCAGGCGCAACTCTCGAAGAAGCTATCACCGCAGCAATGAAAGAAAGCGCGAAATAGTTGTTGCGTTGCTCACTGGATTCGATTAAACGCTGAATCATGTACGAAATTCAATGCCCGCAATGCAAAGGACGAGGGATCGCAAAACTCCCTGATCACCTGATGGCAACTCTGTTTTTGATCCGGCAGGGAAGCCACTACGCGCACGAGGTTTCATCCAAGCACGAGACCACTAACGCGGCGTGCAATCGGCTTAAAGCGCTGTTCAACTTAGGGTTCCTGACACGCACCCGAGAGGGAAAGTTCTGGCGCTACGAGATCGCGAAACGGAAGAACGGAAAATGAACAAGCGATGCTTTTTCTTAGGACATGACATTGACTCCGAGTGCCTTGAGTTCAACTGCATCCAGTACTGCAAGCGATGCGGAGAAGACGATCACTCTTACTTGTCTGAAACTATCCCTTCCAAATGGCGGCATTTCACGAGCCTAACAAGGTATGGATGGAGGCTCGTGATTCGCCAATGGTTTCGCGAGAAGACACGCTGGTTTCGTAAGTGCGACGACTGCGGGAAGCGATTCGGAAGACACGACGACTCGATTGATCACATTCCATTTTGAAGTAACAACCAACCCAAATAACCAAATGACAGCCCAAGAATTTGCAAAATTGATCGACTGCTCTGAATACCCGCTTGAATTAACCTCCGACCAGAAGCGAGCCGCCGCTGAATCGAATCTTCTGATTGTCTACTGGCAGTCCGATGACCTCATGGAGTTCGATGGCGTATTCACCGATGAGGTTGGCGCGTACGGCGTCGGTAAGGCGCATGTTAACCTTAAAGGAGTTCTACCGCCTCACGAGGATTGCGGGTGTGAGTTCTGCGGGTATGACTCCGCCGCATCGCAGTGCGTGACAATCGAAGCGAAATGGAACGACAGCAGGCCCGCAGAGATCATCGTTCCCGATGGGGTTTCGTTCGCTTCATTCAAGATCGTAGAAGACGGCAGCACCTACTGTATCGGTGCTGTGATCGACGCTTCAACGCTTCCAGCACTTAAATAACCATGCCGAATCTCAACAAAGTAATGATAATGGGGACGCTTACACGAGATCCCGAAATCAAATACCTTCCGAAAGGAACGGCGGTAGCAACGCTGGGAATCGCCATCAATCGAAACTACAGCACGGACTCAGGCGAGAAGCGCGAGGAGGTCACGTTTGTTGACGTGGAACTGTGGGGCAAGCAGGCTGAACTTGCGGGCGAACATCTCGCCAAAGGAAAACCTGTCTTTATCGAGGGACGCCTGAAGCTCGACACGTGGGACGATAAGAGCACTGGACAGAAGCGCAGCAAAATGAAGGTAGTCGGCGATAACTTGCAGTTCCTTCACCAGCGCACGCAGGCCGATGGACCGAAGCAACCCGCTGGCGGTCAACGCACGCAACGACCGACGCGAGACCCGGATTTGGACGCGGAGGAGGAAGATCGAATTCCATTCTGATATGCTTGGAGACGAAGAGATGCTTGCCTACATGCTCCACAATCCGAACGGGTTGTTTTACATTGCGCTCAACAGGCCAAAGAGCCCTTGCATTGGAAAAGTCTGCTCGCAAGGTCCGTTGAAGCCGGGAGAGCGATGCAGTGGATGTGATCGCACGATTGAGGAGATTGTCGATTCGTTCAATCCAACAAAGGAACAACGCGAGGCCGCTCTTTCCGAACCATGAAACTCCTTCTCCTCCTAAGCGCGCTTTTCTGCTCGTGCGCGCATCCTGTCTGTCAAACCGCCAACCCTCCACCACCGTACCCGGACGCACGCAATACCTGGGTGCAAAGACTCAAATGAGCGAACAACAAATAATCGAGAGTTTCTTTGACTGTGTGTGCGACGGCGGAACGCCTGTTGCCGATTGCGATCTATGCGGCAAAACGTGGTTCGATTCGACCGGTGAGTATATGGAGGAAGGCGAGCTAGATGCGCTTCTAAAGAAGTACGATAAGCAGCCAGACAAGTACGCGATGACGAACGGCTATGTTTCCTACGGACACGCGTTCGGGCGGCAATTCGTGTGGGAATGCCGCTGCGAAAAAGCCGTGCAGATGGCCAATGCAATTTGGAATCACCGCTTCCTGATTCTGCGTTTCATCAAGGACGTACAAAATAGGACATGGGAGGAAGCGACCCAACTGGAAAAGTCACTTTCGGAACTAAAACCACTATGACCCCGAACACCAATTTGCCGGACGGACTGCCGGATGAAAAACAAGTCAGTCAGCAAGCGATGATTTACGCTGGCGCAATCCGTCAGGATGACCTATGCCAAGCCAATCAAGATGGCTTCCGGTCAGGCGCACGATGGGTAATCAAGCTTGCCCGAACACTGATTGACGCGAAGGACGCGGAGATTGCGGAACTGCGGGAGCGGTGCTTCGTGCTGCAATCTCAAGTGGACAATTCGGACGTGAATCTGGACCAGAACAAAATATGCTTGAATGCCGCTCTGAAGGCACGAGACCAAGCCAACGCCCGAATCAAGGAACTGGAGGAAGAGTTAAAGAAAGAACGCCATGAGCTATCATGGTTCAAAAAAGAATCTGAATTTCAATGCCAACAAAAGCACGAGGCTATTGCAGAGCGCGACTCCCTTCGCGCTGAGCTTGAGAGAGCCCTGTTTCACATCAGCAATCTTGAGCAAGATGTCTCAAAAGCTTGTCAGAAAATTACATGCCTTACACTGGATAACGAGACAGCCAGGGAACTTTCCAATGACAGTGGGCGGACGCAATCGCAAGTAGTGGCGAACGAAAGCGATGACACAAAGTCAAGCGCCTCGCCCGCTGTCACCACTTCAGAACAACCAACCCAAGGAAACGAGGTGAAATCATGTCCAGTTCAATCCTCAGGTGTGCCATGTGTGGAGAATACCACGCACTCGGCCAATGCACTGGTAAGTAACCCGCCTTCCGCAAGTCCGATCCCTGCGGAGGCGGTGAGTGCTCTCGGACAAATACTTGAATTACCTATCCATCTCCATCACAACCAAAGGCTTTCAATACAGAAATTCATCGCGAAAGCCTGCGTGGATTACCACGCGCGGATGTCTCGCAAGACTCCACCGGTTGAGTGGAAACAAGGCGGGGATCGCTAACGGCGCGGCACAGTCTTACGAAGCACCGGAATAGACACCTTAGCGCCTTGCACGAATCCCTTTGGCTTTCGCTGCACAGCGGATTCGCTTGGGCTGAAGATACGATGCGTCAACGTTGTTCCGGGCTTCTCGTCCATCATTTGAGCCGCTACCCTTACAGGGGATGGAACCACAGCCTTACCAAGTCCCGTTGTGAACTGGGCCTTTTCGGGCTCGGTCAACGCCTGATTCACGGTCTTTACAAGGCCAGCGAACGGCACATCTTGAAGCATTCCGAAGAATCCCGCAACGGTCGCCAATGGTATGTTGCTTAGTTTTCCACCTTGGCTGTCGTAGATGCGCCGAACCGTAGCGCCGATCTGAGCCGTGGCGTACAGCGGATGGTGAATCAGAACAGCGGGCGTGTTACCAATCGGCGTGTGAAACTGCCCAGGTGCAGCGTGCTGATTCTCCTGCTTCTTATCGCGCCGGTAGTATCCTCCAAAAGCGTTTGGGTCAAAGAATCCCCACAGCAGGAATCCAGCGCCAATAGAGCCGCGTGCGAAGTTTCGGATAATCAAGTCGGCGTGCTCTGGCGGAAGCTTTTCCAAGTCCTTCAGGTGCATCGCCAAACGTGCGCCTCCTTGAATGGTACCGAAGGCGTATTCCAGAGAGCGTAGCGCGAGGTTTGTGGGGATGTTAACGACCGGCATAGCGGTGCGTATGGCCGCGCCTACGAGACGGTTTCCTACGCTGACCTTGCCAGTCGCCTTGTCCACTTGGCTGAAGCGTGAAAGAGCGCGTTTGTATGCTTCCACGAAACGATTGTTCTCCGCGAAGATCGAGGCATTCGCGTCTTTGTAGGCATCGAGTCCGTACTTGGTTTGAACGTCTGGCTCGGTGATGTCTTCGCCGCGCATGGCTGCATCCTTTAGCCGGTATTCCAGCGAAGCGATGAACTCACGACGACGCACGACCGTCTTCATCGCACCGTGAATGCGTCCAAAGAAGTTCGAGAACTCAATCGGCGCGGTATCCTTCTTACCGTGAACGAGGTCAATGTCGATGTGGCCGGTCTTTGTGTAGGTCTTGATGTCGTCCCAATAGCGTTTCAGCGCCTCTGTGGTGGCCTTTACTTCGGTGTTTAGGTCAAAGCCTGCACGGAACTTCGGAGACCTTTCCGCAACGCTTGGAAGTAGTTTTCCTACACCGTGCGCAATTCCTCGTTCGATTGGTGCGAGAACCAAGCTGTGTGCCGCCGTAGCCGCGAGCTTCCCGATGATCAGCGGACTCGCCAGCACTCGCGCCGTGTTCCACTTCGGAATGGCGTCAATGAACTTCTCGGTGCGTGTCCTATTGGCCAGTCGATCCTTTTCCAGCGCACGCTCGTAATCCAGCTTTGCCTTCTCTGCCGCTGCCTGTAGACGCATTCCTTCGATGTCGAGTGTGATGGTGCGCTTCGGGGCTTTGGAGAAGTCGGAGCGAGCAACTCTGGATTCGAGTTCCGCGATACGGTTCGCCGTTCTAGACTTGTGCGCCTTCAGGGCGGCGGCTTCCCGTTTGGTTGCGATTTCTTCCGGCGTCAAAGCTTTTGAAGCGTTGCGCATGTCCGCGAGTTGTTTTGCCAGCGCATCACGCTCTTGCTGCAACTTTGAAGTAGGCTCCGTTTCAGGTCCAAGATTCCGAGTCGAGCGCGCCTCAATATCGCCGCTCGCAATGCGCTTGTTCAGGTCATCAATCTGTTTCTGTAACGCCTTTTGCTTGGTCGCTTCTTGGCGTTCGATCCGTTCCTCTGTACTTAGAGCGTTTGCTGCCTTACGTCGCTCTGCGAGTTCCTTGGTTTTGGCCGCAAGTTCCTCTTGAAGCTTGGCTCGTGATTCGGTGGGCACATCGGCAGCTTTTGGCTGACCTGAAACTTCACCGCTTTTTAGCCTTTCGTCTGCCTCGCGGATGCGCTTTTCCAATGCCTGCTCCTTGCGGAATTCCTGCAAATCTTGGTCGGCCTGTTTCATCTCGTCCAGTTCGGCACGCAGCGCACCCGTTCTGGCCCGCAGACTTTCAAGCTCGGGACTCGTGAGCCGCGCTTTCGAATCACGCGAATAGCGTCGATCTTTGATCATCTGCTTGTACTGCGAGATTAGTATTTCTTGCGCCTTAATAGCGTTCTGTACGCGCTGCTCGTCGGTCAATCCTTTGCGACCAAAAATCTCATCATGCGTTTGGCGCAACCGGTCACGTAGAGCCTTGAGGGCTTCGATGCGGTCATTGGTAGGAGGCGCTCCCGGTTTCTCAGCACGTTGTCCGCGTTCAATCTCGTTACTAATGTCTCGAATCTGATTCTTGAGAGCGGTCTCGCGAGATTGAAGTGAACTCCGCAGTTGGGCCTCCGGGTCAGTGACGGTGAATCCACCCTTCTTTTTGGCCTCATTTACCTGTTTGATTAGACCGCGCTCTACGTCCGAAGGCGTACGGCGCTCTTGCCCAGTTCGTAACGGTGCCTCACCGGCAGCCATGCTTTCGAGCTTACCGATCTGCTGCATTTCGCCCTTTCGGGCTCGCAGTTCTGTCTTCGCGGCGTCTTTTGAAAGCTGTGTGGTTTCGCCATAGCCGCTGATGGCGTTCATGGTATCACTTGGGCTGGTATCCTTGTAGACCGTGCTCACAACATCATGAACCGCGTCACGAAGCTGCGACCATTCCTTGCCTTGGCCTGCCTTGACGGCACCGAGCGCAATCTCGCGTACCACGGGAGCAGCTTCTCGGAGAGTAGCGCCTTCGTTCTTCGCAGCCTCCAGTCGCGCAGCACCAGCGGCAATGTCCTGATGGGCCTTCAGCACTTCCTTGGACTGAGCGTAGACGGAGGCTAAGCGAGGCCGTATCTCTTCCCCGAATTGGTTGAGCATTTCCTTACTCCAGTCCGAGAACTTCAGGACGCCTTTCGCGAGCCATCCGGCTCCTATTATTGCATGGTCTGCGATGTTCAGACCGGCATGCAAGGGGCTGGCGAAAAGCTTTCCTCGGCGTTCTGCGATGCGCTTCTCGGCAGCAGCTATGTGCTTTTCGAGGAAGCTTGAAATCGGGCCAGATACGACTTCTTCTTTCGACTTCCGGGTTCGTTTCGCCTGCTTAAGAAGCTTCTTGTGTTCCTCCTGAAACGCACCCTCCGATTGGCGTTGTTGCGCCGTGGCGGCAGCTTCATCGGCAGCGGCTTGCGTTTCTTTGATCTTGTCGAAGTGCTGTTTGACACCAGCCTGTTCTTCCGGCGTGAGCGGCTTCCCGCCTCTCGCGGTCCGCTTCTCAATCAGCATGTTTGCCAGCGTGTAGTCGCGATTCACCATAAGCCTTCGCGCCGACAGCGATTGACCGGACTTGGTGCCTACCGACTTCGTGACATCGAACAGCTTTTGCAGGCTATCCAGCGCTTGTGCGTGCTTCAGCGATGCCTCATCAATGGTCGATGGGTCTTTCGAGTCGTAGGCACGCTGTAGCTCTTCTGCGGCCTTGGCGTGCTGCGTCTCAAGGTCGATCTTGCGATGCGTCAGGAGAGCGGTTTCTTCCGGCGTTGCAGCACGAGGCTTTTCCGCGAGTTCCTGCTGAAGTGTGAGCGCCGCAGCAGGGTCTTGGTCGAGAGTCTTCAGCGCCGAATCCCACGCAGCGCCAAACGCCTGTCTGGCAGGCTGCATAGCGGGCGGAAGTCCAAGGCGTACGCGGTCTTGGTCCGCCTTTGCGTTGCGAATCCCTGTAGGCCCTTGGTCCGATGTCTCGGGGACCGGAACCTGCTCAGGTGGAGTTGCCACAGGTTCAGGCTGTGATTCAGGCGCAGCCTGCTCCGTGGGCTTTGGCGGTTCAATCAGGTCTTGAGAATGAAGCTCTTTCGGATTTCCCTCTACCTGTCCAGCGTCGGCAGCGATCTTGGCGGCTTCCTTGCGATCGGTTGTAACGCGCTCGGTGCCATCGGGCTCTTGAATCACGAACCCGCTCTTTCCATCAGGAACATCACCAGTTGTCTGGATAGTTTGGCGCAAGATTGATGTATCGCCCTGAAAATGTGGATCGTTCCAGTTCTGGCCACGAACAACGTCGCCTTCGGGCGTCACGATGGCGGTTGATAGAATCTTGGGCTTTGCCTCCACTGCTGGCTGTGGCTCGGGCGCAACGGGCGTTGGTTCAACTGGTGCTGGGATTGGTTGGACGGGCTGAATGCCGAGCACTTCTGCGCTTTTCGCTTCAACCGGCGTCAACTTCGGAACGCGTTCTTCTGGTCTTGCACCTCCAGTTTCAGGGCGTGCATCAATGGCTTCGCCTCCGATGTGCGCGGTCGCAGCGAGTGCGCCCAAGGCGTCAATGGCAGCACCCCCGTAGTTGCCTTCTTCGATGTCCTTGACGGTGGACTTTGCCATCTGAGTACCGAAGTATCCCGATGCGGCGAGTTGAAGTGGTTTTCCAGCGAACGGCAAAGCCGCTGCAATGAGCGCGTTCTCGGGTGTAGCCATCTCCGCTGCTTTGTCAGTAGCTTGACGCACGAACTCCTTCACTCTTCCTCCCGCATGTCCAAAGGGCGTGTAGGGTATCGACAGTGGCCCGTACGGGTGCGCCGACAGCTTCTCCGAAAGGTCGTGCACGAAAGCAACACTCGCGTCCTCTGGAACAAACTCGCCATTCTCCAGCTTGTACTTCACTGGACCTTCGGCGGGATTGATGTTGAGTCCGATACTGTCTTCGCGGCCTTGAAGTGGGTTTATGCCTTGCGCCAGAATCTTCTGACGTGGCGACATTGCCATCGCCCGAGACAGCACACCACCAGGGCTTGCATTCGCGATGTAGCGGTGGAAGTCCAAGGCTTGTTGCGCATCAGAGCCAACATCCTCTGGCCCGATGGGCGCGGAGTATTGCTGCTCTTGAGGTTGCGGTTCAGCCTTCGACTCGCGAGCTACCTGCTGCCAAATATCTTCAGCTTGGCCTTGCGCGGCATCAGAGGCCACTTCATCAAAAATATCAGAAGGCATACCCGGCTTGTTTCGCCAGTTCCTTTGCCTTGTCAATGTCTCCGTTGGCTTGATCGTAGAACTTCTTTGCTGTGGCCTTGTCGATCTTCGGAGCCTGTCCTAATGCTCCAAGCTGCGAGCGAAGACCCATGACCTTTTCCTGCGATTGACGATAAGCCGCCTCAAACTTGGCGTGCTGATCTTTCGCTTTTTGGTCAGGATTGGCGTCAGGCTTCATCAGTTCCGCCCTGCTGTTTTCCCAAAGCGCCTCGTTCTTTTTGTTCTCGGCCTCCGCGTCGATGAGCTTGGTCTTGAGATCCTCTGTCTTGTTCGGAGTAACCGATTTCGGTTGAGACTGGAATATTTCCTTCACGTTCCCAGGGTCACTCGCGTCAACCAGGGTTCCTCCAACATCTTTCAGAACAGGCTTTTCCTTGCCGGTGTAAAGGATCTTTGGGTTTCCATCCTCGTCCGATTGATTGAGGTCCACGACGTGATTTCCGATCACCTTTATTCCTGCGCGCTGGTTTCGTCCTTCTTCGGCTTGCGTGAAAAGGTTTTGCTTGGAATCCAATCCGGCCATCACTCCCGATAGACGCGTTCCCGCGACGTTCTCTCTGCTTTGAGCGCCTGTCTGCGCGACGTTCTCCTTGGTTATATCGTGCCCCGTGGCGATAGCTTGCTGAGTGTTCAGCTTTTGACCGAGAAGCAACGTCTCCATAGCAGCCTTGTGAGAAGCACCTAAGTTGTTCAGTATCGAGATCCCTACAGGAGAATGAGCGGCGAGTGGATACTGAGCAGCAGCGTTGTTTACTTGACTGTAGAAGTCGGGATTCTTTGACGGGTCGGTTTCTTGAGCGGGTTGAAGCGCCTGCGCGAATCCCTGCAACTGCTGATTGGTCTGAATCGTCGTAAGATCGTTCCGAAGTTGCTGCCCGAACTGCTGCAACTGCTGAGACGCGGCTTCCCCGAACCGCATGATTGGAGCGGTGTCGATGGGCGTGATTCCGAGTGTGGGAGAGATCGTCATGCGAGAGTTCCGATTGAGCTTCCGCTACCTGAATACCCAGGAGATGAGAGAAGGGCGCTGATGCCAGCCTGAGATTGGGAATTGCTTAGTCCAGAGCTTCCAGATCCTCCACCACCACCAAATAGACCACCAGAATTCGCACCGAACTGCCCTAGGATTCCACCGATCTGATTTATGCCCTGCTGCTGAATCTGCGCGCCCGCAAGACCGCCAGCCATTGCGCCCTGAGATATGTTCTGCTGAAGCGCATTGTAGGCCCCGGCGTTTGCGGCCCGTGCCTGATTGATGTATCCGGCGTTCTGCGAATTGACGTTGTTGACAGCGTTCGCGTTGAACTCCTGTGCACCAATCTCCATCTGCGGATTGATGAACATGTCAGCGGGCGACATCAGGTTAGGCAGAAGATTCTTCGCCTGCGAGTTGAGCGCCATACCAAGCTGATTTCCGTACTGCTGCTGCTGCAACGAGGTCAGGCCGAGATTGCGGATGTTGAGGTTTGCAAGACCTCCGCTGGTGCCACCCAAAGCGCCATAGCCAAATCCACCCGAGATACCTTGATTCGCTGAGTTGCGCTGAATGTTCGCCAGCACGTCATCCGGCAACTGACCCTGCGCGGCTTGGAAGGCGTTCTTGCCAAGCTGATTCTGGAGGTTCATGAAGTACGGTTGAATCTGCTGATAATACTTCAGCGCTTCCTGATAGTTGACGCGGTTGGTTTTCCTCGCCAGAGAGGAATTTTGATCGAAAAGTGCGGTATCTGTGTTGGTTGCGTACTGAGCCGCAGCCGTAGGGTTGATCTGATTGATCTGACCGTATGGCGTCAGGTAGGGCTTGTATGTCTGTAACTTTTGCTGCGCGGGAGCAGCGCCAGCTTGAGACGCGGCTTTCTTTTGCTGAGACGCGGAGTAGGCAGCGCCACCTGCGGATATAGCTAGACCTGCCACCGCTACCCACGAAGCCTGCGCATCGAATCCCTCTGGAGCCTCATCGCGATAAGCATTAACAATTCGCTTTGCCTGTTGAAGACATAGCTCGAATTTATCGGCATTAGTCATGTGACATTAGCTCCTTTGCTTTTTCGAGTTCATGCTTCATGAAGGATTCGCTTTTTACGATCAGCAGTTTTTCAAGTTCATCGAGGTCGGTTTCAGGCGTCACATGAATGGTCATCCACTCCGTTTCCTCTACCATGTAAAGCATCTTTCGGACATGGGGTTTTGATACGAAGACAGCGGGAGCAATAATCTCCTGAACTTCACCGTCGATCATCACTCGACAGTGACCCCTAAGGACCACGTTAAAATGCTCCGTCAGATGCTCTTGACCGATCACGGATGCGCCCTTTGGCATCGTGACGGTACGCAGGTAAACGCCGGGAGCGAACTTGTGCGACAGCGGACACTCAACCGGTAGAAATTGATCCTCTGGCGCATTGAGCAACGCATCTTCGATCTGCTCTATCTTAGAGTTTATACCATACGCCTCAATGCTCTTTTCGACCGCAAGAACCGCTGCTAGTGGCATGCAACACATTAGGTCCACCCTTTCGCGAATGAACGACCCCAAGGAGCCGCGACCTGTAGCTGACTAACCGAGCTTGGGTTCTCGGCATCCTGCATCTCGCGATTAAGTTCATTCACTGCGCGAGACAAAGCTTTCTCAACCTCGTCATAGTATCCGTTGCGGCTCGCGTACATCGACTTGCAGGCGTACGCCATAGCCAACTGATTGCATATTGGAATCTCGTCGGTCTCGGACCTGATTGGAAAGAACCGAATCTTGCCCCGGACAACCAGCGTTGAGCCACATGGGCACTCGTAACAGTGCGGAATCTTCTTCTTGCGGTACGATGGCGATGAAACCTGAGCCGGGATGGTTCCGATCCACGCTGATGCGCCGGTCTGCGGGTAGAAGATGTAGCCACGAACAGCGCCTTCGGTCTGGCCTTTATTGATGTAGGTGACATCCGAAACAGTTCCGGCAGTCACCGAAAGTCGTTGATCTGGCAGCAACGTGACATCTTCTTCTTGCGCGTCATGGTTCTGATCCTTGTACTTCACCCGCACGGTTTTACCCACGTCTGCGCCAGCCTCCGCGACGAGCGCGTACTGCGTTCCGAAGTGCTTAGGCCAGTCGTACGGCAACGCCCATCCGTCACCCATGTCGATCATCTGCGAACCGAATATCTGCCAAGGAGCGTTGCACATCCCGACCCCAAGCTGGCCTTGATAGAAGGAATCACGCTGCATCAGCGGCACGTTGTCCATCCATGCCTGACGCGGCTCAAGGCAATCGAACGGAAGCGTGAATGTCTGGCTCGTTACTTTAACCTTCCATTCCCATAGCGTTCCCTTGGAATCCAGACGCGACAGCAAAACTGGAATAGCGCCGTTGAACTCCTTGATGACCAGCGCCCTTCCTTCTGCGGCATTCGGACCCGTGGTGCATACGCCGCCCTCACCTACGTAATCAGAGCAGAAGTCAACCAAGTTAGCGGCAGAGCACGGCATTTTATCCGGTGGTCGTGGTTTGCAAAACCCATGTAAAACTCGCGCCGCTAGCCTGCACGTTATCAAACCTGATTTGGAAGCTATTGCTCGTGCGAGACGCGTCCACGATTACCCATCCGTAGAACGTCGAGGCAAACGTAGATGGACCAAACATCGTGACCGTGACAACGTAATCCGTCGTTCCGATGTCCGTGAACGTAACAGGAACCGTTTGATCACCAGCCACCAGCGCAATTGGCGTAGGACTGCTCCGGTAATGCGGAACACGAGCCGCGAGCGCAGCGAGATCCGTCTGCACCTTCGTTGCCAGTGCAAGTGCTTCCTGCGCGATATTGTTGTTTGGAACAACGCCGGGAGCACCACCTGTGGCCGAAGAAAGGCCCGTGATG
>Ga0105242_10001534_pt1 | contig 18159 bp, 18 predicted proteins | sample KBSM24metaG_FD_81521 | JGI IMG/M metagenome (GOLD analysis project Ga0105242, IMG submission 81521) | Miscanthus rhizosphere microbial communities from Kellogg Biological Station, Michigan, USA - KBS M2-4 metaG | ecosystem: Host-associated > Plants > Roots > Rhizosphere > Soil | place... | reverse complement strand
CAGGAACGTGCCCAGCACACCCAAAGTGATCAGCGCGGCCAGGCGCAACACGTTCATAATAACCAACGCGTACTTCCCGGTAGTCGGATCGTAGTGGAAGCAATACAGCAGAATCTGGTCCGTGGCTTTACCAATTCTTTCGCTCGAAGCCTCTACCAGTCCTAGCCGGACGTCGCGCGATGGATAATCAATGCCATAGAAGTACCGCGTAATCCGCCCGGCCGGCGTAAGAATCATAATGGCGCTGCTGTGTGCATACTGGTTGGTCAGTGAATCGTAGACGTAGTGAAATCCAACGGCGTCGGCAAGGGCCTTGCTCGAGGTCTCGGGACCTGTCAAAAAGTGCCAACCTTGTTCAGCACCCTGCCGCTCATAATCCTTTAGATAAGTTTGCTTTTTGGCGGCAGCCATCTCGGGCGTTTCGCGAGGATCGAAGCTAACGGCGATGACTTCATATTCCTTGCCCGCCGTCAAATCCAACGTTTTGATGCTGCGCAAAACACCGTTTAACACCATGTTGCAAAGCGAGGGGCATTGGTAGTACACGAGCGCGAGGATCACCGGTTTTCCGAAATACTGACGAAGAGTGGCGTCTTTGCCAGATTCGTCGGCGAATGGCAGATCGAGTGGAACCTGCGCGCCCATTTTCTGGTTGATTCCGACTTTTTGCAGTAGGCGCGCAGGCGCGTACGTCTGCGTTTGCGGAGGGCCATAAATCTGGGCGGCTGCCAGCCCTGTGTTTGCCAGCAGTGCCACGCACGCGGGCAATATGGCCACAGCCAAGCCCTTCACAATTTGCGGATTCGCAAGACGTTTCATTTGTGTCCTTGGTCCTTTCGCGTGGGGAATCCTCTCCTCAGTTGGAGTTCCATGGCGCGATCGATGGGGATGCGAACCACGCCTGCCTTCCTGTCCGTCCAACCGTACGTGGAGAGCGTTTTGTCTTCCTGGGCATGGAGCTGCTGTATGGCTATCGCTGGATGCTCTTCGATGCGTGGCTCGGGAGGAATCTGAGAATCGCCAGCGGACATTGGGTTCGACAGGGCGCTGGTTGCGGGATGCTTCGCCAGATATTGGAAGGTGCCATACACGATCAGACCGACGAGCACGATAGTGACGGCAAGCACGACGCCAGTAAGCACAATCGGTCGAACTCTGGCATCTCGCGTCTCGTGAGCCGAACTGGATGGCAAATGTCCTTCCATGCTTGTCTTTTAAAACGCCACGGTCTCCCGCGGCGCCCCCTGGAGTCGCGGGTCCCTGAGTGGCAGCAAGGGCTGCGATTTCAATTGCCCAAAGAAGACCGCCAGCCATAGTCCGCCCACCGCGAGCGGCGTTACAAAATCCATCCAATGAATCTGGATATGTTGTCCGTAGAATGCCGGCTCGGTGATCCAGTAAACATCCACCAGCCGGATGGCGATCATCAACAGGCACACGCGAAATAACCGGTCAGCGCGACGCTTGATGCCGCGCATCAGGAGCAAGGCGAACGGTACGGCGAAATGGAAGATGACCAGTGTGATGGCCACCCAGCCCCAGCCTCCGCGGAGACGGCTGACATACCAGGGAATCTCGTCCGGTAGATTACCCGACCAGATGATAATGAACTGCGAAAATGATAAGTACGCCCACAGCACCATGAATGCGAACATCATGTTGCCCAAGTCGTGGATGTGCTGGGGAGTGACATAGTCCTTGATCGGGGATGTCCTGGACAGAATGATCATTAGCGCGATCACGAAGGCAAAGGACTCCAGCATCTCGCCGACCATGAACATTGCGCCATATATGGTTGAAAACCAATGCGGCTCTAGAGACATGATCCAGTCAATGAAGGCGAAGGTGGCGGTGAGCGTAAAGATGACCAGCCCCGGAGCGCTGATGGAGCGCATCTTGCTAATGAGCCGTTCGTCGCCGGTGCGATCCTGCCGCACAGACCACTTGCTTAGCAGATGCGAGTACAAGAACCAGATGGCAAAGTAGATGACGGCGCGGGCGATGAAAAAGGGGACGTTTAGATACAGCGCCTTACTTTGGATAACCGCATCGTGGGCCGCCTCGGGCCGTGCCCAGGAGTACAGTGTACCCACGCCGAATAGGATGGGAACCAAGAGTAGGCCCATGAAGGGCAGAGTTCGAGCGCCGGCTTCGCAGAGCCGCCGAATCAGCATGCCCCACTTGCCGCCGACGACATGATGCATCAGCAAGATGCCGAGGCATCCCAGCGCCATGCCAGTCCAGTAGAGATAGGCAAAGAGATAGGAGCGTAAGAACTGCTGGCTATCGAGCAGGAACGCAACCACCGCCAGCGGTACCCCGGCGATACCCACAAGGAGCGAGTTTCGTTGCCATCGCCCGATCTGTGCCGTGAAGGAATCCGTCGGAGTCATGGGGTGGCCTCCAATACAGCACGCTGGTCCGCCGGTACGTCGTCGATTTTGGCATTCTCACTGAGTTGCAAAACGCGAATGTATGCGGCGATACGCCAACGATCGTCAGGCTCAACGCGTGAGGCGTAACTCGGCATTGCGCCAAAGCCATTGGTCATCACATCGAAGAAGTGGCCGACGGGCGTTTTGATCAACTTCTCGGTGTGATAGGACGCTGCCTGACGGAAGCCGCGCCGCACCACCATTCCGTTTCCATCGCCGATACGACTGTGACAGGGCGAGCAGTAGATGTTGAACCGCGCCTGGCCGCGAAGCAGATCGGCTCTGGTGATGGGGAATGGAAATTCAGTAACGTCCATACCGTCCTCTTTGCCGGTGTAGCGGGCCTTGTCGATGCGCAAGTGGCCGCGTGCGACGGTTCCCTCGACGACGGGCCGCGCCGATCGCCCGTCCCCAAAAAAGCCAGTGCCAGCCAGAGGTTTGTAGCGTGGCTGGTTGTGCATGTCCTGCCGGCACCCGATCATGGCCAGTGAACCAGCAAGAAGCACGAGGTGCCTAGAGAGCAACATCCATAACCTCCTGTGGGTTCAAGCGTTCCAGAAATTGCCGCGTGGCGACTGGCTCGAACTTTGGATCCGACGCTTCTATGCACAAGAAGAATTTGTCTCGGGAGGCGCGTGCGAATCGTTCGACGTTAAAAACGGGGTGATATGGCTGCGGCAGTCCGTTGAGCATAAGCATTCCAACCACAGCCGTAATACACGCGATCAGTACCATGAGTTCGAACGTAATAGGGACGTAGGCTGGCCAGGAATTCAGCGGCCGTCCGGCAACGTTGTGAGGATACGCGATCACTGTGATCCACCAGCACAACATGAAGCCTCCGGCGGCCCCGCAAAGACCGCCGAGGAAGACCAGGCGCTGCACCCAACTGCCCCGGAAGCCGATGGCCTCCGCCAGGCCTTCCACAGGCATCGGGGCATAGGCATCCATGTCTCGGTAGCCCTCGAGACGAGCCTGCTGGGCGGCAGCGAGTAACGACTCCGGGTCGTCGAACTCGGCCATGATGCCGTGCAGGTTTTCGGCGTGTTCGGAAACTTTAGTCTCCGAGAGCATGCGTTGGCTCCTTGGCGGTATGGTGCACCACCTCGCGCATCTCGAAAATTGAAATGGCGGGGAGGACGCGGACGAACAAGAACATCAGCGCCAAGAACACGCCGATCGTTCCCAAGTACGTGCTCCAATCCCAAATCGTCGGATAGTACATACCCCAAGACGATGGGACAAAGTCGCGGGTTAAGCTGGTTACCACGATAACGAAGCGCTCCAGCCACATCCCGACATTCACTACCAGAGCGATGGCGAACACGGCGCGAACGCTCATGCGCACACGTCGCGACCACAGCGCTTGTGGGATCAAGATATTACATAAGATCAGCACCCAATACGTCCACCAGTAACCGCCCGCCCACATGCGGTTGACGAATGCGTAGCGTTCGAACTGGCCGCCGCTGTACCAGGCCATAAAGGCCTCCATCGCATAGCCATACGCCACGATAAGACCGGTGCCCAGCATCACCTTGGACATACACTCGATGTGTCGCATCGTGATCAAATCCTCAAGGTGGTACCACCGGCGCACGGGTATCGCGAGCGTCAACACCATGGCGAAGCCCGAGTAAATGGCGCCGGCGACAAAATAGGGCGGGAAAATGGTGGTGTGCCAGCCCGGCAGGATGGCGACGGCGAAGTCAAAGCTCACCACCGAGTGCACAGAAACCACGAGCGGCGTCGAAAGACCGGCTAGCAGCAGGTAGGCTTTCTGATATCGCGCCCAGTGCTTTGCGGAGTTACGCCAGCCCATGGCGAGCATGCCGAATATTTTCCGCGCGGTTGAGTTGCCGGCCTTGTCCCGCATCGTGGCGAAATCCGGTATCAGTCCCGTAAACCAGAACAGGAGGGAAACCGTGGCGTAAGTGGATACCGCGAACACGTCCCAGATCAGCGGGCTCCGCGGTTGAGGCCACATCCACATCGTATTGGGATATGGCAACAGCCAGTAGGCCAGCCAGGGGCGCCCCAGGTGCAGAATGGGGAACATCCCGGCGCACGCAACGGCGAACAGCGTCATCGCCTCCGAGAAGCGATTGATGGACGTGCGCCAGTCCTGCTTTAACAGCAAAAGGATGGCGGAAATCAGGGTTCCCGCGTGCCCAATGCCGATCCACCACACGAAATTGACAATGGCGAATCCCCATGCGACGGGCATGTTAATGCCCCACACGCCAACGCCACGCACGAAGAGCCACGTGACGGCGATCATGAGGAGATTCACCAGCAGGAATGCAAACGCGAACCCAATGAACATCTGCCGCGGCGTTTTCAGGAACGGCCTGAACACCACGCCGCCGATTTCGTCGGTAACCGAACCATAGTCGTGTCCCGGTCCGATGACCTTGTCCGGTCCTGGGTCGAGTGTCGCTACTGACGTGAATTCTTGATCTTCCGGCTTCACGTGTGCATTACCCCTTTTCCAAATCCGGGTTTGGGTTGCGCAATCGCGCTAGATAGGTGGTGCGGGGACGTGTGTTCAATTCCTCGAGCAAGCCGTAGTCACGCTGCTGGCGCTTCAGTTTCGCGACTCTGCTGTTGGGATTGTTGAGATCTCCAAATACAATCGCCTGGGCCGGACACGCCTGTTGGCAAGCCGTGACAATGTCACCGTCTTTAACCGGCCGATCCTGTTTTTCTGCGTCAATCTTGGCGCTGTTGATGCGCTGGATGCAGTAGCTGCATTTCTCCATCACGCCGCGGCTGCGCACGCTGACGTCCGGATTCCGGACACCGAAAAGACTCTCCGTGTTCCAATCAGCGTACAGGAAAAAGTTGAATCGCCGCACTTTGTAGGGGCAGTTGTTAGAACAGTAACGAGTACCGACGCAACGGTTGTATACCATCTCGTTCAGGCCCTCCGCGCTGTGTACGGTGGCGGCCACCGGGCACACCAGTTCGCAGAGGGCATCCTCGCAGTGCATGCAGGGGACGGGCTGGAAATACATTTCCGGATCTTCGAGAGGACCTTTGAAATAGCGATCCACCCGCAGCCAATTCATGTGGCGTCCCTTGGCGACCTCTTCTTTCCCGACCACAGGTATGTTGTTTTCCGATTGGCAGGCTATGGTGCAGGCATTGCAACCGGTGCAGGAGTTGAGGTCGATCGACATCCCCCACTTGTGTTGCTTGTACTCCCACAGAGGAAACAGCGAAAGATCCTTCGCAACACGCTTCTCTTCAGGACGGGCGAATTCCGGGTCCTTGTGGAATTCGGCGTAAGTGGCAGCGCGGAACGGATCGCGCTCCTCCATGGTCTGAGTGTGTTGAGTGTTGGCGAATTTGTAGCCGTCCGATTTCCGTCTGATACTGACCCCGGTGCCCTGCCAAAGTGCGTCGGTTGGTCGCAGGGTGTAGGCATCGAATCCAATCCCGTCAGCAACTTTTCCAGCGCGGGTGCGGCCATAGCCGAAATGGATGGTCAGGGATTCATCGGCCTGTCCGGGCATAATCCACACTGGACCAGCCACCTTGCGGCCTTTCAACTCGATCTCTACGACATCGCCCGTAGTGACCCCATAGTGCTCCGCGCTCTTCGAGGAGATCCAGACTGCGTTGTCCCAAGTCATCTTGTTCTGCGGCTTCGGCATCTCCTGAAGCCACGCATTGTTGGACAGCGTTCCATCACCGACGCACGGATCGGGGCGGAATACGATTTCAAGCCCCGCGGGCGCAGTGGCGCCAAGAGACGCGATTGCCGCCGGGTCGATGGCTTTCGCGGCGGGCGGAAGTTTTTCGGGAAAGCTCGTTCCCGCAATGACTCCGTCATGCAGGGAAATTTGCCAAAAATCATCGAAATCATCACCCTTGTGATTTGCCTGCCAGTATCCCCGCACCGTGTCATGCGCAGATTGGTCGGCGCGGTTCGCCAGGATATTCATTACTTCGTGGGCGGTCTTGCCGCCATAAAGAGGCATGATCAGCGGCTGGACGATGCTGGCCGTTCCATCGTAGGCGCGCCCATCGCTCCAGGATTCTAAATAGTGCGCCTCCGGGACATGCCAGTGGCACCACGCCGCTGTCTCGTTCGAATAGAGCCCCGAATGCACCCGTAGCTTGACCCGTTTGAGCGCGTCGAGAAAGCTGAGGTCGGCCGGCGCATCGTAGACGGGATTTCCACCCAAAATCAGCAGCGTCTCGACGGCGCCATCGCGCATGTCCTTGACCAGATCCACGATAGAAGAGATCTCGTCAAGGGGATTCGCTTCCACCGGATCGGTGTAGATGACTGTCTTGCCAACGTTGCCAAGCGCTTGATTGATGGCATGGACGAATGCGTGGACTTGAGGCGCTTGGTGCTCACCCGCGATCACGATGCTGGAGCCACGGTGCGCTTCCAGGTCTTTGAGCACCCCCCTCGCCTCCGGGGATGCGGCGCCCGTGCCGCCACGCGCGAGGTCGGCAGTGAACCCCGCCACACCGGCGGCCGTCATGCGAAAGTGATGATCAGCCATGCTGCCGGTGACCGAAGGCGCATTCTCGGCAATGTATAGCCGCGGCGGCGCGACATTTGGATTCTCAGCGGCCGCGCGCCGCCGAGTGCTGTAATCGCGGGCGTAACGCAAGCTGCCCGGTACCGTCGAGGATAGAAAATCCGCATCGAGCGAAACGATCACGTCAGCACGGTCGAAGCGGTAGATTGTGTTCAGCGGCTTGCCGAATGCGGCCATCGCTCCAGAGCGGACCGAATGCCGACCGCACGGATCATACTGGTGCCACTTGGCGGCTGGGAACTCCGCCAAGAAATTCTGAATCTGCGTTGCCAGCGTAGGCGATGTGACCGTCCCCGTAAGGATACGGAAGCCCAGGCCTTTCTTAAGTCCAGCCACATCGCGCGCGCCCACCAGCGCCGTGATAAAGCTCCCCCAACCACTGATACTGCCGTTACGCGTAACCGTCTGCGAACGGTCAGGATCGTAGAGCGTCAGGACGCTCGCCTGCATCGCGGCATCCGTTGCTCCGAGGCTTGCGGGATGTTCCGGATTGCCTTCGATTTTGGTGGGACGTCCCAGATGGCTCTCGGCGAGCACGCCAGTGGCGATGCCCGCAACGCTCATCGCCGTCGCATAAAACAGAGGATTGCCGGGAATGAGTTCCTCCGGTTGACGCACATAGGGGACAATCACTTCCTTGGGCTGTCTGGTACAGGCGGACGCTCCGACGAGCAGGATCGACGCTCCCATAACGCGCAGGAACCCCCGGCGGGATTCCGGGTCGTTCCAATCCGGCGTGCGGTTGGGGAATTCGTCTTCGACAAAGGCACGAAAGTCGTCAGTGGAAGCAAGCTCTTCCAGACTGCGCCAATAAAGCGGTTCGTCACTCTTCATAAACTTATCGATGGCATGTCACGCAGTCCGTCAGGCTCTGAATCTTGTATTCCTTCACCAATCGGGCCCCTAGCTCGGACTGGTTCTCCGGGTACTGGTAGGTCATGCTGAATACCTGATCCCGTGGCCGGACATATTGCGCCGGATTGCGGTGGCATTCAATGCACCACTGCATGTAAAGCGTGTTCACTTTATATGTCAACGGCATTTGGTCCACTCTGCCGTGACAAGTTGAGCAGCCTATGCCCTTGTTCACATGAATGCTGTGGTTGAAGTAAACAAAATCGGGTAGATCGTGAATGCGTGTCCACTCAAGGGACTTGCCCGTTCGGAAGCTGGCACGGACGGGCTCGAGAACTTCCGCATTCGCCCAAATTTGCGAGTGGCAGCCCATGCACGTCTCCGTCGGCGGAAGGCCGGCAAAAGACGAGGTCTCGACCGAGGTGTGGCAATAGCGGCAATCGATGCCGTCATCGCCTACGTGGTGCTTGTGGCTGAAGGGAACCGGCTGCTCACGAGCCACTTCCACATCTGTGATGAAGGATCCTGCGTTGATCTTATAAGCTGCCCATACGGTTCCGCCCAACAGCATAAGCACCGCGACGATGCTGATTTTCGCCAGGCTATTCGAGCTGCGATGAAAAATTTGCGCCATGCTCCGTAAACCCGTCACTAACGCCGACATCTGACACCGTCAACCACTCGGGCTATTCGCTGTCCAAAACAAAAATAGAACTTATCGCAGACGCCTGATTACTTCTTGGCGGGCATGACTATGTTTGAAACCGTGATTGTCTCGCCCTTCAACTCGCCAGTGAGCCGCACAGTGTGACCAGCGTGAGTTTCGAGCAGCGCCGAGCCCTGATTGGCGATGTTATAAACCTTGCCGTCACTGACAAACACGTATTTGCCGCCGCCTTTGACGCACGCCAGCGCGCAGTCGCGCTCGCTCATTCCCGGGTGTCCGGCAATCATCTTTGCGTGACTGGCGCCGCACATGCTGTCACTAACCTGACCGGTCCAAGTCTGATCAGCGGCTGAAGCGAGGCAGGCTAGGGCCGCTAGCAGGCCCATTCTGCATATATTTGCCAAGAGTTTCTTCACGGGCGTCTCCTTTGCGTGGCCTCCTACGGGCCTTGATTTACGTAGCACGTCTACGCGGCGTCAGCTGTAGCTGTGACCGACGATCCAGTACATATATTTACGACCTGTGCGTAACAACTTCCACACTAAACTGGCTCCCATCAAAGCTGCGTCAAGAACGACGTTGACCAGGTCAAGAATGCGTCAATGGCGCTTTGTGCTGCTTGCCGATCAGGGTTCGTTGCCTGTGGAGGGCGGTGGTACACTTCGATCTGCACTCTGGCCTTCGTGGCGACAGATTCCGAACATCCGCGTGGAATCTACTAATATTACGCACCCGGGGATGCTATCTCCTGCTCACATGGTCGTAAAGCATCACACTTAGCAGGGCCGGAAGATAAGTCACCGATGCGAGCAGTACGTGCCGCGCGGATTGTGTCGTCCGCACGTAGAAGACTTGCAGGCTGAAATACAAAAAAGCGACTCCGAGGACAGCTGCACTGACGAAGTAGATCACAGTCGTCATGTGCAGATAGTTCGGTATCAGACTGACGGGAATGAGGAGTAGTGAGCAAATCACTATCTGGCGTGCCGTTGATACACCATCCGGCCTCACTACCGGCAACATCCTGATTCCACCAAGAGCATAGTCTTCGCTGTACATCCACGCAATCGCATAGAAATGTGGAAACTGCCAGACAAAGAGGATCGCGAATAATGTCATAGCCTCCCACGTTATATGGCCGCTCGCGCCGGCATATCCAATCAGAGGAGGCATGGCGCCCGGGATGGCGCCAACGGCGGTGCAGATCGGCGATCGCTTCTTGAGAGGTGTGTACACGAGGAGATAACTGGCCAGAGTGAACAATCCTGCTAACCCGGCCAGCGCGTTCGCGCCGAGCCCCAGCTCGACGAAACCGATGAATGATACCCCTATACCAAAAATGAGCGCGTAGGCCGGTCTTAACTGACCGGAAGGCAGCGGCCGTCCCCGAGTGCGGAGCATCAATTTGTCGACGTCCCGCTCATACCACTGGTTCAGCGCCGCGGTGCCAGACGCCATAAGCGCAGTCCCGATCATGGTGTGGACAAATGCCCACAGACTCCCACCTTTGACTGCACCGAAAACATAGCCGACTCCGGTACAGACCAAGATTAGGACCGTGATTCTCGGCTTCGTAAGAGCAATGTAATGTTTCATCTTAAGCCGGTGAAGAACAAAGACTTTCTCATCGACAATATGTGCGCAGGCACAATTTGACCGCCCTGCTTGTTTCAAGCTATCGGAAAGGCCGTCAACGCGCCATCAAGAGTGCTCCTTGCGAGGTCAAGATCGCGTCAAGAAGACGGCGAAGGATTTCAACAGTGTTCGGCTTGGTTTTGGGCGGACTACATCTTCCTGCTATTGGTGACGGGCCAGGGGCCCAACATGGGACGCCGACCGTTTGTAGGACGCCATGCCACGCGGATCCGCACTCGCACGTCAGAGACAAACCAAGTCTAAAAGGCTTCGGCGCGAGGTCAGTCCGGAGAGGCATTCCGACGGACGAAGGCTCCAATTCGAGCCCAGCGCCTCAGAATAAAGAGCCAGACGAGAGTTTCAATGGGAGGTGCACGCAACCAACGACTCTTCGCAACACTTCCCACTCTAACCGGGGCCATCAATGTCACGTCGAGAAACGCTCTTAGCGTGTCACAAATGCATCAAAGGCTTCTTGTGGTGATCCCTTGTCGGGGATCCTTGCGCGTGGATGGACGGCTGTGCTCTTCAATTTGTACGCTGTCATAGGCGTAACAGACCAGACCTCCCAGCAACCAGAACAACACGCCGATTGCGAGGACGACTCGATCTTGTATGCGAGTGAGATCCCTCGTAAAAATGTTGACCAGTGCGATCACGCCACAAACTATACCTACACCGAACCACCAGAGGACCCAATGATGAATCCGAAGGTGAATGTGCATAATCCCTCCTTGCATCCGCCATGAGGTACGCCCGCGCCGATGGAATCAGCTTTTTGCACACCGGGCGGTACGGTGTGAGGCTGTCTTTTCCAGCTGCCGCGAATCTAAGCCGCCGCCACCGGCCGTGGGGACGCCTGGCTGCTTAAATTGGATGCACGAGCGACAGATTCCCGGACTTCGTTTAAATTGGCCAGTACGAACGCCGCGATCGCCATCTCCACGTCCCGGACCGCAACATCGTAATAGCTGCCTGTTGTGACCAGGTTGAGGGCGATCGCGAGTAGCCATACCGATAGGACGTAGGCCCCAATTCGAGTCCAGCGCGTCAGAATAGAGAGCCCGACGAGAATTTCAACGGGACCGGTGATCAGCATGAAGGTGTGTCCGCTGACGGGGAGGAACCGTTCTGTGATGGGGCTCAGATACATGCTCCAGTTGGTGAGCAGATTGAAGAATTTATCGAGCCCAGCGAGAACCGCGGCGAGGCCTAGGCCGACTCTTAGCGCCCACCAGGAAGAATCAAGCTTTTTGATTGGCATTGTCTTTCCAGCTTTCTTGTTTCAAATGTGATTTGCACAGGCACAGAACGTCGTTCGACACGATCAGGCGGCGTGAGAAGTGGAATCTTCACACAATGCCAATCCGCGCGGAAACACAGTAGGTCGAACGTTCCTGTTTCGTTGGCAAAAGGTCACAGCTGAGAAGAACTGACCTCCCGTATTCCGTGCACCCACCGAGGTTTTGACCCTGCACGTTCATCTACACTCTCCACGCTAATGGACAGGCCGTCAATGTGGCGTCATAAGTAAGCAGGACAGCGCCAAGAAGTTGTCAAGAGGCACAGATGGGCAGGATGCCACTGGTATTCTTGACGATAACTTGACGAGCTTTTCACCACTCTTGACGACCTCTTGAGATGGCTTGCGTTAGATTTGATTCTTACGAAGCGCAACGAATTGAAACTGCAGGGGTGAGAAACAGAATGAATACACAGTCACGGCAAACGTCCTCAACGCGAGTTGGGCCGAAGTTTTTCGACCACCGGTGGGGCGTAATTCTTGCGGGAGGCGACGGAAAGCGATTGCTACCGTTGACAAGAAGGATCGCCGGCGACAACAGGCCAAAGCAATTCTGCGCCATCATGGACGGAGAAACACTGCTTGCCCAGACACGATGTCGGGTTAAGCGAATGGTACAGCCTCGGCATACGTTGCTCGTCGTAACCAAAACCCACGAGCGTTTCTACTCTGACCAGCTGAATGACGTTCCTTCAAGTTCGTTACTCGTTCAGCCTTGCAACCGGGGCACAACCCCCGCGATACTGTATAGCCTTTTTCGCTTGCGCGAATCGGATCCAAGCGCCGTCGTTGGGTTCTTTCCTTCGGATCATTATTTTGCAGATGACGAGGCTCTCGTTGCTCATGTCGACTCGGCCTTCGAGTCGGCTGAGTCCTCTTCCGGAAAAGTCGTGCTGTTGGGAATTAAACCGAGCAGCCCGGAAGTCGCATACGGCTGGATCGAACCTGGTGCCTCTTTGACGAAAGATCGATTTGGCAAGGTGTTTAAGGTCAGCCGATTCTGGGAGAAGCCCAACGTTTCTGTCGCCTCCGATCTAATGGAGCGGGGTTGTCTTTGGAACAGCTTCTTAATGGTCGGTCGGGTCGACGCGTATCTTGGTCTAATCCGGCTCGCTCTTCCAGGGTTACTCGAGTTGTTCGAATCAATCCGGTCATCATTGCTCACAGAAGGGGAGCCTGGGGCACTAGCTCACCTTTACTCGGGCATTCACGCCAGCAATTTTTCCGATGAGGTCCTCGCGAAGAGCCCAAACGACCTCGCTGTCCTCTCTGGCGCGAATCTGGGATGGACTGATCTGGGGGAAACTAATCGCGTTCTTTCATTACTCGGAGAGAATGCTATTTCCACCGAATGGGCTCTCTCTTGCGCGGAGGAATGCGTTGCAAGTAGCTGATTCGTTCCAATCGTTGGTGGTGACTAGCGGTTGAAGCGGTTGAAAATAGAGGAACACATCCATGGACACAGGTCGCATCAAGAGAGTTAGGGCAATACTCGAAAGCCAGCGCGATGCACTTTCTCGGCGTTTGCACAGTCGAAATGCGATCGCGGTCGAGAAAGCGGCGGACACTATGGACGAGGTGGGCCTCGCTGAAGAACGGGACCTCGCCACACGGATTTTGGAACTTGATTTCGCAGACATTCGTCTCGTGGAGGCAGCGTTAACCCGCATCAAGAATGGGGCCTACGGTCTCTGCCTTAGATGCGATGAAACGATCAGTTTGAATCGTCTACGCGTCATGCCGCATGCTGCGTTTTGCGTCAATTGCCAGGAAGCCGCGGAGCGGGATGGAGCACATGAGGTCAGCGTCCATGAAGGCGTTACCAGCTCGCTTGTGGCATAGTGAAAACGCTCAGGCACGAGTCCCTATCCTGCCAGCCCGAGGAGATCGTCCTAAACTCTCAGAAGCATCGGACCAAAACAATGCCAGATGAGGTCCCCTCCACCGCGATTCCGATCCTACTGAACCACGCCGGCACCGATGAAGAGTCTCCGACTGGATCAGAGTTTTCCTGGAAGGATCGCGTTCTCCAGCTGGGAGATGCGTCGACCGAAAATTGGTGGCGCGGAGTCCCGACCAGCCTGGCAATTGCTGGACTCATCACGATTTTAGGTTTGTGGATCGAGCCGGTTATCCGAGGGCCCAATCTTGCGATCTTCTATATGCTCGCTGTCGTTTTCAGCGCAGTGCGATGGGGGCGATGGGCGGTCGTCATCAACGCTATATCGAGCGCGTTTCTCTTCGATTACTTTTTTGTTCTTCCATATCGCAGTTTTGTAACCGGAGACGTCTGGTATTTGATCACGCTCATTGGACTCCTGACGGTTGGCTTGATCGTAAGCACTCTAATGGTCGCCACAAGGGAAGAGGCGCGAGCTGCACGGCGCAGGGAGATGCGCGTATCCGCGCTTTACTCCTTCACGCAGTCCTTGGTCTCTGGAAACGAGTTCGATCAAATCCTGGACGCGGTTGCGCGTCATTTTGTCGAGATCTTTCAACGACCTATCGTCGTACTATTGCCCGCCGCCCGAGGATTGATAGTGCGGTTTGCCAGTGCAGAGGTGGTCTTCGACGAAGATGAGGACAAGACTGCGTCTTGGGTATTCGAGAATGGCCAAGAGGCGGGTTGCGGAACCGCAAACTTTTCGGGTTCGAGGATACGCTACCGGCCCCTCAAGACAGGACCTGGTATCGTCGGCGTGATCGGGTTTCAGACCAAAAGTTCGAAGGACCTGCTTCCTCCTGATCAACGAGAGCTGCTTGGCATTTTCTTGGATCAAACTGCCTTGGCACTCACGCGAGCCGAACTCGCAAAGAAAGCGAAGCGCGCAGAGGTACTTCAGGAAGCCGACAAACTTCAGAGAGCCCTTCTAAATTCCGTTTCGCACAACCTACGGACACCACTCGCCTCGGTCCTCGGTGTCCTGAACACCATATTGGAGGATGCGTCGCTTCTCGATGTGCCTACCCAACAGAGCCTTTTGAAAACTGCTCAAGACGAAGCAAAACAACTCGACTGGCTCGTTCAAAACCTGCTAGACATGACGCGTATAGAAGGCGGGGCCATACGAGTGAAAGCCGAGCCTTGCGATGTGCACGACGTGGTAGCGGCGGCGCTGCGCCAGCTTGGAGAATCAGCTCGTAGCCATGCGATCTTAGTTACCATCGCCCCGGGTCTGCCCCTCGTGCCTATGGACGATGTTCTAATGGTGCAGGTGATCGTGAACTTGCTCGATAACGCCCTGAAGTATTCTCCAGCAGATGCTCCAGTGGAAATCCAGGCCGGCCTGGCTGCTGGCCAACTCGAAATTGCGGTTCTCGATCGTGGAAGGGGGATTCCCGAGGGTGAACTCGAACGCGTGTTCGATAAATTCTACCGGGTTGCCGTCCCAGGAGCGACGAAAGGGACAGGCCTTGGTCTTTCGATCTGCAAGGGATTCGTGGAAGCCCACAATGGCCGCATCCTTGCGAAGCGGCGTACCGAAGGAGGAACGGAGATAGCAGTATTCCTGCCATTGGAGAAAAGACGTGAGTAGTCCAGGATTGAGGGTACTGATCGTTGACGACGAAGCCGGCATCCGTGGTTTTCTCCGTGCTTCACTTGAGGCGCACGGATATTCGGTCAATGAAGCTTCGACCGGAGAAGAGGCATTGCAAGTCGTTCCAGCTTTCCGTCCGGATCTCATTCTTCTCGACCTCGGTCTCCCCGGCGTCGGCGGAAAACAGGTCACGAGCTGCCTTCGGGAATGGACTCAAACGCCGATTATCATTTTGTCGGTTCAAGCCGATGAGTCCGAAAAGATCGCCGCGTTAGACGCGGGCGCAGACGATTACCTCACTAAGCCGTTCGGATCGGGCGAATTGCTGGCGCGGATTCGTGCAACTACGCGCCGTATTGGTCAACAAGACAGCGGGCCATTGTTTGTGACTGGCGACCTCACGGTCGATCTTGCCGGTCGAGCGGTGCGACTCGGCGAGAAAGAGGTACAGCTTACGCCGACTGAGTACAGTCTGCTCAAGGCTTTTGTGATACATGCAAACAAGCTCCTTACCCATCGTCAGCTGCTTCGCGAGGTGTGGGGCGGCGCGCACTACGAAGACCCACAACATCTGCTGCGGGTCAACATCAACAACCTGCGGCGGAAACTGGAAGCCGACCCAGCACGCCCGCAGTACATCATCACTGAACCGGGCGTGGGATACCGGCTTAGGACAGAGCCTCACGTCTCTGGGGCGCCTTCAGGCGCTTGACGAGTTCTCGTCGCCTCTACAAGTTTTTGACCCGCTCTTGACATCTCAACGACTAGTATCTGAATGTGGCTTATCGTTACAACAATCCGGTCTCGATCGAGGGTGCGTGAAGGGCCCGACAATTCTGCTAGTTGATGACGAGGCACCGCTCCGCCAGGTTCTCCGTGCCCGGCTGACTGCACGGGGGTACTCCATTCAAGAGGCAAGCAGCGGCGAAGAGGTTCTCCGGACGGTTCCAGGCATGCAACCCGATGTTATCATCCTCGATATCGGGTTACCGGGTATCGATGGAATCGAAGTCACGCGTCGTCTCCGCCCATCAGTTCAGACGCCGATTATCATCCTCTCCGTTCATGCTGCGGAATCCGACAAAATAGCAGCTTTGGACGCGGGCGCCAACGACTACCTAACTAAACCTTGTGATCTCGGAGAGTTGCTCGATCGCATTCGCACAGCGCTGCGCCCTGCAACGTCCAACAGTGCGGGCATTTTCACGGCCGGTGATCTCGTAGTTGATGTGAACCGCCAGGCGGTTCATGTCGCAAGTGAGCCAGTCCGACTCACGGCAACGGAATACAACCTATTGAAAGTACTCGTTCTCAGCGCCGGCCGGCTCTTGACACAGGGCCGTCTGACTAAGGAAATCTGGGGCGAGAAAAGGGATGACGACGCGCGACAACTGCTGAGAACCACAATCAGATCGCTGCGCCAAAAAACTAGATACCAATTCCTCGCAACCTGGCCATTTCGCGACTGAACCCGGTGTGGGATATAGGCTTCGGGTCACTCCACCGGAGTAGAGAGTCGCCCTAAACTCCTCCTCAAGCCCTTGCCTGCCGGAATAAGCCCGGTGGATGCCAGATCAAGAGGTGGTAACTCCAATGTTCCTGGGAGACACCGCTTCCGTACCTGTAAGCGTCTTGACGCGGTTTTTACAATTGCCCAAGTATTCTTGACCCGATCTTGATGTCAACTCGCATAAGTTGGAGGTAGGAACATGCGACCGGACACAGTTAGGCCGATGGCGGCCAGTCATCGAATCGGGACTACCCTTTCACTTGCCCTGGCTACAGCGTGTTTTGTGGGGAAGCACTGTAACAAAGAACGCGGCGTTTTCCGACGTACGTTACGTGGAGGAGTTGATCGATCCGGACACCATCAATACCATCCCTCCTTCCACACTACAGGAGCACGGGCGGGTGCGTGGCATAACGCTGGAAGAAGGGTTGCCAGAAGCCAAGTTGATTCCCAACCGCCTTCGACGTTTGGCATCGGTCTAGAAACCATTGCCCAACAATTGCAAACCGATGGCGTGGCGGCATTTAGTTCGTCACTGGACAAACTACGTGCAATTGAGACCAAGCAGCACAGCATGGTGCATGCGTGATTGCCGAAGACGCAGGCCGCCGTTTCCTGGCTGCTTACCAACCTGCCGAAACCTTCCGGGACGACATTGACATTTGCGACAGGCAGCCGACTTGTTTGCCCGCTGCCCGACAACACGCGTATGCAGAGTCAGTTTCATACGCCACCCGCGCAGCACGTCAGGCGTCGGATTTCAACCCGGTGCGAATCTTCCACGAGGTGTTCCTTGAAACATGCTTCGCGCAAGAGGTAAGCGTACTGTTGTGATCGATGAGATGTAGACATGTCACATTCGGATGCGATTGTTTTCTTCGGCGCAACTGGTGATCTTGCATACAAACAGATCTTTCCAGCGCTTCAGGCTCTGGTCAAACGACACACTCTCGACATACCGATTATCGGCGTGGCGAAAGCGGGGTGGACTCTTGACCAGCTTAGAGTACGCGCACGCCAGAGCGTTGCCCAGCACTGCGGCGTTGACGAGGGCGCATTTGCCAAGTTGTCCGCCTTGCTGCAATACGTGGATGGCGACTATCGCCAGGCGGGGACGTTCACGCAGTTGCGTAAACATCTCGGCAGGGCTCTTCGTCCGTTGCATTATTTAGCGATTCCTCCTAGCATGTTCGCTACTGTTGCGGAGGGGTTGGCGCAAGCCGGCTGCGCCGCAGAGGCGCGCGTTGTCGTGGAAAAGCCGTTCGGGCGCGATCCGAGGTCGGCCCGCGAGCTGAACAATACTCTTCATCGATTCTTCCCCGAGTCCGCTATCTTTCGCATTGATCATTTTCTTGGCAAGGAACCAGTACAGAACATTCTCTACACGCGCTTCGCCAATCTGTTTCTCGAACCGATCTGGAACCGGGCTCACATCCACTCCGTACAGATCACCATGGCGGAGAACTTCGGCGTCCAAGGCCGTGGCCGCTTTTATGAGGAGGTCGGTGCGATCCGCGACGTGATTCAGAATCACCTGCTGCAAGTGCTGGCCTGTCTGGCCATGGACCCGCCGGCCGGGGAAGACAACTATGCGGTTCGAGATGAAAAGGCGCGACTCCTAAAAGCTGTTCGACCGCTCGCGACTGCAGATGT
>Ga0105242_10001528_pt1 | contig 18174 bp, 40 predicted proteins | sample KBSM24metaG_FD_81521 | JGI IMG/M metagenome (GOLD analysis project Ga0105242, IMG submission 81521) | Miscanthus rhizosphere microbial communities from Kellogg Biological Station, Michigan, USA - KBS M2-4 metaG | ecosystem: Host-associated > Plants > Roots > Rhizosphere > Soil | place... | reverse complement strand
CGTGCCAAGGATGTGAGTGTTACCAGCATTGAGCTCCCACAAGGCAAAGAGCGCCCCATGAAGATTGTCGGCGAATTTTAGGCGTATCTGTTCCCAGAAGCTCAGCTCAGGCATAGGAATGAAATATCTAGTCCTGATATCATCGGCGTAGTCTGCGAAGATTTTCTGTAGTTTGAGCTCCCGCTTGGTTGGGGCAGGCAGGTCTCCAGACTCCCACTCTTCCAGATCGTGTAATACTGCCGCTCTGAGTAGAGAAGCCTTGGCGTTAGGATGTAGGATAGCCAGGATAGCGGCAACCCCATGGCTGTGATGCCCTACAGTTTCTTGCTTTAGAGTGTATCGTGTATGGTAGCGAGTAACCATCGAGGCTTTGAAGGTGTAGGTAATGGCCCGAACTGTTGGGTTCATTGGAGGGCATCCTCATCTGGCGTAAAGTGATTGAGCCAATCGTACGTAACCATACTCCAATCTGAGGCAGCTACATTCATAGCCCAATGTTTCGCCCTGTCGTAGTCCTTCTCCTTGTAGGCTATGAAGGATCTCCACATCGGCTGATATACATTTCGAAAGAAAGTTGTCTTAAACTCCAGATCGTTAGGGCTTGCTTCGAAGGCAAGCCGAAGGTCTTCATCAAACATCTGTGTACCAGATGATAGATGGAATGGTTGGACTTTAAGGGCGAAATAGGGATCGTAGCTTTCTTGCCCTTCTTTCAACTTCTCCCATTGGGCGTTGACGTAAGCGTGCATGGAATCAGTAGTTACGATATAGTTCCCAATCCCACAGCCTATCTTGCCTGCGAGGTATTCCTGAAGCACGGTAAACTGTGGGTGGTTAGACCCTCCGGCCGGTCCGCCCCAGATGATATCGTTGGATCTGTTGAAGACATGCAAGTTAAGTCTACCGTTTCGTATCTTGAGGGCGATGCTCGTATTACATGGCATGTCACGGCCATCGTATAAAATATCTTCGGGGCGTCTGATCTGCAATACGACACGGCGATCATACGGATTGTTGCGTAGCCTGTCGATAGCTGTTGGAAGCTGATCAGCAATGCGCTCACCATAAGCGCCATATAGAGTTTTGCCGTCATCGGAAAATTCCTTGAAGCGGGCTACGATGTTAGCTAGAAATTCAACATCCTTTTTGCCTGCGAGTATCCAGAACGGTTCGAAGAAATGAAGATATGGATTGATGCGACGCTTCTTGTGGAATAGTACCCTCTCCATTGGAGCAGTGAACGTCGTTACCACAGGCATAGGGATTTCAAGGCAATCTCCGTTGCGGCTAGGTAGGAGAACTCCGTGATCCCGTACCATGTGTATGGTTATTGGGAACACATCATTTGGGTTCCGCCCGTTGATTACAAGTGCCATGGTTCACCTATACGGTGTATGCTGTTTCTGAGACGTACTTCCGATACGACTCGCCTGTCGCCCGGATCCTCATGTATTTGCTGTACTCGCACATAATGTTCTGTACATCGTGCAAGCTTAACAGCTTACCATTGGGAAGTAAAGGTTGAACTTGTTCACGGACTTCGATGAGGGCCTTGATGAACTCAGGCTCCTTCCAAGTCTTCTTGATAGGACGCCGGAGATGCAGCCAATTCAGCCCTCTCTGACTACCCGGACCAAGAGGAGCCCAAGTATAAAGATCAGTAGCATCGTACATGGATCCCGGGCCACGCAGATACGTAAGATCAGCGACAATCTGTCCAGCCAGAAAAGTGCTAATGCCTTCGACCCGCTGAATGACCTCAGAAGTTTTAGCGAGGCTCTTTGACGCAACAGCCAAACGTAGATCATCCACATGCCTCATGAGAAGAGTGATAGAGAAGCCAGTGAAGAAAGTTTTCGGTTCGGCATTGCGTTCCGTTCGGCTGCCATTGTAGAGCATGTAGGCGCCAGTGAAAGTTTTGTCCCCTCGGTCTTTGAATACTTGGAAGGTGGTCTTGAACTTGTCCTCATCCCACTCAGAAATTCGACGAGGAACTACACCCTCGTTCAAAAGAAACTCTAGGGAGGGGGGCCAGTTGATGAGGCGTGCCATTGCGGCATAGAACCACAGGTCGCAGAATTCCCCCAGCTGTTCCTTCTGCATTTCTTGGATAGGGGTGTAGAAGTTCTTGAGAAGCCATTGAGTAACGCGATCGTCGATGCGATACACGTTACAGAAATGATTGTAGTCGATGATGGGATCGAGTGTCCAGGGGCGACTGTTGCCTGCCTCTTTGTTTATGCGGGCACTCTCACGGCTTGTGACGAAATCCCTTAGGAGCCGCCAGTTATCCTCTGAAGTTCCGCGGTCGGCCAGTAGAGCTTCTTCACGTGCCCGCTTGCCCTGGCTCATTCTCTGCCTCCTGTAGAAGTTCAAATGCCTGCTCATATCCACGAGTGTGGTCGAGCATGATGATGGGGTAGTTCAGTTCGTACATATAGCGAATGACGTTCTGGATTTGCTTGTGCTTCTTGCCAGCGTGATCGTCATCCTTGAGCGGCCTGTTGTCGCCTCGTCCACGACGGCGCTCCATGATTCGTTGTAGACAGAGCTCGATCGGTGTATCCAAATGAAGGAATCTTGCTTGGGTCGGGGCGTGTGCCATCACTGTGCTGCAGAAGGTGGCTTTCGGCCCGAGTCCGCTTGTCAGCAGACCTTCACAGATAACATGACCTTCGTTTAGATGATGGAGGGCCCATCTTGCACAGGCACGTTGGGAAGGAACTGTGTCCAGACCGCCACATTCCGGGCGATAGTTCCCAATGAAATAGATTGGACTCTGCCAGCCAGGAACAATTACTCTAGCTGCCCCTGGATAATAATCTGGATTTTCTTCTTTGTTGGGTAACTTTTTCTTGCCTATCTTGTCGATATGCTCGACGCCATAGGTCTCCATGAATTTACGAACGATAGTAGTTTTCCCGCTACCAGAAGTGCCGCGAATGTTCAAAAGAAGGCGCATGCTGACCCCCAGGGCATAAGTATAGCGTGCCCAGCTTACTCTGTAAAGGTTTCTTTAAGCCTAGATTGCTGAATCAGCTCGATCATCTCACTCCTATTCACCGGATACTTTTTGTTGCGTTTTTCAGTATCCGTTAGAATAAGGAAGAGAGGCTCGTTTAGGATCGAACAGCATTCGAGCTTGAGCCAGCCGTCTGGCCATTTATCGAGAGGAAGATCTATTGGTCTCATACCCTTCCTTCCCGGCTTGATCCGCGATTGCTTCCAAGAGCTCAGTAGGTGTGGCCGCGGCAGGCACTTCGAACTCATGCTCAGTCATCCAGCCGATGATGAACTTCCTAAGGAACTGATCACCTTCGGGCGTTGTTTCATAAGGCACAACTACCTCCGGCCACCGCCACCTTGATAGTCGCTACGACCGCGCCTTTGGTTCTTGGGACTGTTATTTCCAGCCTTCGTTTTGGCAAAACTCGGTGCCTTGTTGAAGCGGACTCCACCCCACCAATGAGGCTTCATTGCATCCCCGGCACGCTTCTCTTCCAAGGTCAGGGGGATACCGCGAGTAGGCTTGTTACTCATTGTCAGCTCCTGCTATTAGCGGCCCGTACAGGGGCCTTTGGCGGCGGGTAGCCTACCGTACAGGCTACCCGCCAGAGGGGCTCTAGAGGCCGTTTTTACCGGCCTAGCGGCGTCGTTGGGGGCCTAGGGGCGGCGCGGCCTGCCCTTACCGCCTTTCGACTTCTCATTGACCTCACTCTTCTTGACGAGTTCGGCTACTTGCTTGGGAGTGAAGCCCTTGAGCTTCGCCCCTCGACCGGCGACTCGAACCTTGTTCTTGTCGTGGTAGATGCGATTAAGTGTCTTTCCCTTCGCCATCACCTTCCTCCTTTTCGTTCTCGATTTCTTCTTCGAGAGCTTCCTTCGAGGACTCCAGTTGGGAGATGACGTCTTCTAAGAAGTCGATCGCGTCTTCCTTGGTCATCAGCTCCGGGGTGCAGTACTTCTCGACTGCTTCCACTGCCGCTTGGACTACCGCTTGGTCTGCCATATCTTCCTCCTGTTAAACTTCACTCTTCTCCAGGGTCTGCTCCAACTGCTTCCTCTTGAAGCTCTTTAAGCTTTCCTTGGTATTCTTCCTGAGCAGTCTCCCACGCCTCATCTTGGCGTCCTTTGAACTCTTCGTCCGTTTCCCCTTCGGCGCGTTCAACTTCTGCTTTGACCGTTTCTTCATCCGGCTCGTCCGGCTCATCGAGCGACTCCAACGCACTAGCCCACTCTTCGCACTTTTCAGCGCGGGTTTCTAGCAACAAACCAGTCTCGCCTTGCTGGAGACCTTCTGGCATGTTGTCGCGGTTATTGGTCTGCTCTTCCCCCAGTTCTCTTATCTCGCCTGCCAATTCTTGGAGGGCGGCATAGAAGTTACCGTCCAGATCCATGTCTTCAATCCGCTCGCTGAACCCACGCCAAGCACTAAGGAACGGGCTGAGCGTGAGCTGACTGGGTCTAGGTGGAGTTTTGCTTACCCTCTTAACACCACTGTTGCCCTGCCTCATCTTCCACTTGTAGTACATATCACCAGGGAGAACCCCGATGGAAGGAATTGCTTTCCTAGCTCGCAAATGGTGTACGCGGGGCATCCATTCCTCCTAGCGACGGTAGGGGATAATGTTGATGTTGCCGTTGCCGTCGGTGATGATCCGCGTACCACTTTCGGTGCAAGTATAGTTGCCGAAGGCGTCTCGGATACAGCGCTCACTCTTGCTCTGGGAGTTGGAGGTCGCTCCAGTGTTTCCGGGTACTGGGACCATGGTTGAGCTAGATGAGCTTGATGAACTCGATGAGCTACCACCGAAGACACCAGGCGCAGGCGGCTGATTGAGCACCTGGGCATGGCTGTTGGAACACATCGCAATCCCTATGATGACTGCGATAACGACAACTAAAGTTCCACCTATCATTTTCATGAGTCAGACTCCTGAAGATATTTCAAGGCGTATTGCTTGAATACTTCCATTGCGATTGATGACATCCAATGAGTTACGCTGGCTCTTGGCGCCTTCAGCAACTCAATGGCATTCTCTGCTTGGGTACGCAGTACACTCGTTCCGATTTGGCCTCGTGCCTCGAAAATCATCCAGTCGCGGACAATCTGAATACGCTCGTCCTCACTCATCAGCCGGACGTACCGCTGCATTGAGAACTCGTTAGGGGCAAGCTTGGGCATCAAGGCTCTCTATCCAGTCCAGCCTCTACAAGCTGGTTAGCTCTTCGTAGCAAGTAGCCAGCACAACCGTAGCGGTTATTCTTCGATAGGAAATTCGCTACCCGTCGAAGCTCCTTCACAGTTGGGCCGGCTGAAATAGGTGCCCCCACGGCGGGGCATTGGGGATGCTGACCGTGGGGGCTGGGACCGTCAGGTTGGAGTGCGGGTGACGGCCCCTGGGTGCTGCCCGCTTGGGATTGTCCGTGGGAAGGACGCGGGCAGCGTGGGCTCATTTGGACCTGATCATGTAGGCGTCCGTGACCTTGATGTTGCAGAAGGGGTGAGTCTGTGCAAGTTTCCCCATCGGCGTATGGTTGTCGAACACGAGCCCGGTATGAGCGACGACGACGTGTTCCCTCGTGAACAACATCATCTTCTCTTCAGGATATCGCTCGCCCCAACTGCCTACCGTTCCGAGCTTAGACTCGTGCCGGTACCTCAGGGTCTTGTAACCAAGCTCCCACAATGCCATCAGGATGAAATGCCCACTAACCTCCAGCACCTCTTCCTGCTGCCAAGGGGCTCCCATCGTGCGGTTCAAGCAGGGCAGTATTACGCTCTGCATGTCGGCGCCAGTAATCGCCTGGATAGCTGACGGCGCACAAAAGAACCCAGGGTCGATGTTGTAGATCACTTGATTAGCTTCGGCCCTTCAACCGTTTCGATCTGAGTGTCGATACCGATCGAGTCACCAGCCTTCTCGCCTGCACGGAAGGCAGAGCTGGCGCGTCGCTGCCAGTGCTTTCTATCGTGTTGGGTGAAGCCCCGGTGGCTGCTGTTCCGGCGACCCTGTTTCCTGGCCTCACGCGTCACCTGTGTCGCATAGGCATTGGCATAGGTCATCGCCTTGGGGCGGTCCATACCGTGGCTCATGTAGAAGGCCACGATCCTGTCCTCACCCTTGTCCAGTAGCTCCTGTTCGCGGAGCTTACGGGCAGTCTCGTCGGCCGCCTTCTTGGCGCGGCGCTGGGCCGTTGTTCCTGGCGGGTAGTGGTTCAAGGCGTCGTTGTTCAGATCAGCCTCAGAACCGTAGAGGTCGATAAGGGCGATTGCCGTACTGCCTCCCTCACCACGAGCGCGGGCCTCACTCTGCCGCTTCAGCTCCTCAGCTTCTCGAAACGCTCGTTGGTCATTGAGGCGCTTGCAGAGTCGCTCGGTTGCCCCGTCGTAGAACAGGTTCCTGGTCTTGTGTTCCTGGAGACCGGCCCGCTCGCACAGACGCTTCATAGTCCCTATCAGGTAATCGTAGGTATTGACTGTCACCTGGATGTTGAGCTGACGCCCGATCAGAAAGTGCTGCTTGGAGTTGCGATTTTTACGCTCCACATAGATGACGCGAATGTCATGGAAGCAAAAATTGTTCTTGGCAATGGTTGCCATCAGCGCCTGCTGATAGTCGAACATGGCGCGGCGGTCAACCGTCCCCATGCCTCGCACTTCGCTCTGGCCCTTGTCTTCGAGCTGAGCCATGTCCAAGCCGTAGGTCTGAACAAGTTCCTGGATCTTGGCAGCTGCGAATGAAGCTTCTGCCTCCGTAGCGCCCTTGGAGTCAGCCAAAGCCATAAGCTTCCTGACCTTCTCCATCATTGAATCTTTGTCAACTTCAGCCATTGTCACTCCTGTGTATTAGCTGAGCTTATTATAGCTTACCCATAACTGGATGTAAAGTTCTAAGTTACTCCTCTACCAGTCTTTAGGCTTCGTGGCAACTTCTACTGTAGTACCATCAGGCTTGGCAATCTTAGTACGGATCATACCGTTCTCACTCATGTCCGTATACTCCATCGTATAGCCTAGCCTGCTGGCTATCTCATTGAGGGTATTTGGTTTTGCGTCTGCTGGAGCACTTGACCATTGCTCTACCCATTTGTTCAGTGTCACGCTGGGTGGAGCTAGAAATACACTGTCACGGGAATTGAATCGAAGTAGGGCGCACTTTCGATTACGGTGGATGTACTCGCGGAGCTTTGGGTCGTTGACAGTCTTTGGATAAGCTGGGTCAATCCATATCTGGATAACCTCAAACTGTCCCACTTCTCCGGTTTCGTTATTCTGGATCCCAACAACGTCGGGCATGGGGTCGATGACGAAGTGGCAGCGATCGGGACGGGGTATATCAGCCGTATCTTCACCAGTCAACCATTTGCATACCCAGATCGAGCATGAATAGGGCATGTCCTTTGTGCCATGAAGTTTGCAGCCCACACCGCGCTTCTGGTGAGGGCACTTGGTATTGGCAGGCTTGTTCAACCCACCAAGCTGCCGGACGACTCCGTTCGGCAAGGTGACTGCCGCCCCGTCTGCTACAGGCAACAGGACGCAGCAGAGCTGGCAGTCACCGCATTTCCTATTCATTCTGCCTCTCTTCGAGTATCAACTCTCGCTTCTTCTGTAGATAATGGATTGCCTTATCCAGATCCTCGATAGGATCCACTCCTTCTTTCTTACCTAACCTCCAAAGATGTTTAGTAGCGCATCCGATGAAGTAATCCCACTGTAGGGCGGCGACTACATTCCAATGCTGAAGATGATTGGGAATGTCTTTGTAGTGAATACCACCACGGTTAGTGGCATCTGCGCCTTCAATCCGAGCTTTGGCTTTCATGGGATTACCCCCACAGCATAGAAGGTTTGGGTGGAGCTCCGAAGAGCATGAAATCGTGGGCCCATGTCTGGTGATAGCCACACACCATACAGTGGAAGCCATCCAGTCTAGCCACAAGCTTGCCTCCGTCCACCGAATAGGCCGGAGCATCCGATGGTATTACGAAGGTCGAGGTTTCTCGATGCTGGTCATCGCTATGCAGGGGGCACGTGAATTCGTGCACCCATTCGCAGTTCTGGTACTCGTTGAGCCTCTCAACCTGCTCAGCAGTCCACGGCGCTCTCGTCATTGCCATCGGCAGCCCCCAGTCTTGTGAAATTGTACTCAGTCTCTTGGAAGGTCACCTTCGCAGTTCCTTCCGTTCTGAGCTGACGGCGGACGCGACTCTTTTCGCGGAGCGGCAGCTTGAGTTCATTAAAGGCTTTGCGAACGGAGTCGAACTGCTGTCCGTTGACATCTACAGCGACCTTGCCTTGTCTGCCAACGACAACCTTATTTCGCTCAGCTTTGGGAACGGCAGCAAGCTCTTCCTCCATCTCATCTGTGATTTCGAAGACTAGCCACTCATTGCTGAAAGCCTGCTCGCTACCATCCGGTAGTCGGACTCTCGATTGCTGAGAGCCTTTAGCAATGATAGTTACCTTGACTGGCGGCTCGTGTAGAAGTAGCGCCTCCTCCTCTTCTTTCTTTGCCATGTCACACTCCTGAAACTGGAACCATAACTTTGAGTGCGAAGTTTTCAGCGGCGACGGCCTTGTTGATATTCTCTTGGCTGTCGCCGGTAGCGATGATCTTGAACTTCTCGCCTTTCTTGAGGCGGCCCGCTTGGGGCTTACCGATCATGTCGATGCGGTAGTTGTACCAGAGCTCATCCAGTTCATACTGGACGATGTGCTTTTTGTAGTCACCGAAGTTGATGACCCACTGATTTCCATCACGCTCGAGAAGGGTATAGTATTTTCTTATGTGGCTGGTCACTTCTATCCCCTGGGTACGCGGACACCCCCGCTGGGCGGCCACAAGGCTATTATAACCCGGCCGACCAGTGGAAGTAAAGTTCAATTATGTTCCTAAACGTAACTCTTAGGCGGTAGCGGTATCCTCTGTTTGTGTGGCCTCCATAGATGTAGGACGTAAGGATTTAGATTGATGTGGTCCTTTGGAGTCACATGGAGCTGCATTGCCACTTCATCTTCTTTAAAGAATAGTCGCTTGACGAACTCCATCTCTCCCCAACGAGGCGTTCTGAGACTTCCATCTGGATTTTCCGCCGAGATTGAAACATGGTCCCAGCCACCACCTGAGGCGGCGATAATTCTAAGATAGACGTATGGTTTGTCAGCCTTATGACCGAGTTGTTCTGCGATCTCTTTCTTACCAAGGACTGGAAGTAGGAAGTTACCGTTCCATGCGTCTTGCTTAACTCCGGGATTGAGGAGTAGCTGCATGTCACTAAATGGGACTCGATACTGGTTGAGCTCATCGTCTAACAAATTTCTCATCGCGTTTCATCCATACCTTTTCGACCTCTGGGCATTTACCATCGGTCGTGTGTAACGAAGAGTGCGACAGGCATATGGCGGCACATTGCCCAGTTGCCAGCTTTCGGCATAAGGCACGAGCATCTTCGATTGTCAATGCCTTCGCTGTTTCCCACCAGGGCTGCTTCTTTAGCCTGGGCTTCTTACAGAGCATGGGAAAATTATGCCTGTGTCTAGCCTCCTGTAGAGGTGTTCGGAAGGTCGCACCACATCTACAGAATAATTGTTCAGACCAATGTTTGCGTCTACTCATACCCAGGTCTCCACAATAATCCTGTCATCGGTAGTCTCTCGGCCAAGATTGATACGACCTGCCTCTTTAAGTAGATGTCGCATTCCTTGGAGAGTCTTATAAGTAAGCTCTCCAGCTATAGCCTCCTGGCTAGGGATGGTCTTCCCATTGCACCCTAGATTCCATCCTCGCAAGACGTACTTACCCGGATGGTCCTTAGGGTTGGCGTAGATTGTATATCCAAAGCACTCATCTAAAAACATGGTGTATTCCCCGCATTCGATGGAAGCCTCCTCCCCAGCCGTTCCCAAATACCGGGGAGGGGGCGGATCCTGTACTTCGGAGGGCCTATTGCACAGGACTATCTCTGAGCTCGTATCACCTCCTGGAAAGACTTGTAGACTTTCTCGTGCCCTCTAAATTTGAACTCCATTCCTAGCAACCTTTTGGCTAGCTGCACGATTTGTAACCCCTCGTAAATTCCGTCCCTCTGACAGACTATCAGGAAACCCGCACAGCTTCTGCGCCCACGGTCTATTTCAATTGGGCCGTTTTGAAATAGACCGTAGTCCACCGTCTTGTGACATACGAAGGTTGTTCCAGCGACAGCAGCTTGGTATATCCCTAGGATCCGTTTCTTGGTTAGATATGGAACGACATCTTTCCTGAAGGGGCAGTTAGAACATGGGGCTGCCGTACTGATGCCTTTCTGTTTGATGTTAGGGATAGGGACTTTCATTTCTTTTTCCATTCATCTATGACCTGAAGCATTATCAAAAGCTCCAGTCCTTCAACATCTTCTAAGTCAGCGCAGTAGTTTATTAGATCTACTGCGATCTCGGTGTTTGGAAGCTTACGAAGCTCTGGTCCGTAGCCGTTCTCGTCGGCATTCTTTAATGCTTCAACGACATTGGCCCTGAGCTCAGCCGCGCGGTCTGGAGGGCACACCGGAGCATTAGGAGGGTCTCCTGACATTTGGCAATCTCCGTCAGCAGTTTGAGTCGCTCCGATTTACGCATCTCCCGTCGGAGGTCATAGCGGAGATAATGAATATTCATCATCACCTGACTCCGACGGGATCTGTAGGCCGCTAGGGACCGCTCAGGTATCACGCAAACAACGCGGCAAGATGGTTACGACCCTTCGGCGCGTGATCTCGCACGTTCTTGATGATGTGCGGGCTCGTCGGCAGCTTGCCTGTCCGGCCACCCTTGCCCTTCGGCTTGGAATGTTGGCCCAGCTTCATAACGCCCTTCGGGGCCTGAAGCCTGAATTCGCCCTTTTCCATGTCCCCGTTGCGATCGAAGATCATGATCTCCATGTAGAGATCCAAAGGCGTTATGAAGCGGAGCCAGCTACCGTCGGCCTTCCTGACGTAGGTGACCTTCTTGTAGACGCGGGCCTCCTTGAAGCCCTCCTGACGGCACAGGGCATGGGCCGCCGCGCAAGCGTCGTTCTTCTTACGCTTGGAGGTATCGATGTCGCGGGCTGTGATCTTGAGGATGAGATCCTTGGGTGCGTCCTTAACCGCATAATCCAAGGGCCTCTGTGAGCGCTTGCGCTCGACGGGTCGCTTCTTCCTTGCCATTAACTATCCCTTCTGAGAGTTGAGGTAGCGGAGGCGATCTTGTATGCTCCGACCGGCCATTACAGTAACTCGGTCGGCCTCTTCAGCCAGGGCCTCACGCTCAGCCTGTGCCTGAAGTTGCTTTGTGGTTGGACCGGATGCCCAGATGCAGGACATAACCCAGCCCCAGAAGGTCCAACCAAAGAACAGATTAAGGGCTACTGTCCAGCCCCAGTTATGCGCCCCACGGCAGATAGCCACAATGGACGGCGTCATGTAGGCGATAGCGAAGATGACGCCTACCGTGATAAGAAAACTACTCATAGGTAAGCCTCACTTCATCGCTAGGGTCAGGCTGCTCATCCAGCTTGGCGCTGATAAGCTCTTCCCCAAGGTCTTGTGGCTCTTGGTCTGGACGCCACTTGTCCAGGAATACCAGCAGGTTCTTAACCTCCCGGACTTTGGCCTCAGCCCGGTACAGGATGATTTTGTACCTGCTCTTGAGCTGTTCCCGGTTGAGATTGAGGCCGTGGAACAGCGCCCCTGCCTTCTCCGAATAGCAGGTGGGATTACCGTGTGTCCGGCATACCGGGCACTCGGGACAGATGCAGGCGTCGTCGACCTGGCCGCAGACGCTGCAAAACGCTGGCTCATCTCCCGGTACGCGGAAGCAACCGGGGGGCATATTCCAACCGGACCGCATTACGCGCTCCTTGCGAGGTTGGCCGCCTGTGGAGGAAGGAAGTAACCAGCGCTGACCGTATCCGGATGGACATAGTAGGTCAGGCCCATGTGTTTGCCGCAGAACACGCTTTCCTTGATCACCACGTACTCGGTGCTCATTTGGACCTTGCGATCTTCGCGGCCCTTGCAGAACGGGCTGGACATTTGGCCCGGCCAATCGAGGCTGACGCCGTCTCGGAGGCGGCAGATTTTGTAGCTGTCGCGGGTTCCCCCGCTCCAGAGACCGGCTGTCATAGGCACGGTCATCTCAAGGCAAACTTCGACACGAAACTTGCGCCCCTTGTATCCCTCTCGGAGGAAGGGGGGCACATCCCGTTGTAGAATGTGGATTGGAGCTGACATTTAACCCTCTGTGTATGGAGGCTAGGTACGCTTAACTCGCCTATTATAGCCCTATGAACGGTAGATGTAAAGTGTATAACTACGCTCCTGGCTTGTTCCATTTTCCATAGAAGGTGAATCTCAAGGCCCAAAGACGGATTTGCCCCCCTTTGATATGATCGGTAGCGAATTTATTGAGCACAGTCAGGTTCACCATAGGCATATGCTTGGCTATGAAGCCAATGAACTGCCTCTGCTCAAACAGGATCTGGAGCTCGTCGCTCCGTGCCCGCCTGTACTCTTCCACTGGGAACTTCGGTGATGGCATGGACCTTCGCAAAGGTTGGAGAGCGGTTCTTTCGAAAGAGCACAAGGCAATCGCCGCAGAGGCTCATCGCCCCTATCAGACCATCCTTGTGGGTCGCCTTGTTTTCGACGATGACAAAGTGCGCCGCATTTGTGCATCGGACAGGCTTAGGCATTGGACCAAGGCTAAAAGGACCCCAAGCCATAACGTTCGGTTGTGCCTGACACTGATTGATGTCGGGCGGGGTGAGGTGAGGGCTGTTCTTTTGGCCTTTGGCATTTATCCAGTACCTTCGCCTTGATTTACGCTTCTTCATCCTCGAGCTTTTCCCAGGTATCAGTGTAGAGCCATTTCTCTTTCGTCTCATTGTCAACCAGGACCATCTCGGCTCCGATGTAGAGTTCCAGGTTGTCGTTCTTTTCAATCCAGGCGGCGGCTTCTTCCATGGTATCGTACTCGCCTACCATTTCCTCCATCCGGATTTCCCACTCAGCGTACAGCTTGAACTTTTTCATGGTCCCCCAACTCCACTTTGAGACGTTCCAACATATCCAACTTCTTCTTGCGGTCCTTGACCTTCAAGGAACCTGCAACGCGGCCCAAATTCTTGACGCTGGCGCGTATCAGCTTGACAGGCATAGGCGGGTTGCGCCCATGGTCCTTACCAAGATCGTGTACTTTTGAGAGGGCCAGGTTCAGGAAGTACTGAGCCCTCTTCGGGTCCAGCTCCCGGCTGAAGCTTGCTGTCACTACGAACGTGTGTTTCCTTGCTTTGGTATTCATAATCGACCTTGAGGGTTGCGTTGTTATCGGTCACTTGAATGCTGACCGGATTTGTTTTGAGGAGCATGTAGACCCTGGCTCCACATTCGGGGCAGTAGTTGGGTAGGCGTGGGTTCACCCAGCACGCCAAGAAATGACAACATGGCATGTGTATCAGCCGGAACATTACTCTTTCGGTTCGCCTAGCCATCCTTCAAGTCTTCCTTTGGAGGTAGGCTTACCTTGTCAGGGTGGACCTGGAGGGGGATAAAGCGGATAGTAATGACTTCCTTACCGTCCTTATCCTTGATGAAATGGTGCATGACAATCGGCCAGCGACACTCTTTGCACCAACCGTGGCCATGGACATAGCCCCATTCGAAGCCGCCACGCGCTCCGAGAAACTGTTGGGCCATGTCCTGAATGACTGGATAGCCGCAATACAGGCAAGGCATGTTGCCATCGCCTGGCTTTGCAAACTCCTGGAGATACTCTTCCATGGTAGCTACAAAGGCGGGATCGGCGTCAGGCTTTATGGTTCCCAGATCAGCGAGTAGCATGTGCGCAACTGATAGGCGGAGCTCTTCGAGCTTGCCTTGTGTGAGCTGCGGCGTCTCTGGTTTGCCGTCGTCGAGTAGTCCCCTGCGCTTTTTCATTTGAAAGCCCCGCATATCCAAAACAAGAACAACCAAAGCGCAATCATTGGCGGACCAACAATAGCCACGCCGACGATCGCGCCGCCGTTACAGGTCCGCTTCTCCTCAGCGGCATCCCACTCGATTTCCTGCCTTTCACGGCGGATCTTTTCCAGATGGACTACTGTTCCCATTCTCCCCCTCCTCTTGTAGAGTAGCAAGTAACCACGCGTCGAATGGGCTGTATGCCTCGCCCGTGGCCTCGGTCCACCCTGTCGGCTGGGCGGGCGGCTGCCGGGGAGGCGTATAGGGCTGACCGACGGGCCGGTCTAGCAAGCTCAGGACCATCGATCGAACTTGTGGATTTCGATGCCTGCGTCGCATGATTAACCCCACCATGTGAAAGCCAGGGCAAATAGCATCAGGAAGTTGGCAACGACTGAAAAGTACAGCATTTGCTTGAGGTTTTTGAGAGTGAAGTACAAGTTCACCTTCATGAACTGCATGTCATCTTCAAGCTGAGTAACTCGATGTTCCAGCGAGCCGACGGCGGTATCTTTTCTGTTGGCAGAGCTCACCCCTTCACCGCCAGGCGCAATACGTCGCCGTCCAGGGGTTCGATTGCCTCGATGATGAGATTTTCCGGGGTTTGTGAAACCCAGATAGGCAAATGCCCTAGTCTGTTCTTGAACCCAAACTCGTCTAGAATGAAGTTCATGGCAACCGGGTGGATAGCCTTGTCGGACTTGCCGATGGACACAGAGATGTGCCTGCAAACGCACTGTTTCTGCTCCTCGTGAGTGTATGTGACCATGATGTCCACAGGCAGCTTGATCGAAAAGCCATCGTTGAGCTCGTTGATGGCGTTGTTCACCTCGTCCTTGGCCCGGTACTCTGCAGCACGCATCACTTGCTCAAGAGGAACCACGTTCTCAGAAGCGCGCTGGATCAGGTCCTTGATCAGAACGCGAGTGTGATCGTCTATTACCAGTGCCTGCATGAAAAACTCCCGCATAAAATTTTCATACGCGTGCGTGAGCCTAGATGTCTAGGCACACCTCGATTTCCGTTGGCAGGTGGATACCGACGTCGCCGTCGTCCCACTCGATATACAGGTGATCATCTCGGAGACCCATAACGGTGCCTTTGAGGGTAGCCAACTTGATGACGTACCCAAACTCGTCCAACCCCGTTCGCAGGCAGTAGTCGGCGATGTAACCCGCCGTCATCCTGACACAGTCCCCGAGGTCGAAGTTCTCCATTAGTTTGGAGCCTCGGGCTTTTCGTCGGTCTCCTTGGACCACGAAATGTTGAAGCGGTTGTTTCCTTCACTGAGGGCCTTGCGAATAACCGCCAGTATTTGAAGGAGTTCCTCCGGCTTCATGCCTGCGTTGAGACACGCCGTGGCTTCCGACATCACCTCAAGCGGTGGAACCGCGTATTGTTCGGCCATTACCCAACCTCCTTCTCCGGCGGGTAGAGCTTCTCCCAATCTTCCTCGGTGCAGCCAGAGATCATGAACTCACGGGTGGCAGCGTCGAGGTGGGGGAGGGCGGTCTGGATGAGCTGCCCTTTGTCGTAGGCACGCCATTGGCCGTTTGTGGCCTCGACATGCCTTTCGTTGACCTTGCCCGTAACGGGCGAGACCTTCTTGATGATACGCATTGACAAGTAGTTGTCGGGGTCCGACATTTTAGCTCCTGAGTGTATGGTAGCACGGGTACGCTACAGACGTATTATACCCCTAATGACGGTAAGATGTAAAGCCCGATTTTTAGGGTCGTATGTATATGACCGTGATTCCGTTATCACACTGAAGGATATCGCTGATCGGAGTCGTCTGCATCACACATCGCCGAGCGCCAGCAAGGCTGGGTAGAGGAGGTTCTTTCCTAGTCGTTGTGACTGGGAACTCTTTTGGTAGAGGAGGTGTAGGGGCTGGAGCCGGTTCCGGCTTTGGCTTCTCTGTGTATGGTTGTTTTGGTTTTGCCTGCATAGGCGTCGGGGTCGTTTGAGCTTGCGCTGTTGACGCCATTAACAGGCATATCACAATCGTACGGATCATTTTACCTCTCTGCTATTAGAGCCCCGTAGGGCTTTGTTGGGGTACGCCTCGGGGGCTACCGAGGGGCGGTCCCCAGTATAGTCCTAGGGGCCGCCCCAGTCGGCGCCAACCGACATTCAAGCCCGGTAGGCGGGCGCGTATATAAAGGTCGAAAGCTACAGCGCTCGCATGATGGTTTGAATCACCATCGTTGGTTGCATGTGGTTGTGGACGGCAACTGCCTCGTACTCGCCGTTGCCGATGTACCTGCCTGTCGTGTAGATGGGTTCCGAGATGGTGTGTTGGTGAGGCGGAGGCGCAGGCGAACCCCAAGCACCAATAACACCGCCGACACCGCCATTTGCAGTGCGAAAGGGAATGCTCTGCACCGAATGGGAGTGACTGTAATCCGGGATGTCGAGCCGGGGCCGCATGTCCGGTAGATTGAAGGTGCTGTGCCCGTCTCCACCACCGTAGAGGGTACCAATTATTGTGAAGAGTTCTCGATAGTGGAGGCGAGACACCGCTCTGCCATCGCAGAGAAGCCAGTTATCAGGCGGAACGGCATTGGCGTTGGTAGACCAAGGCATGACGCAGCCAATTGGAATACCTATGGGCCCATAGTCCTTGTTGGCCTGTACCTTGCCCTTGAGGTCGGGCACGACATAGGGTTTGGCTTCGGCCTTGGGTAGAGCGGCAGCAACCGTTGTAAGGCCCAGGAATGCGAATAGCTTGCGACGATTCATTTCCTTCCTCCTTAATACGAAGTCAGCCCAGGGATAAGCCTGGGCTGACTGATACGCGCGGTGGAGGGCCTCACCTACCTCTTGGGTCGATATCCCCGAAGGGACTGAAGCAGGTTTCGAATGAGACCACTCCACCTATCGGCTTGAGCCCTCGCCTGGGCCTTGAGCCAAATTACGACTTCGGTTGCGCCGTCGGAGGAGGCTCCGGCAGCGTAGCGGGCGGCGTTCCCTGCACGACGGCGTACTTCCACTGACCAGTCGGGGTGCGTACCAGGACGAGGTACGAACCAACCGGGACGGTCGGCGGAGGCGTGGTAGGGAGCGAATTGTCCGGGAAGTTTGGGTTTCCCGGCAGACCGTTGTCAGGGTACTCGCCGCCGACGCCATAGCCTGGATCGACTGGACGGCCGCCCCACGACGGAAGATGGCCCGGACGAACCGGCCGCGGAGGAATCCACGGATGGCTCGGGATGATCGGGAAGCCCGGCGGAACTGACGGGAGGTGGCCCGGCTGGCCGTCCGGCGGGTTTGGCGTCGGGGTCACACCCCAATCCGGATCCACCGGCCGCGTCGGCCACTTGACGATCGGATGGCTCGGCACGATCGGGCGACCCGGCGGGACCGACGGAAGATGACCGGGCTTGCCCGGCGGAGGGTTCGGGATGGGGAGACCGTTGTCCGGATAGTATTCACCACCTCCCGGAAGGCTGTTGTCGATGCCGGGAGCGCCTTCGTCGACGCCATATCCGGGGTCTACTGGACGGCCTGCGCGGTCCAGAAACATGATGTAAGCAAGCCTGCCTGGCATTGGGTACCTCAGAATTCGGGTTGAGTGGGGGAAAACTCGGTTTCTATACTCTAACCCGGTCATTGTAACCCTGACTTTGTCGTTAGTACAGCTCCAATTTTGCTGAGTTATTGGATTACTTATCACCCAGTATTCCAACGACAGCAAGGATAGCTACCACAGCACCGACTACTCCACACAAACAGGCAAGAGCTAGGAATCCACCTCCTAGCAATGGATCTTGATGCCTCCATACGGTGGACAATGCGAAGAACACCGTAGAAGCAGCGATGAACACTAGCGACAGGAGGAGTGGACCTGTCATTGAAGGCCGGGAAGTAATAGGAGAATTGTGATTATGAAGAGCGCTGCTGCGATCAAAAACATAATCACGGAGTGCACGTGCCTTCTCGCTCCGCTCAAGACCGCCGCTGTCAGGCTTGTTATGGCCCCCATCACCATTAGGATCAGGAGGAGTTTCGTCATGGCTGGACGATCCATCTAATAGCTCTGACGTTTCGGGGGAGCGACCCTGACCCCGGACTATACGCATTGTAGTATTGACATTGGCAACCATACGCTCCCATGCCGATGCAATTCTCACATTCGTAGGTTGGGTACGCATGATTGTATAGCCTCCGGAACCAGAGGAATCGATG
>Ga0105242_10001526_pt1 | contig 18195 bp, 14 predicted proteins | sample KBSM24metaG_FD_81521 | JGI IMG/M metagenome (GOLD analysis project Ga0105242, IMG submission 81521) | Miscanthus rhizosphere microbial communities from Kellogg Biological Station, Michigan, USA - KBS M2-4 metaG | ecosystem: Host-associated > Plants > Roots > Rhizosphere > Soil | place... | reverse complement strand
GGCTATTCGGCGCAGCTTCGCGCGCGCGTCGCCGGCCTCGAATCCCAGCTTCGTGAAGCCACCCGGCGCGCCGAGGCAAGCGAGGGCCAGGTCGCCGAGGCACGCCGCGTCGCGTTCGATGCGCAGTCGCAGGTGGCCATTCTGGCGGCGCCCGATCTGGCGCGCATCGACCTCGCCGGTCAGCCCGTGGCGCCGACCGCCGCGGCGCGCGCCTTCTGGAGCCGGACGCGCGGCCTCGTGTTCACCGCGTCGAACCTGCCGGCTCCGCCGCCGGGACGCGCGTACCAGCTCTGGGTGCTGACGGCGCAGCCGGCGCCGATCAGCGCCGGCATGCTGGTCGTCGACGCGAGCGGCCGCGTGACCGCGCGGTTCGACACGCCGCTCGATCTTCCGCGTCCAGTCGCGATGGCCGTCACGCTCGAACCCGAAGGCGGCGTCCCCGCTCCCACCGGCGAAAAATATCTCGTCGGTCTTGCGAGTTAAGAAGGAACCGGAATCTCAGCGTTCTTTGCGGTCTCTGCGGTTTCTTCTTATCGAGACTCAAAAATCGCGCCGAGCGCGTCGTCCACGGTCTCGTAGCGGAATCGAAACCCTGCTTGCAGCGCCTTCTTCGGTACAGCGTTCTGGCCGGAGAGCAGGAGCGCGTCCGCCATTTCTCCCAGCAGCAGCTTGAGCGCAAAGCCGGGCGCCGGCATGAACGCCGGGCGGTGCATCGCGCGGCCGAGCGCGCGGGCGAACATGGCGTTAGTCACAGGGTGCGGTCCCGTCGCGTTGATCGCGCCGCTGGCCGCCGGCGTCGTGATCGTCCACCGCACGAGCGCGATCCAGTCATCGCGGTGAATCCATGGCCAGTACTGACGTCCCGATCCCACCGGGCCGCCCGCACCGAAGCGGAACGGCGGCAGCATCTGCGGCAGCGCACCGCCGTCCTTCTCGAGCACGATGCCCGTGCGAACACGGACGACGCGCGTGCGATCGCTCGATGCGCGGACGGCTTCCTGCTCCCACTGCTCGCAGACGTGAGCCAGGAAGTCCTTGCCTGCCGGATGATCTTCCGCGGCCTCCTCGACGCCGAGCGGCCCGTAATAACCGACGGCGGATCCGCTGACGAACACCGACGGCGGCGCGGCCGCCGCGCGAATCGCAGCAGCCAGGCTGCGTGTGGCGCGCACGCGGCTGTCCAGGATGCGATGCTTCTGAGCGCCGCTCCAGCGCCGTCCGGCGATTGATTCTCCAGCGAGGTTGATGACGGCGTGCGCGCCGGTGATTTCTCCGGCCCACGGTCCGGGCTCGCCATTCGGATCCCACGACACCATTCGCGCGGCACTCTTCTCCCGTCGATCCGAAGCGGACGATCCGCGGCTGAGAATGACGATGACGTGCCCGTCCTGGATGAGGGCGTCAGTGAGCGGCCGGCCGAGAAAGCCGGTCCCGCCGGCGATCACAATCTTCATGCGTGCTTCAACCCCGCAGCCGCGTCGGAAATTCCGCGGACAGAAAGGCAGGATGGGCGGGACAGGCGGGATCGGCAGAAGCGTTGACAGGCACAGTCTGTGGTTGGCGATCGCATCAAAAGATCGAATAGACGACGCCGACCTTGAGGATGAACTGGTCAGCGCGGGCCGTTCGGAAATCGGTGCCCGCCACGGTTTGGACCGAGATGTCCGGCCTGGCGATCATGTAGCCCGCGTTCACGTTCACGAAGAATTTCTTGTGCATGTCGTACCACACGCCGATTTCCGGCTTCAGCACGAACGTGTTGCTGGCGCTCGCAGACGCGCCGGGCACATTCAGCACGCTGCGATAGGCCGACACCGCGGGCTCGCTGAGATTGATGCTGCCGAATGCGTAGCCACCGAGGACGTCCGCGGTGATTGAGTAGCGGCGGATGTTTTTCGTGTAGCCGTAGCCCGCCATGATCGGGCGGACGTGAAGCTCGCCGAGCTCCGTGGCGACGCCGCCGATCGGGCGCTCGACTTTGACGGCGTACCAGTTCAGGCCCCAGTGAAAGCCCCACCCGTCCTTCGACTTGCCAAAACGCCAGAGCAGGCCGGGACCGAGTTGGCCCTGCGCATAGTCTTCGTGCGATGCGCGGTCCGTCATCTTGACCTTGAAGTCCGCGCCGATCGCAAAGCGGCTCTCGTCCGTCTTGTCCTCCTGCGCCGCCACTTCCGACACCGAGGTCAGCAGCACCATGCACACGAGGACGGGCCATCGATACAGCACGGCTGGTTCACAGCAATCGGCGAGCCACGCGTTTTTCGGCGGAAATCAGCGGAATCTCGCGTGAGAGCCCGCTTCAGCTGGACGAGGTGGCTCAGGCGGCACTCAGAATGTCTGGCGGGCTACCCACTCGCGCAGCAGCGAATCGACCACCGCATATCTATCGCCTTCGCGCGCGATGAGATCGTCGCGGACCAGCGCCGCGAGCGACGCCTGCACGGTGGAGGGACCGCCGAGACGATGCCGCGCGCGCACGTCGGCGGAGTGCAGGCCGCTGCCGTCCTCGAGGACCACTGCGCGAAGCACGGCGCGCTGCGCCAGCGTCAAGCGCTGCCACGCGCCCTCGAACATCATCTGCTGCTCCGACAGGAGACGTTTCAGCGCGAGGTGCAGATCCTCGAGCGTCGCACGCCGGCGCCCGCGCGCGCGCACTTCGTCCCACGTTTCGTGCGCCAGCCGCTGCACGTCGTACGGAAGGTTGCCGGCGAGCTCGACGATCGCGGTGCCGAGTCCCTCCTCCGGCCGCATGCCGGAGCGCGTGAAACGCGCGTCGATGGCCTCCGCGAACTCGTCGGCGGGAATTTTTTCGAGACGAATGACCGGACCCGCCTTGTAGAACGGACGCTTCGGACCGAGCATCCGCTCCATCAGGCTTGGTTCCGATCCGGCGAAGACATAGCCGACCTCGCGCTGATGCTGGACGGCGGCCCGCAGCGCGTGCTCGACCGAGCCGCCGTTGAAGCCGGCGATGGCCTGGAACTCGTCGAGCGCGACGACGACCTTCCGCTTCCGGGCTTCCGCGAGTCGCGACGGCAGCGCGAAGACTTCCTGCGCGAGGCGGGAGACGTCGCGATCCGTGCGCGCGTTGGGGAAGGCGACACGTCCCATCGCACCGGCTTCCGCATCGGCGGGCAGCTCGACGCGCGTGGACGAGATCGCGGAGCGCAGCCACGTCCGCGCGCGGTCGCCTTTCGTTTCCGCCGCCGCGAGCGCGCGCGCGTAGCCTTCCAGGAACGCCACGTACGAGCTGAAGCTGCTGACGGTAACCTCGATCGTCAGCGCACCGCGCCGTGCCATCGCCGCCAGAGCCTGGCGGATGAGCGACGACTTGCCGTAGCGCCGGGGCGAGATCAGGAAGATCTTCTGGCCCGCCGCCAGGTCGTCGGTGAGCCGGTCGAGCTCGGCCACCCGGTCGATGAAGGCGGAAGAGGGCACGACTTCGCCGTAGACGAACGGATTCTGCTTTACGTCAAACACCGTAATGACTACGGATTATAACGTAATGCTCAGTGGCAGAGGCTGGTGGTGAAGTCGAGGCGCGCTTCCGTGCCGGCCTCGATGAAGACAGAGTCCCAGCCGACGTCGCGCAGCGTGAAGTACAGCACGCCCCAGGCCTTGAACTTGTTCGCGCTGTTCGGGCCCGTCGGCCCGAAGTCGTACAGCGGCGCGCCGCCGGTGCCGGCGATGTACTCGGTGATGCCGGCGGGCCCGCGGATGGCCGTCGGATCCTGCGGGAAGTACCGCTCGTAGAAATGGTCGTGGCCGTTGACGATGACGTCGACGCCGTACTTGTAGAGCACGTCCCAGATCGGGCGCATCAGGCCGTTGCTGCCGGCGCTCGGCCCCGAGGTGAACAGCGGATGATGCCAGTACGCGAGCGTGCACTTCGCCGTGGAGGAGTGGCTGTTCGCCTCGAGATCCCTGTCGAGCCACATCCACTGTTCGGATCCCGTGCTCACCGGCGCGTTGCTGTTCAGCGACACGATGTGCCAGTTGCCGAGCGTGAAACTGTAGAACCCCGCGCCGCGATCGCCCGATGGGCGTGATGCGAAGTAATCGAAATAGGGAATGCCGTTGGTGCCCGATTCGTATTCGTGGTTCCCCGGGCTCGGATACGTGCGCGAGAGGAAGCGGCCCCAGCGTGGCTTGTAGCAGTTGCGATAGTCGTCGGCCGATCCGAAGAAGTACGCGTTGTCGCCGGCGGTGAACACGTAAGCGTCCGGCTGCTTCTCGATCAGTTGCGCCGTGGCCTCGCCGTGCGCGCCGTTATCCGCGGCGGCGCTGCAGTCCGCGATATCGCCGGCCCCGACGAAATAGGCGATCAGCGACGGCGGCGGGATGGGTGTCGGCGTTGGAGTCGGTGTCGGCGATGGTGCCGGCGTCGGCGTAACAGGCGTGCTCGAACTGCCGCACGCCGATGCAAGCAGTCCGGCCACGAGGACCAGAGGCAGCCACTTTCCAGTCGCCATGTGAGGAGTCTGTAAATGACATTCAATCACATCTGCGATACCGATGAGTGCAAAACCGTGCAGCCATAGGGTTTAAGGGTTCTGAAGACGCCTTGGTGTATAGTGCGCGGACTCATCAATATGGCCGGAACTTGGACCCCGTGTCCGTCGAGGCGTATATGACTCGTGCGCCCGGCGGAATCCCGGATCGGCTGATCACGTCGGTGGACGAACGCCGCCCCGCGGTGCTCGAGGTCATTCGCCAGGCGCGCCATCGGATCACGCTTTCGCTGTTCCGCTGCAACGATGCCGCGGTGTTCAACGAACTCAAAGCGGCAGTCGATCGCGGCGTTGCCGTCGAAGTGCTCGTCACCTCGCGCGCCAAGGGCGGCAAGAAAAAGATGGCGAAGCTGTGGCGCGCTCTCGAGGAGACGGGCGTCACGATCCACTCGTACACCGATCCGGTCGTGAAGTATCACGCGAAGTACCTCGTGGCCGACGAGGGACCGGCGATCGTGGCGTCGCTCAACTTCACCAGGAAGTGTTTCAAGTCCACCTGCGATGCGCTCGTCATCTCTCACGATCCCGCCCTGGTCGACGACCTGCGCCGCCTGTGGGAGGCCGATCGCGACAGGCAGGCGATGCCCGCGGATTTGTCGAATCGTCTCATCGTCGGACCGGAGCGCGCGCGGCGTCAGTTCACGGCGTTGATCGAGGGCGCGCACCACAGCATCCGGCTGATCGACGCCAAGCTGTCCGATCCCGATCTCGTATCGCTGCTCAAGGCAAAACGCGCGGTCGGCATCACTGTCGAGACATTCACGCTCAAGCGCCTGGGCGATCTGAAGTCGCACGGAAAGATCATGCTGATCGACGACGAGACCGTCGTCGTCGGCAGCCTCGCGCTCGCGGCGTTGAGCCTTGATTTCCGGCGCGAAGTGGCCATCGTCGTCAAGGAGAGCGCGGCTGTCGCGGCGGCGGTCGAGTTGTTCGGTGCGGTGCGAGACGCCATGGCGTCCGGCCAGTCCGAGATCGTCAACCGCAAGGACGAAGCCGCGTGCTGATTACGTTGTGTATGTGCGCCCTCGTCTCCGGACATGCCTCCTCGTCTACGGCTCGCGGTCCGCGCGTGCTGTCGGGAGTCTTACTCGAAGCGGTGTTCGCGCAAACGACGAGTCCGCCGCCCGAAGTCCAGGAGCAGCAGGAAGAAGGCGCCAAGAAGAGCAAGGCCCAGAAGAAGGCGGATCGGAACAGGCTGGCTCTCGACGAGCAGCCACCTCCGCCATCGCCTGACGAACCGATCGATCCGCAAACCGATCGACCGAATCACGGGTGGGATCTCGGGTGGAAGCAGCATCCGTCGGTCCGTTATGGCGACTGGTTCCGTCTCGACGTCGAAGTCAAGCTGCAGGAGGACGGCCACTCGTCGTACGGTCCGGTCGCCGGCCTCGATCCGTGGGAGTTCCACCGCAATCGTCTTGGAGTGAAGGGCTATCTCACCAGGAACATCGAGTACGAGATCGAACACGAGTTCACCGAGAAGGAGCTGACCGAGAAAGACATCGAAGAGGGCATCTCGCCGAAGTCCCGATGGAAGGACGTCAACGTCAACCTCACGTATCTCAAGAAGGGCCAGATCCAGATCGGGAAATTCAAGGTGCCGTTCGGTCTCGATGAGCTCACGGGCGTGACGCACAACGACTTCGTCTATCGCTCGCTCGGCGCGAACTATCTGGCCCCCGGCCGTGACATCGGGGTGATGGTTCACGCTCCGTTTTTCAAGCATGGTCTGACGTACGCCATCGGCGTGTTCGATCACGACGGCGACAACGCCAAGTCGAAGAAGATCGCGGGAGGCGGACACACGTTCGCCGCGCGCGTGACCGGCACGCCGTTCCGCCGGCTGACCACCTCGTCGATCGGCGACATCGAGGTGGGGTCGGCCTACACGTTCAGCGAGCTGTCCGACGATTCATTCCGGCCCAACGGCCTTCGCGGCCGCACGGTGATGACGCAGGACACGTTCTACGAGTCGGTGTACGTCAAAGGCCACCGGCGGCGCTGGGAAGCGGACGCGGACTGGACGACCGGTCCAGCCTCCGTTCGTTCCGAGTTCACCTGGCAGAGCGACGATCGCCAGGGCCAGGGGATCGGCGACGAGGATCTGTCGAACGCGCGCGGGCGGGCCTGGTACGTCTCGGGAACCTGGATTCTGACCGGCGAGCGCAAGCAGCGGCCGGTGAAGGCGTCGGAGCCGTTCGCGCAGGGCGGGTTCGGGGCCATCGAGCTCGCCGGCCGGATCGAGCGCATGTGGTTCGACAGCACGCCGGTCGGTTCGGAGCCGCCGCTGCGCAATCCGCGAGCGATCACCATCTACCCGAGCGGAGACTACGCGCTGACGCTCGGCGTCAACTGGACGCTGAACCGCTTCGTGAAGATTCAATTCAACGGCATCCGGGAACAAGTCGAAGACCCTGAACGTAATCCTGTACCGAACGGCGCCGCGTTCTGGAGCCGGGTGATTCGCTTCCAGTTCGTGCTCTGAAGGACAGGGGGAGGCAATCATGCTTCGCAGTCTCGTCCCGACGGCCGCCCTCCTCGCCCTCGTAGCTGCTCCCCTGACCGCACAAGCCCAGACGACGGGGCCGATTCGTCCTGCGGCTGTCCACGCTGCCGACGCCGCCGACGCGGCCGATCCCTTCTTCGATGGCAGCGTCCTCCACGACATCTCGCTGACCATCAATTCGCGCGACTGGTCGTCGTTGAAAGAGCACTTTCTCGACAACACGTACTACCCGTGCGACTTCAAGTGGAACGGCCAGACGGTGCGAAACGTCGGCATCCGCTCGCGCGGAACCGGCAGCCGGAGCGGCGTGAAGCCCGGCTTGCGCGTCGACTTCGATCGCTACACGACCGATCAGAAGTTCCTCGGGTTGAAATCGGTGATCCTGAGGAACAACACGCAGGATCCGAGCGGGATGCGCGAGCGGTTGAGCATGTCGTTGTTCAAGCGCATGGGGCTCATCGCCGAGCGTGAAGCCCACGCACGCCTGTTCATCAACAACACGTACTTCGGTCTGTACACGATCGTCGAATCGCTTGATAAAACCTTCCTCGCGAAGAACCTCAACGAGGATGGCGGGCATTTGTACGAATACAGCTTCGACAACGCTGCGCCCGTGCCCTTCAACTTCGGCTATCCGGGCTCGAGCGCCGACCTCTACACGCCGGTGCCGTTCAAGCCCGAGACGCTGGAGCTCGATCCGCAGGGCCAGGTGCTCGAACGGCTGTTCTGGACCATCAACGTCTCCGGCGACGCGGTCTGGCGGTCGTCACTCGAAGAGTTTCTCGACATCAAGAAGTTCATCCGTCATCTGGCCATCGAGAACTTCCTCGCCGAGGAGGACGGCCTGACGGGCGACTACGGTCCGAACAACTTCTACTTCTACAGGTTCGTGAACGCGAACCGGTTTACGTTCCTTCCCTGGGACAAGAGCAACACGTTCTGGGAGAGCCCGTCGTACTCGATTCTTCGAAACATCGAGGACGGGTCCGACGTGAAACGCAACCGCCTCGTGGTCCGCGCGCTTCGTGAAACCGATTTGCGCGAGCTCTGGCTGAACACCATCCTCGAGTGCGCCGACTCGATCATGCAGCCGGCGGGTGACACGACGTGGCTGCTGGGAGAGGTCACGCGCATCTCGGACCAAATTCGCACGGCGAACAACTCGGATCCGTCGCGCGAGGTGTACACGAACGCCGACTTCGAGGAATCGATCCGCTTCCTTTCGAACTGGGCGCAAACGCGCAGCGACATCGTGCGCGCGCAAGTCGCGGCCGATCGGGCAAAGCGCGGCGTGAAGTAGTTTTATCGATCGCGCCGGCGGAGTAGAGCCGCCGTCTGGTCCACCATCCGCAGCCGTTCCTGTTTCGTTCGTACAGCCGCCAGCCGATCGCAGCTGAATCCGACGAAACCGTCCCTGGCCTTCTTGCGGCGCGCGGGAGACGTGTGCACGAAGCGCCGCGTTCTTGCCCGCGGTGCGAAGCGAAACAGGTTGGTGAGCCACTTCGGGTCGAGCCCGGCGGCGCGCCCGAACGCCATCGCCGTCTCGACGTACGGCGCGGCGACGACAGTTCGTCCTTCCGCGAGCGCCGGGCGGATCTGCCACCGCAGGCGGAACGCCAGATCGGCGGCGTATAAAAGCAGCAGGGTTCTCGCCGACGGCGCTCCCGCTGTCTCGTCGGCGACCGCGAGCTCCTGGAACACGCCCGACGCGTCCCATCGACTGATGCCGCCGCGCGCCGGCGCTCCGAGAGCGGCGCGGGCATCGGCAAGCACGGCCGCCGCATCCACACCATCGACGGCAATCAACTCGGCTTTCGGCGCGCGCGCCTTCTTCGTCGTCATCGGCCGGCTCCGTTCCGCGCCTGTTGGAGCCACTCCGCGACGGCGTCCGCGTTCCAGTCCGACCACGGCCGTTGACGGCCTTCCAGGAACAGCCGGCGAATCAGATGATGCTGCTCGCCGATGGACTGCTCGGCGTCCACGGTAATCATGTTGAAGATGAGCGCCAGCGATTCGTATTCGCGGATCACGCGCGCGATGAAGCGCTGATAGCTCTCAACCGGATCGTCAACCTGCGTCACGTCCTGGCCGGCCTCGTAAAAGTTCGGGGTCCGGGTCGCCGTGACGCGCCTGCCGGACGTGGCTGGCGAGACCGCGAAGTAGAACACCAGATCGGGCCACAGCAGCGGTTCGTACAGCTTGAGCACCCAGTCCAGATCGAGTCCGCGGGCGACATCCCGCGCGAGGCCGGTGAAGAGGAACCGGTCGGCGATGACCAGCTTGCCCGCCCACAACGCCGGGAGGATCACCTGCTCGACGCGGTGGCGGAAATCGGCGCCGTGCAGCAGCGAGAATTCCTCCGGGCTGAGCGCACGCACCGACTTGCGGCTCTTGATGATCGGCTTGATCAGATCCGACGAGTTCCACTTCGTGGTGACGACGTCGTAGCCCTCGGACTGGAGCCAGGTCTTGAACAGCTTGCGCTGTGTCGTCTTGCCGGATCCGTCGGGCCCCTCGAAGGCGACCAGGAGGCCGCGGCGGTTGCCGGGCGCGGTGAAGTGGGCGCGGGCGGCGCGGAGAGCCGCTGACGTCGGTCGCATCGCGGCTAATAGTAGCGCTTCGGCAGATCGACGATCACCTTTCTCCGCAGCAAATCGATCAAATCTCCGCTCACGCGGCCGGTGGCGAGCGATTCGACGGCCGTGCGATCGAGCGTCAGCGTCTCGGGCAGGTACTCACGGCAGGCGCCGTACTCCTCGGCATATTCCTCGTTCGGAAATGCAAGTTTCAGGCGGACGCGGTCACCGTCCGGATCCACGGCATACAGCGGATTGATCCGCAGCTCGCCCTCGGCGTCGGTCCGTTGGGTCAGGGCATGTGCGGCGAACACCCCGGGGTGGCGGCTGGCGATAATCGTCAGCGCCGGACTCCGGTCGAGGGTCTCCTTGTCGTCGCGTCTCGTGAGGTCGAGCGGCCCGCCGGCGACGACGTCCGAGAAGAGATGGCCCTCGCCGAAGATGCGCGGCTCGATCGTTTCGAACAGGTCCGCATAGCCCTCGGGAGAGAGCGGCTGCCCGTGGGACGGGCTCCACGTCCGCTCGTTATGCGTGTGGCCGATCAGGACCGCACCGGGCTCCGCGCCGGGCGTATCGGCCGCGACGAGGCGCTCCATCTCGCCGACGAATTGACGCTTCGTCCAGATGTACATGAACGCGTCGGTGCACATCGCAAAACCGAACGCCCCGCGGGCGAACGGCATCGGTGCGTTGCCGTCGCAGCAGACCGGCTCGCATCCGGGCGCGGTGAAGCGGCGGGCGAGCCACACCTTGGCAAAATACAGGTCGGCGAGGATCGGCGGAGCGCTCGACAGATCGCGCAGGGTCCGCGTCACGTGTCCGGAGCCGCCGCAGATGTCGATCGCACGGCGCTTGCCACCGAGGACCGCAGCGCCGACGGATCGTGCCACGGCCTGCGCAACGATGTACGTCGGGTCGGAGAAGCGGTAGAGAAAGTACCCGCCCTCGAAGTTCGGTCCAAGCGCTTCGACAGTGTCGCGGTACGTAGCCGTGTTCGATGACGCAACGGCGTCGAAGGCCTCCGCCTGTTCGTCGTCTTCGAGGCCGAACATCGCACGGCGGGCCAGATCCGGTCGTCCCGCCTGCAATTGATCGCGCGCGATCGTGGACGCTGGCAGCACGTGCAGGACTGGAATACCGTCCACCAGCGGGAAGATGCAGCAGTGGCAGCCGAGGATGCCGTCGTGGAGCTCGTCCGCGGTGCGATGGTGGAACAGGGATTCGACGAGTGTGAGCCGCCCGCCGCAGTAGGGGCACCGAAGCACGTCGAGCGTGTCAATCAGCATGAGTCGTGTGGCCGAGATGCTCGAGCATCGGTTCGCCGGCGGCGTCGAGCGGCGCGCGCCGGAACTGTTCGACACCGAGCCACCGGCGCGCTTCGTCCTCGTCGATCCAGGCCATCGGGTTGTTCGGCCCCATCTGCGTGCGATGGCAGCGGAGCGCGGTCAGCTTGCGCACGGCCCAGTCGCGGACGTCGACGACGAACGTCGGCGGGTTCGCGCCGTCGCCAAACGCATCCGGCGCGATGCCCCAGAAGCTCGAGTCGGGCGGCGCGCCTCCCTTGGCGTGCGCGGCTTCGACCACCTCGCGCATCACGCCGTGCCGCATCGTGACGTAGTACAGCGGCGGCGCGTCGGCGCCGAGCGACAGCACCGCCGTGTAGGTTCTCTCGTGGACGCCGATGTGATCCAGGTGCCAGTAGAGGCCGTCTTCCGCGAACGTGATCACCGCGTCGGGCCGGTATTTTTCGATCAGCGCCACGATCTCCGCATGCAGCTCGGGGACATCGTCCCATCGCAAATCGCCGTCCGGATGATCCAGGACGATCACTTCCGCGGCGCCGAGGACGGCGCAGGCGTCGCTCAACTCGCCGATGCGGACACGTCCCAGGTCGCCGTCAGGGACGAGCGCGGGATCGCTGATCGATCCCGCCTCGCCATGCGACGCGCACACGATGACGACACGACATCCGGCATCGGCCAGGCGGGCGAGTGTGCCGCCGCACGCCAGGGATTCGTCGTCGGGGTGCGCGAAGATGCCAAGCACCGTTCGGCCCGCAAGTGGCAGCGCGCTAGCGTCGGGCACGATGGGCCTCCACGATCCGGGTGTAGACGGCGAGGTACTCGTCCACCATGCGTCTGGTGCCGAAGCGGGCCACGGCGCGTTCGTGGACTCGACGCCGATCGAGATCGAAGACGCGCGGCAGCCCGTGGATCATTTCCTCGAGGTCGCTGAAGATCAGCCCCGTCACCCCTTCGTCCACGACCTCGCGCACCGCGCCGCGGTCGAGGGCGACCACCGGCGTGCCGCACGCCATGGCTTCGGCCAGCACCAGCCCGAACGGCTCGCGGGCCTGAATCGGGTAGACCAGCGCGCGGGCGCCGCCATACAGCTTCACCTTCGCGCGAAAGTCGGCCTCGCCGAAATAGACGACACGCCGGCCATCGACGTGCGGCGCCACTCGCTCGCGATAATAGTCGTCTTCGGCGGCGGCGAGAATCAGCTTGATGTTCAGGCGCTTCGCAATCTCGATCGCCTGCAGCGGGCCCTTGCCGTCGGTGAAGCGCCCGAGGAACAGCAGGTAGTCGTCCGGCGTCTCCTGAAACGCGAAATTGTCGGTGTCGATGCCGTGCAGCACCGTGCCGACGACGTTGACGCCACTCAGCAGCCGTTCCTGCTCCCTGGAAATCGCCACGAACGGCGCCTCCGGGTACCGCGTCCACAGCTGCACCTCGGCCGGGCTCGGCGAATGGTGCAGCGTCTGCACGATCGGCGTTCGGCACAAGCGGGTGAAGGCGAGCGACATCGGGTAGTAGGCCGCCTCGTAATGGATGATGTCGAACTCGTCGGCGCGCTCGACCGCGGCCGCCAGGTTCAGCATTTCATAGAGCTCCCACGGCCACATCTGGTCGTCGTGCCAGTAGCCGTGCGGGTAGGTGCCGACCAGGGTCGCCCGGGTTTTCGAGTCGGCCGTGGCGAACAACGTCACGTCCTGGCCGCGGCTGACCAGACCCTCCGTGAGGAGCGACGTCATCGTCTCCACCGAACCCGACTTGGGCGGAGGGATCGTCGTGGCTACCGGCGCGATGTGCGCGATCCTCATCGGGAGCATGCCGTCTCCAGCAGCGGCGGCAGGACGACGCGCGCATCGAAGTGCGCGCGTGCGACTTCGGCGGCCCGCTGCGCATGCCGATTGTAGTCGCCGTTGATTTTCGCGATCCCCTCGAGCGCCTCGCCGACGCTCGAGAACGCGAGCAGACCGTCACCCGACGGCAGGTGCGCCGTCCAGCCCGTGTCCTGCACGAGCGCCGGACGTCCGGACGCAAGGTAGCACTCGGTGCGATCGCTGAACCAGCCGGATCGCGACGACACGTACGTGTGTTTGGCCACCCCGAACTCCGCCCTCGATCCGTGCACGAACGCCCGATACGCAGGCGGCGTTCGTGACACCTGCATGGCGTCCACGGTACTCCAGCCGTGCTGTCGAAGCAGACCCTGCGGACCGTTGATGGCCAGCTCGAACGGCTGTGTTGTCTGCGACGGCAGGTCGATGAACTTTATGAACTCCTGATCCTTGTTGCCGCCGACGTCGGTGAAGCTCTCGATCTGCCACGTCATCACCGACGTGAAATGGTTGCCCGGCGCCGCGCTGGTCTGCCAGTCGTCCATCGTGATCGGCTGCCAGGTCTTGTGCCACGTGAACGCGCCGGTGGGAATCGTCGATGCCGGTGTGCCGATGTTCGAGCCGAAGGTGAACAGGTGATCGAAGCGCTGAAAGAACTCGACGTACCACGGTTCCGCCTTCGCGATGGCGAGTTGTGTGAAGGCCGGATCGGAGTCGACGAACACCTTGTGCGGGATTCTCGCGTACTCGTCGCGCCAGAACCACGATCCGCCGGAGAGATTGATGAACAGCTCGGCGTCGGCCGCGTAGCGCCGCACCTCGTCAGCGGAACGTCCGTGATACGAGCCGTCGTAGTTCACGAACGACCAGCGGTCGCCGAGTCCGTACGGCTCAAGGGCGTTGTGGATGTACGTGGTGCCGTAGGAGGGATCGGTCGCGCGCGTGTTCAGCACCGGATCGTAGACGCACTCGCCGGTGTCCTCGATGTAGAAGACCTCGTGCCCGAGGGCGCGAAGCCCCAGCAGATACATGAGCGAACACCAGGTGACGCCGCCAAAGGGATAGCGGGCGATGATGCCCGCGAACAGAATTTTCATGGTCGCTTAGGCAGGACTGGCAGGATGGGCTGGACGGGCAGGAGTTCCCCTCCAGCCTGTCCCGCCCTTCCGGCCTGTCCCGCCCCAATCGATCATCGCTTCGCCGCCTCGATGAGCTCGTCGACGGTCTCCGGATCGTCGAGTGATTTCCCAACCGACAGCCGCGCGCACATGCGGCGATAGAGCTGGCTGGACTTCAGCAGATCCTCGTGGCGGCCCTGCGCCGCGATCTCGCCGCCGTCGAGCACCAGGATGCGGTCCGCGTCGCGGACCGTGGACAGCCTGTGCGCGATGACGATCGTCGTGCGGCCGGCGCGCAGGCGGCGCAGCGCGGCGAACACGATTTCCTCGGAGATCGAGTCGAGCGACGAGGTCGGCTCGTCGAGAATCAAAATCGGCGCGTTCTTCAGGATCGCCCGCGCGACGCTCAGCCGCTGGCGTTCGCCGCCCGACAGGCTGCCGCCGGCCTGGGCGATTTCCGTCTGATACCCGTTGGGCAGCCTCGAGATGAACTCGTGGGCGTGCGCGGCGCGCGCCGCCTGCTCGATCTCCTCGTCGGTGGCGTCGAGGCGGCCGTACCGCAGGTTGTCGGCGATCGTCCCCGCGAAGAGGACGGGATCCTGCAGCACGATCGCGATCTTGTCGCGCAGCGAGCGGATGCGGTATCGCTTGACGTCCACGCCGTCGATGGTGACGCGTCCAACGGTCGGATCGTAGAAGCGCGGAATCAGGCTGACGAGCGTCGTCTTGCCCGCGCCGGTGAGGCCGACGAGCGCGATGACCTCTCCCGGCTTCGCGGTGAAGCTGATGTCGTGCAGGACCCGCGAACCGTTCGAGTACGTAAAGCCGACGTCCTCCACGCTTACATCGCCTTTGACGTCGACCGCGTCGATCGCGTCCGGCGCTTCCACGGTCTCCGGCACCAGCGCGAACATCGCGCGGACGCGCTTGGTGCCCGCGAGAGCGCCTTGCAGCTGACCGGTCGTGTGCGCGATTGCCGAGAGCGGACCGTAGACGGCCGCGAGATAGCTGATGACCACCGTGAGCTGACCGATGGTCAGCCGTCCCGTCATCACGTAGTCGCCGCCGACGATGACGACGAGCGCGGTGCCGAGAATCGTAATGGTGCTCACGACCACGGAGAACAGCGACTGCTGCCACGTGATGGCGATGCGCGCGTCCATGGTCGTGACGCCGTTGGTCTTGTAGCGCTGCAGCTCGTACGGCTCGCGCGCGAAACTCTTCACGAGCTTCATGGCGCCGAACGTCTCGTACAGCCGGCCGAGCAGCTTCGCCTCCAGCTCTTTCACGCGCTCTTCGCGGTTGACGAGCGTCCTCGTGTAGAAGCGGAGGCACAGATACAGGAACGGGACAACGGTCAGCGACAGCAGCGCGATCGTGACGTTCATGTAGAACAGCCAGCCGAACATCACGGCGAGCGCAATCGTCGACGTCGCCAGCGGGAACAGCCCGCTCATCACGAGATTCTCGATGGCGTACGCGTCCACGTCGACGCGGTACACCGCATCGGCGGTGCTCGTCGTGATGTGATGGTTGAGCCCGAGAGCGGTCAGATGCGAGAACAGCTTGCCGCGCAGGTCGTAGACCATCCGCTGGCCCGTGTCGACCTGCACCTGGGTGCCGTAGGCTGAGACGAACTGGTTCACGACCTGCAGCACCACGCCGACAATCACGACCGAGATGAGCAGCACGAACTGATTGCCGTGAGTGAACGTCGTGATCCACGGCTGGATGCTGGCGGGAAATGATTTGCCTCCCGCCGACGCGGGCGTCAACACGTAGTCGATGACGATGGCGAGCGGCCAGGGTTGCAGAGCGCCGAGCACGATCTCCGAGACGAGCAGCACCGAGAGCAGCGCGACACGGCTGCGATACGGGCGCAGGTACTCCAGCATCCAGCCGAGCAGACCTTCGGTCGCGCTGACGCTCTCGGGGTCCTTCGTCGGTTCCGTCATCCGCCCACCCTCCGTGGAGGCGTCACCGGCCGCGGCGGCACCAGGTTCGGCGCGATGCGCGGAATGATCAGCGGGACCACTTTGTCCTCGAGCGAGTCGGCGACATAGAGCCAGCCGCGTTTCGGTCCGGACGCGGCAAAGGCGACGCGCGTCGGCGCGCCGAACGCCTCCCGCCCCTCGTCCGTCAGATCGCGGACGATGCCGTCGGGACCGACCGCGCGGACGCTCTGGTTGTAGAAGTCGGCGATGAAAATCGTCACACGGCCGCCCGGTTCGTTCACCACGGCGATGCCCGCGGGACCGGCGAATTGCGCGGCGGTAGCGGGGCCGTCGTCGCCGCTGTGCCCGTAGGCGCCGCTCCCGGCCACGGTCGTGATGATGTGCGTCCTCGCGTCGACCTTGCGCACCCGGTTGTGGTGCATGTCCGCGATGTAGAGATCGCCGGTCTTGGGATCGAGCGCGACGTCGCTCGGCATGTTCAGGTGCGCGCTCGTCGCAAGGCCGCCGTCGCCGACGTTCAGCGGATCGCCCGGAACGCCGTCGCCGGCCACCGTGTGAATCAACCCCGTCTTGGCGTCGACCATGCGGACACGGTAGTTCAGCGTGTCGGCGATGTAGATGTCGCCGTTGGGCGCGGCCGCCACCGCGCTCGGCGTGTTCAGCGCGGCTTCGGTCGCCGGTTTGTCGTCTCCGTCGTAGCCATTCTCGCCAGAGCCGGCGATGGTGGTGATGATTCGGGTCGGTCGATCGACGCGGCGGATGCGGTCGTTATGCGAGTCGGCGACAATCAGGTCGCCGTCGGGCGCGATCGCGACGCCGTCCGGCGTGTCGAGCTGCGCCACGATCGCGGGGCCGTTGTCGCCGGAGAAACCGGTGCCGAGCTCGTGGCTGCCGGCGACCGGCTCGATCTTGATGTTGTTCGGATCCACGCGGCGGATGACGTCGTTGTTCGAGTCGGCGATGTAGATATCGCCGTTGGCCGCGATCGCCAGGCCTCCGGGGGCGTCGAGCCACGCCTCCAGCGGCGAGCCGTATTCGCCCGAGTATCCCTTCTTGCCGCCGATGACCGGACCGATGGCGGCTTCCCGCAGCATGAACGTGCTGGCGCCGAGCGTGACGATCATCAGCACGAACACGAACGTGCTGCGCAGACCGTAGGTGCGAAGCAGCGACGGTGCGATGAGCGGTGCGCGCGCCGGACTCGACGGCATGGCCACCATGCCGTTGCCGAGCGTCACTCTCGAAATCCCGCGTCGCACGATGGCCGTCGCCTGCGCCGTGCGCCAGAGCACGCCGGCGATCAACGCGAGCGTGAGCGTCGACACGACGGAGCCGGCGATCCGCCAGTTGCGTACGGTGCCCGCGGCCGCACCGGCGAGCAGCGCCGCGCCCGACGTCGCGCCGGCCAGCAGCGCGCCGCCGATGCCGAGCGCCGCCACGATTCCGAACGTCGTGGGCCGCAGGTGCGTGCTGATGCGGACGAGCGACTTGCCGCTCCCGTGCTCTTCGACGAGCGCCCGCGTGTCGAGCCAGGCCCAGCGGCCGACGAGCACGCTGACGTCACGATCGTCCGACCATCCCTCGTCGATTTCGATCGAGCGCACGGCGCGCGAGCGGTGCAGCCAGTCGGTGAGCTCGGTGAGGACGCGATCCGCCGACGTCCAGGTTTCGCTCCAGAACCGATCCTCGATCACGTTGCCGGAAATCAGCAGGAGCGCCCGCCACGCCTCAGCGAGCGACGGCCGCGGTCCGCGGCTGGTCTGCGGCTCGGCCGATGGCACGGCGACTTCGGGCGGCGCCAGCACGCCGCGAATCCGTCCCCGAATCCGGGCGAACGGCTGGATGAAGTGGAGGTACGCCACCACCACCCGGTACCAGAGCTTGCCGCCCGACAACGAGTCGACGTCGGACCGCAAGGCGTACGCGATGTTCTTTTCGATGGTGGCGGCCAGGCCGATCACGCCGCTGCCGAGGAGCAAGTACGACGCCCAGTGATGCTGGCGCGTCGCCGCCACGCCGAGACCGGCGAGCGTCAGCACGAACGAGAACACCTGCCATCGGATCGAGTGCGGCAGAAATGCGAACGGGTGCACGTCCGTCCGGTAGACCGACGGGAATGCGGCCGTGCCCCAGACGCCCGCGTTGATGCGCGTGCCCCAGAGCGATCGCACGAACGGCAGCGGGCTGTAGATGCGGCCGCGCCACAGCATCCGTCCGTCGAGAAACTTCTCCGGATGGTGCGCCATCAGCCAGGTTTCGCCTTCACCGTAGCCGACCTGCTGGCGCCAGTACGCCTTGACCGACGAGCGGTGATGGTGCCAGACCAGCGCGGATGACGCGAAGCCGATCTTCCAGCCGCGCGCCTGCAGCCGCCAGCACACATCCACATCGTCGCCGGCGCGAAG